>Ga0307426_1000106_pt1 | contig 51270 bp, 46 predicted proteins | sample SalMarWE160340MG_FD_202165 | JGI IMG/M metagenome (GOLD analysis project Ga0307426, IMG submission 202165) | Salt marsh sediment microbial communities from the Plum Island Ecosystem LTER, Massachusetts, United States - WE1603-40 | ecosystem: Environmental > Aquatic > Marine > Intertidal zone >... | reverse complement strand
CATAATCGCTCCTTTATGGTTTCAGGGAAACCCAATCAACAAACGTGGAGGCGTCAGCTTTCTTGCCGCTAACTAGCTGTCCAATAACTTCCTTCAAAGTCTTCACCGCAGCAGGATGCATCATCATGAACAAGTCCACGCCAGTCAGCAGAAGCGTCAACGCAGTTGTAACTTCCCACAGTGGACCTCTAAGCTCACGAGGCTCCCACTCAGGCTGCATCTTCAGCCACGCTTCCCGCGCAGCCCAAGCGTTAGTAGTGCCAGAAGACATAGGATGCGCAAGCTCCACGTCACCCATCAAACCTGCAAGCCTAGCGCGCTCCATGTTGGTAAACGCATAGTCTAGACCATAACCAAGCGCAGCAGTCGTCAAGTCCATCACAATGTCTTCACTGCCAAGAAAATCATACAACCGCCTGTTAAGCTCGCGAGCCAAGTTCAAATCCATTGGAGTGAAAGACAATGCCACATGACCGTTCTTCTTAACAAACTTGGCGCAACGCTCAACATCCATGTCCTGTGTCAGCGAACTAATCAGGAAACGTTCACCAGCAAACGTCTCAGCTATCTCCGCGAAAACAGCCTCGTCCTTAACCGGGTCACCGCAACCGCCAATCACCAACGGCACATCAACAGCCTGCAGAACCTCTTCCACTGTTTTGACAGCGTCTTTCGGCGTGGCATCCTTCAGCAACGGATCAATGCTAATCAAATGAATCGTAACCATGTCCGCCCCGAACTTTTCAACCGCAAGCTTCGCCCAAGCCGCAGGATCACCGATAACGTCCTTCACGTGCATCTTAACAGCCTTTGACAACGGAAGTTCCATGTCGAAAACGTCAAGCGTAACAACCGGCGGATGCAAAATAGGCCGCTCAAACGTGTAGAAAGGTGGTGAAGTCTCGCCGCCGATGATGATTGATCGCCCGCGTGTTCCGCCTTCGCCTTTGGTAGCGCCAAGTTTGACTTCGACGATTTTGCCTGGATAAGTCTCGACTGGAGGCACAAACTGCGCCTTCATCAACTCTGTAGGCTTGCCCTTTAGAGCAGGAGCCACTTTTAGCTGGGGCGTGACTTGCTGGGGTAAGGCGCCAGACTGAAGCCACAGCTCTAAGTCTTTTACTTCCAGCTCGAAATCTTCCAGTTCAATCTCTTTAAACTTCGCCAGCAGTTCTAACAGGTCAGGGCTGAAGTTTATTCCGAGGTTTTCATCCTTTTTCTTTTTTTCAGCCATCAGGCTTCACCCTCAGCTTTTTTTCTCGTCTTTCATCGAACGGATAATAACTTTTTTGGCGTAGATTTTAGCGTCTTTCAGGATTATCTTAAAGCCGCCAGCCATTATGGGTAAAGTTGCAGCCGACGCCACCGGTATCATGGCACCTTCTTCCGCCGTGGCTTCTGCAGGCGCTGCCTCTTCAACTGCCGCTGCTTCTGTCTCCCATCTAGCCAATACTGGATGGTCTTTCTCTTTCAGGAAAGCTTTCAGATCATCAATGCTCTGTGCGTCTTCTTCAGTAGCGATTTTGTCAACAACTTCTTTAGGAATGAAGTCTTTGACTCGTTCTTTGACTTCTTTGGGCACCCACACCACACGGTTCCATCCGCCGTCAGCAGCCAGAAACTTCGGGGACCGCATGTACTCGATGGATATTCCATGGAACCCGTCCACTTGTCGCCCACCCGCGGTAGAGTCAGCCAGAGTCGAGAAGGCTAAACCGTTCACCGTGACCCCCTTGAAGCTTCTGTTGACAAGACCGAATCCCTCCACTTCGGGAATGTAGAAAGCAACAGCCTCGAAGCAGCCGCATGAAGTGTGCGGATGGTCGAACGCCGTGTAAAGCCACACCCTGTCGACATCGCCCAGTGACTTCTTTTTGACCGTCTCGTTTACGCCTGTATACTCGCCTTTTTCCGCGTCCACCAATTTGCCTCTTTCGATAGCGAAAACGGGTCCCTTCGGATCGACCTGTGCTGAAGCGCGTCCGTCGAACCAGCTTATGGCGCCGCAGTTAGAGTAACGTTGTGGCGTGATCACGCAAACGTGGCTTGGGGCAAATGACTGGCACAGGATGCAGCCGTAGAACTTGTCAACCTCTTCGTCTTTCAAGCCTCTTGCCTTCGCGTCTCGGGCTTCGTAATCTTCCAGAGCGCGGGAGTAAAGCTCCTTTACTTTCGCTGGATCGGTGATGAATGTTATCTGCACTTTTTCGATTATGGGCAGTTCGCTCTTGAAAAGCTTATAAAGCACTTTGCCGATGTACTCGAAAGAGTTCAAGCCTTTCTGGAAGGATTTCTTGCCTAGCCGTATCCAGATGTCGTAGCGCTGATTGAGGTGCATGAAGCCTTCAATGAAGTTCAGGTAGCCGTGTATGCGCCTTTCGATAACGCCTTCAAGCGCCTGTTCAAGCGTGGAACCTGCAGCTTCAACCAGAATTCCCAGCGGATACGCTTGTCCTTCTTTCATATCTTTAATGTCGGGACCGATTATGGTTACTTTTCCATCTTCAACTTCGCCTAGGGGTTTAACTTTTGCTAGTTCAAACTTCTCTGTGATTGATGGACCACCGAGTTCCACTTGCATGTCGTTTCTGCGGATTCGCTCGCCTTCGTATATGACACCAACATCTACAGGTATATCTTCAAACATTGACATTTTTATTTTTGTCCTCCTTCAAATTTTGAAGTCATGACCGTGAGGTTTGCTGCCCAGTCTTCCAAAGACCCGTTTGGATAAGACCAGCTAGCATGCGGATGATAAAGATTATCCAACGTCATAGTCCTGAGGTCTGGAGCGAAATGCTTGAGACCTGAAAGAATAAGCGCCTCCATATAATAGGGCAAGCCAACGAACATTGCTAGGTCAGGGTGCCCTTTACCGTCGAGCCCCTGCCAGCTGGGATCAACAAGGCGATTGCCGATGTCCATGGCGGACATGAAGCCGGCTGGCTCAAAACCGCGTTTCAAGAACTCGCCAACCATGTGCGCCGTTGCGACCACAGGAACTTTTGAGGCTTTGGCGAAGTCTATGAGGTATTCGATGAGTTGCTTACCCTCCATCCACCGTTCAGTGGCGTTGCTGCCAACCACGAGAATGGGGCGCGCAGCTCTCTTTATCATCGCCACAGCCACTTCAGGTTTCGTTATCGGGTTTGCTTTCTTTGTGGCTGCTACTTCAGCACACTGCCAAGGTTCACACGACATTTCATTCTCACTCCTTCTTTTTCCTTATCATTCTCGGAAGCAACGTCGGGTCAGGAATAACCGTTTCCTTCCAGCCTTTCGCTTCCAATATCTTTACGATTTCGTCTTTCATGGTCATGGGCACATCAGCCATCGTGCGCACGAACAGGTGTATGTCTGGCGGCATGGTTCCGTAGTGGCGCTTGTGCAAGTCAATATAATGCGACAGCTTGATGCTGCGTCCTTTCCATGTGTCGTTGGGTCTTATGCACAGCTTGGCTATGGCAACCATGGCTTCTTGTGGGGTTTCAACCGTCTGGAACAGATGCTCAGGCGCTGGACCAACGTTCACTTTGTCGCCTGTGCGGGCGTCGTAGACTTCCCAATTTTCAGGCTTGTCTTCTCTGCCGAGAAGCATGCGCCGGTATTTGCTGCCGTGAGGCCCAACGAGCACTGGGACTCCTAGACTCCAGAAGCCAGAAGCGATTGAAGCTGCTTTCTGCGAGTATGCGCCCCAAGCCAAGCCGACAGCGCCGACGCGGTTGTGAATGTAATCAGCTATTTCCTCGTAGTTGCCTCTTAATGACCGCTTAGCGAATATGTTGGCGACTTTGATGGCTGCGCCTGCGATGTGAGGGTTTGAAACGCATGAGCCGACGTTAAGTACGCCTCCAGCCTCGAACGCGCCGGGGAATTCTTCGTAAAGCGTTTTGCCCTCTTCGTTCTTGTAGGAGCCAGCGGACATGGCTGAGCAGCCAGAAGTCATTACAATGAAGCGGCGGAGAGCAAACTCTCGGCATATGTCGTAAACGTCTTTGCCGCCGTGCGGATAGTTAGCGCAACCTACAACTGCGAGGATGCCGGGGATTTCGCCGAGCACAATTGGACCGCCGGCGCTTCTGATTTCCACATCTTGAACCGCGCCTCTGCCTGCGCGGCAAAAGTTCTTTTCCTCGATCATGCGCTTCTCGCCAGCTTTGAGTATGAAGCTGTGGATTTCGAGTTTGACTGGGCATGCTTGTTCGCAACGTCCGCAACCGATGCATTCCTCATACAGGTCAGTTAGCGGGACAAGGTTACCTTCAGCAGCTGCCTTCAGCGCAGATGGGATGTTTAGGTCTTGCGGACAGCTTCTCTGGCATAAGTTGCATTGCCTGCAGGTCTTCGCAAGCGCCACGATTTCTTCAATTTTGGGCAAGATCGTCTTTTTCTTGCGTATGGGCGCTATTTGCTGCGCGACTTTGACCGAGACTTCACCGACTTTTTCAGGGTCAAGAATCAAAACGCCTGGGACTTTGCCGCTTACCAAATCTGCCACTATTTCGTCTGCAGGGTCGTTTGTGCGGTTTTTGTAGCCTATGCAGTTCTTCTCTGACGCAGCTATAACTGGTGCGTTGACGCGTTCAGCCTCTAAGGAACAATCCGTTCTGACACATTGCTCGTCCAAAACCACTACGTCGGCAAACCCGCCTCTTATGAAGCGGAGTTCCCAACTGATTGGACCGACGATTTTTGCTCGGTCAAAGTATCTTGTGTTGTCGATGGCAGTGCAACATAATCCTACAACTTCCATCTTATCCTCGAGTTTGTTATCTTTCATGTAATCGATAATTCCAACCGAAGGCACGACGTTATGGCCGATGCACATGATGACTGGCTTTGACGTGTCAACTGTTCCGATGCCCATTTGAACGAGCGGGGCTTCAGGGTCAGCCTTTGGAAAGTCAAATGCGGAAATTTGAGCCATGTCCGCGACCTCCATGCCTACCTGGTCAACTCTCCCTGCGTGGAATGCCTTTGATTCAAAATCCAAGTTATTCGCTTCTTGACCTGTGTGTGCAGCAGATAGCAAATGTGTAACCTGTGTCTCGCAATATGTCAGAACTTCGTCTAAGTCTCCGAGGGTTTCAGGTCTTATTCCTGTAACAAGCCTAGTAACTGGAGCTTCAACCTTAACGTTTAAGCCGCCTACGTCGATAGGATACCTTCGACCATATTTTTCAATCAAATGATCAACAACGTGGCGAGCGTGTCCCGTATGGGTTGCTGCTCCTATGCTGCAAGCTATGAGCACTATACGGGATGACTGGGCACCTATGTCGAGCCCACAGGCTCCACGTTTTCCCGCGGTCAAATCGCACTTGCCATAAGTGCAAAGACAGCACAAGTCACAATCTGGCATGTAGAAAGGCTTGTACTTGTTAAGGAGCGTCATGTCCCAATCTCTTAACGTGGCAATGGACGGCATCGGTGTGGGTCCCATGGGTTCAGTCCAAGAGTCATTTACAACTTTGCCGATGGATAATTCAAGATTTTTAACAAGACCAGTGTTGGTCTTCATTTCACCAATTTTTACGTGCACGTTTTTGCTGGTCAAATTCAAACAAACCTCTGTAAAGGTTTTACTAGTAACAACATTACAATGTTTTTAAACTTTTCCAGAATTTTTTAGCAAAAGTCATGGTGCATCTATAGATGCGCAAGCTTCTTGAAAAAAGTAAACGAGAAGCAACTTTAGAGGTAGCCTGCGGTTTTCATGATTTCCTTCACCGAAGCATAAGCTGGATTGTCTGAAGGCAGCTCCAGCAGTGATTTTCCTTCAAGAACATACTCGTCCAAGGTTGCGTCTGCCATTATTTTTCCCAAATATTTGAAGTTCAGGGTGGTTTCTGCGTGAACGCCAAGTTCCGCGGGGAACCTGTACCCGCCTATGAGATAGAAGTTGTCAAACTGCATGTCAACTTCTTTGGCGATGCGATGCGCTCTTTTGACGTGGTCCATGGATTTCTTTGAGTGATCAAGAATGTCGAAAATGTCATTCACTTCTGATGTGATGCGCCGGTTTAAGTGTTCAAGCCCCGCCGGCGAATCGATAAGCACGTACTTGTAGTTCTTGGTTAACGATCCCAACGCGCCTTTCAGCGCCGAGTTTGGCATGCAATAGCATCCTTCAACCCATTTTGTGCCAACCGATAAGAAGTCAAAGTTATCGCTTTCAAATAAGCCGTTCTCCCAAATCCTGTTCTCTATCCTTTCTGTGGGTGGAACCCCAACGGTTGTTCCGCCTTTTTCAATGAAAGTGCTGACGAGCAACTCGGCGATTGTGTATTTTCCAGCTTCTTTCAGGTCTATTCCCACCATCTCAGCCAAGTTCTGGTCAGGGTCAGCATCCACCAGCAGCAAAGGAGTTTGACCCGCTTCAACGAAACACTTAGTCATTAAAGCCGTGAAGCTGGATTTTCCTGTTCCTCCGCGACCAATCGTAACAAGCGTTTTCATAAAAATGAAACCTCAATCGACTTAAACGGTCTTCTTAAGGAGAACGTCGCATATATTGTCTATGGCGTGCATTGCCTTAATCTCCTTGTTCTTGAGTGGTGTTTCCCCGAGCATGTCTGCTTCAGTAACTTTCTCGTCAAACGGAATGAAAGTGAGAGTGGATAAACCGTTTTTCTCTGCAAAACTTGTGACCGCTTCTTTCTGCGTTTCGTTCATGATCCTGTTTCCGATGAGATAGAGCTGTTTCAGCCCCGCGTTTGCCGCCAAATCATGTATGTGCTTCGCTATCTCAAGAGATTTCAGGTTTGAATCCGCAACAATCAGCAGAGCGTCTACTTGCCTCGCGGTTCCTCTGCCAATGTGCTCAACGCCTGCTTCCAAATCTAAAACCACAGCTTCGTTACGGTCCACGATCAAATGGCGGAGCAAAGCGCGGATAACGGCGTTTGGAGCGCACATGCAGCCAGAACCCATCGACTGCACCGTGCCCATGACTATCAGGTTCACGCCGAAAGGGGTGCTTACGGAATAGTCGCGAACTATATCATCAACAGTGAAGGATAGGCGATAAACGCCAGAATACCCTGTGCTAGTCTTGGATTCAACAAGCTCCTTGTTTTCAGATATAGGCACGATCTTACGTGTTTCTTCCGCGGATAAGCCTAAAGTTAACCCGAGATTTGGCGAAGAATCCGCGTCTATGGCCATCGTCTTCAATCCTCTCTCTGCGAACCCCCGAGCGAGACCCGCCGCGATTAGAGTTTTGCCGACGCCGCCTTTGCCAGAAACCGCAACCTTCATAGTGTTCTCCCCAGTGGAAAAATACTTTCATTTGATAGCTTATTTACGTTTCTTTGAAACAAGAAGGATTTGATCATGCAAAAGATTTTATATTCATTGCGCATTCTCTTTAGCCGAGATGATGTCGCGATGAAAATACTAAACGAGTTTGTTCCAACACGCAAATTTCTGAAACTTGCCGAGGAAATCAAAGATCTAGTGGATGGATGGAACGTCACCGACAGCGCTGCTGGTTTCCCAGCGGCTAGTGGCACAGCCGTTAGTTGCGTTCTTAAGTCTAAATACCCTGATAAAATAGTCGTACCCATATTCATACTGCACTACAAAGGTCCAGTGGAAGTGGGCGGCTTGGCTTTAGCGGCTGACATCATGGGTGTTGACGGCTTAGCAATCACCATGGGTGACGTGCCCAAGTACGGCGAACCCATAAAGATGTTGAAATCCTCCGAAGAAGGTCGAGACTTCTTACGCGCAAACGTGAAGCTCAAGAATCTGCAGCTAGGCTGCTTACTAACGGCGCGGCGGTCTGTGGAGGATAATCTCGCGCGGGTTAGGGCTCCATGGGACTTTATCTACTTCATGCGGCTTGAAGACAAATCCTTCCCCACACTGGAGCAGATAGCCAAAGAATGCAAACGCCTAAACAAACCCATCTACGCGTACTTCCTGGTGGGAACACCTAAAAACGTTGAGACTGTGAAGATGATTGGCTGGCCAACCGCCGCAACCATGGATACAGTTGAAGAAAAAGCAGCAAAGCTAGATGGCCTCGTTGACGGCATAATCGCCACATGCGCCGGAGACGCTGAAGGCGACAAAGAGATGCTGCACAAACTGCAAAAGTTCAGAAGCTAAACAGCACAATCACTGCAGAAATAGAGACTCTATAACCGTCTCTTCATCCAACGTTTCCACCTTAAATCCTTTTTTCTTGCATAACTGAAGCATCTTGTAGTTGTAAGCACTCACGTAACCGTAGATTTTGTCCACACGCATGTCTTTGCCGATCTCAACAAGCAGGTTCATGAGCTTGGACCCAAGCCCCAAGCCTTGCCATTTATCGCCCACTAAAACGGCGAACTCACCACTTTTCCCTCCAGGCTCAGCAATTAACCGAACAGCACCGATTATTGGCTTGTTGCCTTCTTGAAGTTCGGTTACAACAGCGATTTCACGGTCGTAATCCAGATTGCAGTACCGCGTCAAAGCCTCATGGGACATTTCTTTTATGATCTCGAAAAACCTGAACCGCATAGATTCCGCAGAGAGAGACTTCAAAAACTCGTTGAAACGTTCCTCGTCTTCAGGCTTTATTGGGCGGAGCGACACGTGAGTTTCGTTTTTCAGCCGCCTCACGGCAACGTATTTCTGGGGGTAAGAAGCGATGAGACGGTTGTCGTGATGCTCGGCAACCTCGCGCATCATCCTGTCCCACTCTATTGCGATGCGAGCGTCAACCGCCACAACACCATTCCCATGAGCAATCAAGGGGTTTATGTCAACCTCTTTTATTTCCGGGAAATCGGTGGCAAGCTGCGAAAACTTCACCAGAATTTCTTCAAGAAGCTTAACATTTAAGGGATACCCGATGGATGAAGCGTGTTTGAAAACGGCGGTGTCTTCTATTAACCGTTTTGCGAGTGTCTGATTTAGCGGAGGAAAACCTATGGACACGTCCTTGAACAATTCAGTGGCGGTTCCGCCCATCCCGAAAATTATTGTGGAGCCGAACTGCGCGTCCTTCTTAGAGCCTAAGATCATTTCGTATCCCTTTTCGTGTATCATAGGCTGAATGGATACGCCTTGGAACTCAGCAGTGCTGCTGAAACTCTTGACCCTTTTAGCTATCTCTCCAAAGAGAGTTCTGGTTTCTAATGAAGAACAGACGTTCAGCAAGACGCCTCCGATTTTAGATTTGTGCGTAATCTGCGGAGATAGAGCTTTCAGGACTACGGGGTAGCCCAGTTCGGAAGATAAGGCGCTGGCTTCTTCAGGGGTACGTGCCACAAGCGTCTTCACGGCTGGGATCTTGTACGCTTCCAAAAAGCGCATGGATTCAGGTAAAGTAAGGACTTGCCGTCCCTCGCAGAAAGCTCGTCTGAGAATCCCCTTTAGAGAAGTTAAGTTGGGTTTTTCCACTGGTAGCTCTTCAGGAGTCTGATACAGAAGCTCCAAGTTTCGAGAGTAATCGTACATGTGCATGAAGGTTGAAACAGCCTCTTCAGGAGTTGCAAATGACGGAACACCGTTTCCTTGAAGGATTCGGCGAGCTTTTCGGCAATGGTCATCTTCACCCATAAGAGTCGTGAGGACAGGTTTCTTGGTCTGTTTTGCCAAGTCCACTATGGTCTTTGCAAGGGCAACAGGTTTTGTTGCGCCTTGAGGCGTGTATATAATCAGGAAGCCGTGGCCGTTGGGGTCTTTCAGGCTTATCTCCAGCACCTTTCTGAACCTGTCTGGAGTAGCCTCCTCGTAGAGGTCGATGGGGTTTGCTATGCTGCAGTAAGGGGGCAAAATATTTTTCAAGGCTTGAACTGCCTCGGTGCTTAACTGCGAGAGCTTTCCCCCTCGCGCGATAAGGTTATCTGCAGCCATTATCGCTGGGCCTCCCGCGTTGGTGATTATCGTCAAGTTTGGACCAGTCGGATGCGGCTGCATAGCCAAAGCTTCTGCACAGTTGAAAAGATCACGGATAGCCTCAACACGAACTATTCCGGCACGTCGGAAAGCAGCGTCGTAGACGGCGTCTTCTCCGCCTAAAGAGCCGCTGTGGCAAAGGGTGGCTTGGCTGGTTTCCTTGAAACGTCCCGCTTTAATCAGCACGATGGGCTTGGTTCGGGCGGAACATCGGGCTGCACTCATGAATTTTCGACCGTCTTTTATTGATTCAACATAAACTAGGATGCTTCTGGTCTGGGCGTCAATTCCGAAATAGTCAATTAAGTCTCCGAGGTCCACATCAAGCACTGAACCTGTGGAGACCACGGCGCTGAAACCAACTTGGGCTTCCGACGCCCAGTCTAAGGCTGAAGCGCATAAAGCGGCGCTTTGGGAGATGAACGCGATTTTTCCAAGGCTTGCCTGCTTATCGGCAAATGTGGCGTAGAGATTGATTTTGGGTCTAATCACGCCGAAACTGTTGGGTCCGATTATACGTATGCCGTACTTTCTTTGATGCTCCAGAAGCTGCTTCTCAAGGTCCGCGCCGTCTTCGCTTATTTCTTTTAAGCCTGCTGAGATTATTATGGCTCCAGCAACTCCAGCTTTTCCACATTCTTCGACGACCTGCGGGACCACATGTGCTGGGGTCGCTATAACCGCGAGGTCTATCTTGCCAGGAATCTTGCTGATGCTGGGATAAGCAGTTAGCCCTTGCACTGTCTGCCTGAAAGGGTTTACAGGAAAAACTGTGCCTTTGTAGCCTGCGCTTATGAGGTTGCTGAAGATTTTGGCGCCTATGGAGTCTTTTCTTTCGCTTGCGCCTATGACGGCGATTCGCTTAGGATTGAAAATGCGGTTGAGGTTTTCGATTCCCAAGTTTAGGTGTTCCTTCATTTCGGGGGAGTAACTTTTCTGAATGAATGTATAGCCTGCGCATGGTTTTAAAACTTCCCAAAATCGCAAATTTAGATCACTCAAGGCAAAGTGACCAAAAAGTTCCGAGTAAAAATTAACTTTAGGCCACTCTTTAAGGTAGATAACCTTAAGTCTTATTGCAGAGTTAGCCATTCAGCTTAGAAATGAGGTTTGCAACTGTGGACGCTGTTGAAATAGTTGCTGTTGAGAATTTACCATTGATAACGAACGGGGACAACTTAGCTGAGCTTATATGCAACGCAGCTGAAAAACAGAACACGCCTATACAAGAAAAGGATGTGATAGTCATCACTCACGTTGCTGTTTCCAAAGCCGAGGGAAACGTGGTCAACCTTGATGATGTTTCGCCGTCGGAGCGGGCAACGGAAATAGCGCAGCAAACCGGCAAGGAACCCGCTTTAGTGGAGGCAGTTCTGCGGGAGACAAAAGAAATAGTGCGCCTAGGTCCCAACAGCATAATCACGGAAACCAAGAACGGCATAGTTTGCGCAAACGCTGGAGTGGACAGGTCCAATATTGAAGGAGAAAGAAACGTGGTGTTGCTTCCTAAAGACGCCGATGCGTCCGCGCAGAAGATCAGGCGAGAAATAAAGAGGCTAACGGGCTGCGATGTTGCCGTGATTGTTTCGGATACTCATGGGCGCCCATTTCGGATGGGGGAGATAAACGTGGCGATAGGCGTAGCGGGAATCAAGCCAATAAGGGATAGGCGCGGAGAAAAGGACCTGTTCGGATACGTGCTTAGAATAAAGCAGACCTCTGTTGCTGATGAATTGGCATCCGCTGCAGAGCTTGTGATAGGTCAGGCGAATGAGGGGATACCCGTTGCCATCATAAGAGGGTACAATTATCAGGCGATGGAAAACGCGTCGGCTGCTGAACTCACGAGACCGAAAGAGAAGGATTTGTTCAGATGACTGTTTAGGCGGAAACAAGAAATGAGCGCAAACACAATTAAAAATATCAGCGAGAGGATGGTGAAAGCCGGCAGGAAACTGCATAATCATGGACTGGTAAAAGGAACTGGTGGAAATATCAGCGCCAGAATCGCAGGCACAGATACGTTTCTGATAAAACCTTCGGGAGCCCGCATGGAAGCACTGGAGCCTGAAGAACTGGTGCTCGTGGATCTTCAAGGAAACAAAATCAGAGGAGAATCAAACGTTTCTATGGAGACGTTGATGCACGCGGCAATCTACAGAAAGCGAAATGATGCACAAGCGATCGTGCATTCACATGCACCCATAGCAACGGCTTTTGGAATCGCAAAAAGGGAAATTCTCCCATTACAAATAGAGATGTTTATGCTTCTCCCAAAAGGTGTTCCCGTTGTTCCTTTCAAGCCGCCCGGTTCTAAAGCGCTTGCGGAAGCAGTGCAAAAAAAGGTCGCGAACTACGACGCGGTGATTCTTGAAAACCATGGCATCGTAGCGGTTGGCTCAACTATTGAAGGGGCTTGTAGCCTGAACGAGATGGTTGAAGAAGGCGCCAAGATTCAGCTTCTGACTACGCTGCTGACGGGTAGAGATGCAAGTAATTTGGCTGAGCTAAAGGAAAAGTTCAAAACATAGAATACTGTAGAATAGCAGAAAACAGTCAGGAAGATGAGGCAGTGACGGAGGCTAAAACGCCTAAAGAGTTTTTCGAAAAAGTGTTGCCCAGCAGATTCAACCCAGACAAAGCGGGGGGCATCGATGTTACCGTCCAAGTGAACATAGTTGGCTCCAACGGGGGAGACTGGGTAGTTACAATAAAAAACCGGCAGTTGAAAGCTGAAGAGGGAACGCATCCTTCACCGACGTTAGAACTCAAGATGACGGAAACGGACTATATGGATCTGATCAACGGTAAAATTAGCGGCGAAAAAGCCTTTTTAGCAGGGAAACTGCGGTTTAAAGGCAACATAGCTCTTGCTTTGAAATTAAGGGAAACGGGATTTCTTTAGAACGGCAACTTTGCTTTTTGGTTTTGTTATCTGGTTTCAAAATATGGCGAGCAAGAAAGGAAAAGGTGGGCGGCAGAGTGTTGTTTTCTTCAATATTGATTAAGAACGTGTTCATTTCGTTTATGCTTGGACTCATGCTACGTTTTGTATGTTTCCTGAAAGCGTCGTAAGAGGCGTAATCCTGGTGAAATGAAACTATCACTGAGTCGTACCCTTAGCCAATTCCGCGATGAATTAAAACACCCCAAACGGCTTTTTACTCATTGTGTCAGGATGCGCCTGTCGAAAACCTTCAATTTCGTGTTCCGTTAGCTTCGGGTCTAACTTGAAAAAATTCAGAGCCATGATGGTGTAGCCAATTTTGCTGAAGTTCGGAATTATCGTGTATTCTTTGACGTATCCTTCTTTTTCCAGTTTAGTCCTAAGCCTTGTCGTGGTTGTTTGTGAAGTGCCTATTGATTTAGCTAATTCCCTATCGCTTCTTCGAGAATTTTTCAGAAGCTCAGAAAGTAATTTCCGCTCTAAATCTCTCAATTTTTATCGCCTTTCCCCTGATCGTAAACACTCTTAGTGCCACTACTGTACCGTTGAAAAATTATTCGCAACTTATTCCTTATTAACTTGCCGAAAAGAGACCTGCGACAAGAACTTGTACGATAAAGTCATTGCTTACTTATCTGAAAAACGGGTTTATGCGTTTCCGTTTCGGCACATTTTTATTCCGTCTCCAACAATCACAGGGTAAGTGGAGAATGAGTTATGTTGAAGGATGTTGTCAAGGATTACGAGTTCCACGGGGACATGTCGGTGGAGGAGCTTGTCAGCCAGATGGAGCAGGCTTGGGGCTTCACCGCTGGCAAAGTCTCTGTGGGCGTAAGCATTCTGGAGCGCATGTTCAAAACGCGGGACTGCGTGAATTTTCTCTCGTTCACTGCAAACCTCGTGGCGACAGGCGCCCGCGGCGTGTTCAGAGAACTTGTGAAGCGGAAGCTCGTGGATGTTGTTATCACGGCGTGTGGGACGTTGGACCATGACGTGGCGAGGTGCTGGAGAAACTATTACAAGGGTTCCTTTGTCATGAACGACGCCAAACTGCACGAGCAGGGCATAAACCGTCTGGGCAACGTGCTGGTTCCAAACGACAGTTACGGAACAATAATAGAGGAGAAGATGCAGGGGTTGCTGGAGAGCCTTTGGAAAGAGGGCGTACGAGAAATGTCAGGCAGCCAGTTGTGCCGGGAGATAGGAAAGCGCTGCTGCAACGAAACCTCAATACTGTACTGGGCAGCCAAAAATGACATACCGATCTACGTGCCGGGCATCACGGACGGCGCTGTTGGCTACCAAACGTGGCTTTTCAGTCAAGACCACGATTTCAGGATTAACTTGTTGAAGGATGAGGGGGAAATAAGCGACGTGGTTTTCTCGGCGAAGAAGAGTGGCGCGTTGATTGTTGGCGGGGGAATCTCGAAGCATCATACGATATGGTGGAACCAGTTTAAAGACGGCTTGGATTATGTCGTGTACGTGAGCACAGCTGCCGAGTGGGACGGCAGTCTTTCTGGCGCGAGACCGCGGGAAGCGGTGTCTTGGGGGAAGATAAGTGAGAAGGCGAAGCGGGTGATGGTTGAGGGGGATGCTTCGCTGATACTGCCTGTGATGATGAGCGCGCTTGTGGCTAGGCTTGGGAAGGCTTAGGATAAGCCCTTGAAGAGCCACGACATGTCTGGCGCGTTGCGCTTGGTTTTGACCCTTTCGTTGAGCGCGTGCGTTATCAGCGGCAAAGCGATTGTGGCGTCGCAGTAGCACACAGCGCGGGTGCCGCTTTCACTGTTGATTTTGCCCCAGCTTATGGCTTCTTCCAGAGTGCAGCCTGACAAGCCGCCCCATTGCGGCGCATCGACGGTTATCTGTATGGAGTATTTGTGCGGGTAATAGTACTCCTGCAAGCCTTTGCGGAGGTGCCCGTCTCTTCCAGATACGCCTTTATCGTTTGTTTTAGGCGAGACGGAAATGGCTATGAGCTGCGTTAAGTCTTTGGGCACTCCGCCGCCGATGTAGATTACGCCAACGTCTTTGGTTTTGGTGCCGATGGTGACAAACTGGTTGAATTCTTTTACGCTGTCGAGGATTACGTTATGTCCTTGGTTTTTTGCCATGAGAAAGGTTTCTCCGTAAGCGCTGTCAACCATGGCTGGGCTGAAGATTGGGACCGCGTTTCCGTAGGCGACCGCGGCTATGCTTGGAATTTTTTTCTTGCTAAGATATTTCCCCAAGAGATAGAAGAACTCTGCGGATGAGTAGGGATAATCGGTTTTCAGGGTCATAACGAAGTCGGTGACCAGTTCTTCCATTTTGCGGTAGTCGGTTTCTTTTCCGAAGACGTCGTAGTACCTGTTAATGTCTGCTTCTAACAGTGCCTCGTCGTCTACCATGTGGCTGCCCTGCCAGTAGCCGAAGCCCATCGCGTCAACTATGTCCTCGGACACGTTAGCGCCCGTTGAAACCAGCACGTCAATAAAACGGTTCTCCATAAGCCAGTTAACTATAGTCCATTGGCCAGCGGTGCTCATGGAACCTGCCAAACCCATAACGATGGTCAAATCTTTTGCTTTGAACATATTTTCCCAAACGTCAACTGCTTCGCCGAGTTTTCTTCCTTGATAAGCGGTTCGGCTCATTTCAGCCAGAAGTTGTGAAACGCTTTTTTCTTTAACCTTTATCGGCTCTAGTTTTTTGTTAAAGTATGATTCGTTCATGCGTTTACCCCGTTGTAGATTAGGCGACTTGTATATGAAATTTATCATTCTTGACCGTGTAGACAAGGTGTACACTGCTCTTTCGCGGGTTCTTCTCGTTTTCGACAGAAATCCAAAAACATTTTTAGGAAACAACGTTGTTGAAATTATGGAGTTTTGAGGAGAATAATCTGAAATGGCTAAGAAAAAAGTTGCCGAGAAAGAAGCTAAACCAGCAAAGCCAACTCTGGAGCCTGTCATGTACATGGACCATGATGACAAAAATTACTATATTCAAGTGGAACTGCCAGGCGTTAAGAAAGAAGATGCAGAACTTGAAGTGTCTGACCAAAGCTTCTGCGTAAGAGGAGAAAGGAAAGACATCGAGTTTTTAGGCTGCTATATTCTAACGCACGCGGCAAACGTTGAAAAAGTTAAAGCAAAATTCGATAATGGCTTGCTGAACATCGAAATCCCCATAAAGAAGATTCTCAAAGGAAAGAAAATAACAATAGAATAAATGCTTCGAGCCTCTTTTCTTTTTTTATTCTTCAGAGGTCACGTAGGTTGGGCTGTTGATGCCTGTTGCGGTCTTGTTTCGCATCCTCGATTGCTGAATTTGCCCAGATACCCAAACGGATAGGATAGTAAAAAGATTTCAGGTACTCCAATAATTATGGAAAAGGGTACGCCTGTGATTGTTTGTATCATTAAATTGATGGTGGAGAAGATAAGTAGAAGGAAGAAGCCGTTGAGCCAGAATCCTATCTGCCATCCTTCACAGGCGTACAAACGATGAAGAACGGCTATGTTTAGCGCGCCTAATATCATCGGTTGAATGCCGTACATGATAAACAGGAAAATGGCGAATCCTATCGGAGCCATGAAAAGAAGAAAGGAATCCTGAAAAGCATCCAGAAGGAGTTGAATGACGACTAGAGTAATTACTATGGCTAAGCCGTGAATGAAAACGGGTTTAGAAAGTTTAAGTGTTCTGCGCAATCCATTCACCCACTTTTTGTTCTGCGAGTCTCCCGCGTATTCCGTAAACGTTATCGACGCTGTTCCAGTAAACTATCCAGCAGCCCTTGAGCCCCATGCTTCTGAAGAGGTTGAGCCCACGAATTATGTAGTTGGCCTGTGCCGTGTTGTCGCTTGTTGACATGCCAAACTCTGAAATTACAACTTGTTTATTGGTTATTTTTTGAAGCAGCTGAACCATGCGCGGGGAAAGTGCTAGAAAAGACTCCATAAAAACGTCGAACCCTATAAAATCGAGTTTCTCGCTAAATTGGACGGGAAGGTTTGTTCGAACCAAGAAGGCGGGTCCAAAGTTAGTGTAGTATTGTGCCGAAAGCCGATACTGTTCAACTATTGAGTAGACATAATCAAATTTAGAACCTGCTTCATCATCAGTGAACAAGGCTCCCAAGTCCCATGATGACGCAACGTCAGGTTCATTGAGAACTTGAATGTAAGTAAGGTCGCTACCCCACCTACCAAGATAATAGTTTATGTTATCGGCGCTGTCGTGATTGTTGATTATAAGGGCGACTCTGATGCCAAGCTGCCTGACAGCACTGAAGAACACGTCCGTGAGCGTGTTTGAATACGAGTTTGGGCTTGTTGAGTCACAGACTATGTTAACGCGAATTACACTGAAGCCCAATTCGTTTATGTGGGATACTTGATCGTAGATTTGTCCGGCGCTGTCTTGTTCGTAAACGTAGGTTACGCCTACTTCAAATGCCGAGTTGGCGCTTCCAGACGAAATCGAATAGTAAGCGTAGGGAAAGAAAATTTGAGTGAACACCAGAAGGATAGATATACCGATTATCGTCAGCGTCCATAGCAGCCTGTTTTTTCCCAATGCTGCAAGGCGCTGTTTCTGGAATAAACTCGTTAAGCCTTTTTTCCTGTAATCCGAAAGGCTTTGTCGCTTAACGTAAGCCAGAAAAACTACAATGACAACGGCTGCAAGGGTTATGCCTATGGCAACTAATTCTGTTGGGAAACGAGCCGCTATGGTGAACTGAATTGTGCCCGAAGAACCAACCAGTCCCCCTGTGTCCTGAGCGGAGACGGTTAGGTTGTGTGTGCCAATTGTTAATCCAGACAAGGTTGTGTTTCCAGTTATGGTTACTTCAGGTTGACCGTCAAGGCTGTAAGCAATCCATGAAAGAGGCTTATTTACGATAACTACTAACGGAACGTCAGTGGTTTCGTATGTTTTGCTTTGTGGGCTTGAGACTGTTATCACGGGAGGCAGGGTGTCAGGTTCTGGTGAAACCTTTATCATAAATGCGGTGTTGCCGAAAACTGCGCCAGCAACGACGTAGCCGCCATCTCTTGTCTTTATCAGGGACGACGATTGATAACTTGAACCCCAGCCGCCACCACTGTTTAATGTTAATGCCCAGAGTTCACTGCCAGAAGAGTCTGTCCTTATCAACGTCGGACTGTTCCCTAGTGCTAATGCATAGCCGCTGTCATCGGTTTGCACTACTGCGTTGAAGCTGTCATTTAAAATATGCTCGTAATGAATGCTTATTTGTTCGTGTCCTTGAGAATCTATCTTGAGCAGCCAAGGAACGAGACCACCGCTCGCTTGATAGTCTCCAGTCCCCGCAAGCACAAATCCTCCGTCGTTGGTTGTCGCCATCGAGTGAACGATGTGCGCGTCTAGTGGTCCTCCGGAAGAGTAGGTTTGGCTCCATTGAAGGTTACTGTTAGAATCGATCTTGGCTAACCAAAAATCGTGTTGCCAGTTACCTGACAACGCGCAACCACGATCGTCGGTCTCCACAACGGCATAAACAGTGAATCCGCCAGTAAAAGTTTTGTTCCATAGTAGATTACCTTGGACGTCAAACTTGTACAACCAAGCAAAGTAGTTCCCATCAATTCCTATGCTATTGCCCACCACCACGTAATCTCCGGCGCGAGTAACGAGGCCTTCCCGAGCGCCAATTGATCCAATAGAGAAACTCGACTCAAAGTCTCCATCAGCATTCGTTTTCACCACATGATCAGCGTAGAATAGCGCGTAGCCTAAATCACTAGTTTGCACAACCGATACCACATCGCCTTGTGTTTTTTGCCATTGGATATTACCAGACGAGTTTGTCTTAACAAACGTGGCTGCGTCAGGCGACGAGGAAGCTCCAGCTATAGCGTAGCCTCCGTCCGAGGTCTGAATGACAGATAACGCCTGTAAGTTGTTGTAGGTTTGTCTCCATTCAACTGAAGGTGCTTCGGCAGCGGCTGACGAAAGAACAGAAAAAATCAAAACTAACGCAATAAATGCTACCGCAATGACAATTCTTATCGACTGCATCGATGAAGAATGCGCAAGGCAGCAGCGTTTCAAAGACTCGCGAGCTCCATTTAATAACACTATTGAGATTTGTTCCGCACTTATAATTTTTGGAAAGACCAACAACGAGCAACAAGACAAAAGAAAAACTACGAAATTTGCTCACTTCGAAAGACAAGAGGTCAACTTTTCTACAGTTAAACCCTGAAAACCGTCCCTAAAAATTTGAAAACGAAACAGACGTAAACAAAGTTCAGCACCTCAAAACATCCGCCTTAACGTTCTTCAGAGCTATAAACAGTTTCTATATAAGGAGGGGCTATAGTCTGTTCCGAGCAGCTAGCCCAACGCCAGTCCAAACATCAGTTACAGCTATTTGTAGTATAAATGAGGGGGCTATAGAAAAAAATCGCAATTTAGCCGCAAACCTCAAAAAAACAACGGTTAAAAACTCACGAACATACAGAAATCTTTAGATAGCTAAACCATCTCTGGTAACATTAATGCCAGCCTCAAAATTTCCATCCAGAAAATTCGTCTCCGTCAACCCAAGCAAATGCACAGGCTGTGGAATCTGCGAGTACGCTTGCGCTCTCGAAAAAGAAGAAAACAACATGAATCCAATCCGCTCACGAATCCGCGTTGTCCGCATGACTCCCATGTTCAATTTTGCTCTCGCCTGCAGGTTCTGCGAAGACGCCAAATGCGTGACCGCATGCCCAGAAAAAGCCCTAACCCAATCCGAACAAACTGGCATCATAATGGTCAAAGAAAAGAAATGCAAAGGCTGCGACTGGTGTGTACAAGCCTGTCCACATGGCGGTATTTCAATTAGCTCTGACACAGGCATAGCTGTAGCTTGCGACCTCTGCGATGGAGAACCAAAATGCGTCGAATTCTGCCCTGAAGAAGCCTTAGACCTCGTATGCACAGACGAAGAAGCTGAAAACCGTTTCAACGAAGCCTTAGAAAGACTTCCCGCAGAAACCGAACGCTTAACCAAAATGGTCAAGAACAAAGATTGGAACCCCCTGCTTGCTGAAGCAGAAGAAAGGTCAATGAGAGTCAACGAAAAACTCGAAGCCTTGAACAAAAAAGCAAACGCCAAAAAACAAAAATAAACCTCAAAAATGCCAATCAGAAGCACCGCTTGGTCCAAAATAGTTTTTCCCTAATCGCACGTCGTTAAACAGTCTTTTCTTCGTAGCCAACCAAAAACTGGTCAATGTCTCTGCCGTTCTGCTCACCCATGTATCCGCCTTCCAAAATGAAGAAAGTGGGCTTTCTAAGCATGCCGATTCTCTTACCTATTTCTCTGTAACTGTTCTCTGTCAACCCGAGAGACGCCAAATCTTTGCTATGCGCATCAAAACCCACCGAAACCGCCACAACCTCGAACTTGCCCACGTCAACCATGCCCAACGCTTCATCCAAAGTCTCCAGATACCTCTGCTCGCCACAATCAGCCGGCAACGGAAAATTCAGACAGTTACCCTCAGAAAAACCGCCAGTGCCAGGATAAAACGGGTAACGATGCAAAGAAACATAAACCACTTTCTCGTCACCCTGAAAAATCTCCTGCGTCCCATTCCCATGATGCCCATCAACATCCAAAATCAACGCCGACTTACCAACGGCTTTCACAGCAACCGCCACGTTATTCACATAACAGAAACCTCGCGTGTAAACACCTAAGGCTGCACCGCTACGCCCTGCATGGTGCCCAGGTGGTCTCATAAGCGAAAAACCGTTAACCTCAGCCGCCAAAAGCGCTCCTCCAGCCGAAAGCCGTGCATACTCGTAAATATCCGCGTAAGCTGGCGTATCCGGATCCTCAACTAAGCCCTTCTTCAGTTTCCAAACATAGTCAGCTTCATGAACGCTCAGCACGTCTTCCTCAGAAGCTGGTGTTGGCTCCAGAAACTCATAGTTTTTTTTCTTCAAAAATTCATGCGCCATCTTCACTCTTTGAGGTCCTTCGATGTGCCAACCGCCATAGTTCAAACATTTTTCTGAAAAAACAATTTTAGTCTTCATTCCAGCTGCATCCATACATAGATAAGCTACGTTTTTCAAATTAAAATACACCTTCCTCTTAAAGGTTTACCGCACTCCAAAACCTCCGGAGAAAACAAACATGATTTCCGAAAACCCCTTTGACGACTTCCGAAAAGAATGCAAAACCGCATTAGCGCATGCCCTCAAGAAAACTCTGCCTGAAGTTAAAGTTGAAAACTTGGCATTCAATAAACCGCCGAACTCTGATTTTGGGCAGCTTGCCTCCTCATTGTGCTTTGAGCTGGCGAAAAAAATCCATCAGAAACCCGGTGACTTGGCTGCACAACTCGTCAAAGCCATTGGCAAACAACGTTTCTTGCTGCTTGAGAAGGTTGCGGCTGTAGGCGGCTACGTGAATTTTCACGTTAACTTCCCCAAGTTTTCCGCGTTAACCCTCGAATCAATCAGGCAACTGGATTCAGATTACGGTTTTGTCAAAACGGAAAAATCCGTGAAAATAATTGTTGAGCACACCAGCGTTAACCCACTTCATCCCATTCATATCGGGCAAGCCAGAAACCCGATGATTGGCGACGCTTTAGCTCGCATACTCAAGAGCAGAGGGCACACGGTGTCTAGTCATTACTATATTGACGATGTGGGACGCCAATCCTCTGTTGTGGCATATGGTTACGCCAAGCTGGGTAAGCCCAAACCTGACGAGAAGGTGGACCATTTTGTGGGTAAGATATACACCACAACGAGTTGTTTGGTGGAGCTTAACCGTTTGACAAGAGAGCTTGAGCGTGCCAAGGCGGTTTCGTCTTCTGAGGAAGTAGCGAAGCTTACTAAGCAGGTTGACGAGTGGATGTCGATTGCTGCTGAGCTTGAAGGGAAGTTTCCTGTGCTTTTCGAGAAGCTTCTGGCAAAGATAGGGGAGGAAGAGAATCCTGAGGAGGAGATTAACAGGCTTAACCGTGCTTATGAGGATGGAGACGCTGAAGCTAAGCTGCTAATCAGAGAGGTGAGTGAGCTTTGTCTTAACGGTTTCAGGGAAACGCAGGAGCGTGTGGAGATTTGCTATGATTCGTGGGATTGGGAAAGTGATTTCGTGTGGAGCAGTCAGGTTTCAGAGGTTCTTCAAAAACTGAAAACTTCGCCGTTCGTTTACAGCGAAGGTGGGGTGTTGGAGTTTGACGCTGAAAAGGTAGTGCGTGTTTTGGGGCTTAAGGCCAAGTTGGGTTTGAGGGAGGATTATGAGGTTCCGCCGTTGACGCTTGTGCGTGCGGATGGCACGACACTTTACACCACGCGTGATGTTGCTTACACTCTTTGGAAGTTTAGCCGAGCGGAAAGGGTGATAAACGTTATTGGTATGGAGCAGTCGTTGGCGCAGTTGCAGCTGAAGATAGCATTGTACGCTTTGGGCTACGGGAGTTACGCTGACAATTTTGTTCACTTCGCTTACAATCTGGTGACGCTTCCTGGGCATAAAATGTCCAGTCGGCGAGGAAGGTATATCACTTTCGACGAGGTTTTGAACGAAGCGGTTGAACGGGCTTACGAAGAGGTTTCGAAGCGTTCTCCCAAGTTGTCAGAAGAGGAAAAACGTGGCATTGCCGACTTTGTGGGGTTGGGTGCCGTGCGTTACGCTCTTGTTGATGTTGATACTTCTAAACCGGTTATTTTCACGTGGGATAGAGTGCTGAATTTTGAAACCAACAGTGCTCCTTACGTGCAGTACACTCATGCTAGGGCTTGCAGTATCTTGCGCAAGGCGGCAAGGGAGCCTGAAAACGCGGATTTCGCGCTCTTGAAGGATAAATTGGAACGGGAGTTGGTTCTGTTTTTAGCGAGTTTTCCAGATGCCTTTGTCGAAGCCACAGAGTATCTTAAACCCAACATGATATCGGGCTTCACAAACGCGCTTGCTGACAGGTTTAACACGTTTTACAACGCGTTGCCCGTTATCAAAGCCGAATCGAAGGAGCTTAGTGATGCTCGAATAGCGTTAACCGATGCAATTCGCATCGTGCTGCGTAATGCTCTAACGTTGATTGGTGTTGTGGCACCTGAAAAAATGTAACTGCTGTTACTGCGGTGCGATTTTTTGCTATAGCCCCCTTATTTAAAGTGTAAATAGGCTGAAACGCGGCGTCGAATAGACCCCCTCTATAGTTTTCTGCGATTGGCTATTAGACTCTAAATATAAGGAGACAGTTTAGGCGTTGGGGCTTCGAATCGTCACTGATGTCTTATGAAGAAAAGAGTTCTTTCTGAATTATTTCCACGATTTTTTCTGCTGCGTTTCCGTCTCCAAAAGGAGACTTGTCAGGAAGTGGTTTACGCTTTGATAAGGCGGTTTCGATAGCCGCTAAAATGTCGTGTTTTTCTGTTCCGACGACTTGGGCGAATCCTGCTTCAACTGCTTCAGGTCTTTCAGTTGAGAGGCGAATCACTAGCACCATTTTCCTGATGCTCGGGGCTGTAGCCTCTTCTTGGATTCCGCCGGAATCTGTTATGATCAATTCGCTTTTTCTCATTAGCACCAGAAAGTCCAAATAGCCGACAGGCGGCAGAAGCTGAACGTTTCCGATTTTGCTGATTTGGGCGTACATCCTGTTCTGGCGCAATCTCTTTTTAGTGCGTGGATGAACTGGATAAACAACAGGCACAGGTGATTCCGCAAAAGCTTCTATGAAAGTGCTTAGAACTGCTTCGTCATCCACGTTTTCTGCCCTATGGGCTGTTGCTAAAGCAAACTTTTCAAAACGAATTTTATCAAGTATCTCGGACTTTTTTTCTGCTATGGGCAAGTGCTGAATCACAGCGTCTATAACGGTGTTTCCAGTTACGTAGATTTTGCCCCACACGTTTTCCCTTTTCAGATTAGCCTTGGCTGTTTCGGTGGGGGCAAACAGGAACGTCGATAAATGGTCTGTTAGCCGTCTGTTGTGTTCTTCTGGCATGCGCAGGTCAAAACTTCTTAAACCAGCCTCCACGTGGCCGATGGGTATTTTTAGTTTGTTCGCCGCCACTGCTGCTGCGAATACGCTGTTTGTATCACCTTCAACTAAGACCACGGCAGGCGCGGTTTCCCTGAGCAGCTTATCCATGTACGCGATTATCTGCGCCGTCTGTGCGCCCGGTGAATCGACTTTGACTCTGTAGGCGTAGTCTGGCGCTGGCAGCTCAAGGTCTTCAATGAACTGCTGCGACATGTTGTAGTCGTAGTGTTGACCGCAGTGGACAAAGGTTGTTGGAATCTTGTTTTTCTGCAGTGCTCTAACAATCGGCGCCATCTTTACTATTTCTGGTCTTGTGCCAACAACAACCATTACTGTCTTCATGTTTCTTCTCTGTTCTCATGTTTTCTTCAAGTAACCTTCTCGGTGCTCATAGATGGTGCCTTCACGCAACAGCTGCCAGATCATTCGTTCAGTTTCAGCTCTTGGAATCTTGTGCTTCAACTCTAACTCGCTTACGAGCACTGTCTTTTCAACCATACCTGTTTCTCTTTCCATTTCCATTAGAACTGAAAGAACTACCTGCATCTTGTCTCTGACGCTCTTGGGTCTTCCAGTCATTATTAAGTCAATGTCCATTTTGTATGAAGACAAGTCGATTCCAACCTCTCCCAAAGACCGCTTCATAATCGCTATCGCCGCTTCTGCATCCTCACCTGTAACTTCTTTTCTTAGCGCTACTCGGGCTCTTGCTTCAGCTATACGAACGAGAGACTCAAGTTGGCGCGCCGTTATTGCCACAGGCGAACCTTCCGTTTCGCTTGCCGAACGCATCGCCAAATAAAACTCGCTCAGATGCTTCAGCGCCCCCTTGCTCAGCACCGGCTTAATTGTTTTAGCGTAGCTCACGTATTTCCGAATCAGGTCTCCCTCTATTTGTGCTTCTACGGGGCTTGCTCCTCGCCTGTGAATTTCAAGGATATGCTCTGACATTTTCGCATCCGCCTCTTTGTCCGGCACATCTCTCAACACGAAAATCAAGTCGAAACGCGACAAGATTGTTACTGGAAGAGATATGTTCTCAGCCACGGTTCGATGCGGTTCATATCTGCCTAAGGCCGGGTTGGCAGCCGCCAGCATAGCTGTTCGCGCGTTTAACGTGGCGACGATGCCACCTTTTGCCACTGAAACGGTGTGCTGTTCCATGGCTTCATGTATCGCAACCCGGTCTTCAGGACGCATTTTGTCCATTTCGTCAATACACGCTATTCCCTTGTCGGCTAGCACCAGCGCGCCCGCTTCAAGGCTCATGCCGCCTCCTTTCTCCCGTATTACGGCTGCCGTTAACCCAGCCGCGGTGGTGCCACGCCCCGACGTGTACAAACCGCGTGGCGCTATTTTCGACACGTACTGCAGGAGCTGCGATTTTGCCGTGCCGGGGTCGCCGATTAAGAGAGCGTTCATTTCCCCTCTTATGGTGATATCGGGCAGGCTTTTTGATACGCCGCCAAAAAGAAGGTACATGATAGCTTCCTTTATGTGCTCGTAGCCGTAGATTGACGGCGCTATCGAGTTCATTATCTTCTTATGAACCTCAGGGTCTTTTGCAAGTGCAAGGATTTTCTCTTCCTCTTCTGGCGATGGGGGTCTTGCCTCTGGCTCTTTGCCTAATACTTCTATTGAATTGGCGTCTAAATGCAAAATGAAAATGCGCAGTTTCCCAATTCCAGGCCGCGACGGCGCGAACGCTTGAACTATTCCAACTATTGAAACGTGATCGCCAGGTCTGGCAAGATCAACTATTTCGCTTCCAACAAGCTTCACGTTTAACGTGCGTGGAAGCTGACCGGGCGGTAGGTCTTCGGGTCTTTCTTGAAGTCGCAGGTCTTGTGAATCTATGAACGTGGACTCGTCTTGAACGAATTCGAATGGACCGTCTCTTCCGCAATCTGGACTGGCACATACGGGAGGTGCCTTCAAGAACTGCCCTGTTTGCTCCACATTGTTTATTGTTCCGCATCGTTTGCATCTGAAGGCAGCGTTCATTACCATGGGACGGACGGGAGTTGCTCGGACAACTATGCCTTCGACCATAACCAGTTTGCCCATTTGCTTGGAGCCGAGTTTGCGCAGCTGCTCCTTACCCAACAGCCTTACAAACCTAACAGTTACTTTCTCAATTTTCCCAGCGTATTCCGCATCTTCGATCCCGAGCTGGGCGTAAGCCGCGTTGCCCGCATACTGCAAAAAATCGTCTGGTTTTTCCATAAGCCTCTCTGCGAGTCTCTGGTCAAACCCGAAGAGTTCCTCAAAATCAACTGTTATTGATTCTGTTCCAGTTATGGCCATCTGCGAGATTTTCTGACGGTACTTTTCTCTTTTGAAGAACTCAAGGAACCGTTCTTGAGGGTCTACCGTTGCTAACTCTCGCGCCATTCTTCTTATCGTTCTCCTTCAAAGTCCAGTATCTGTGCTTTCCACTCAGTGATTATCTTACCAAGCTGCTCGTAAATGAAACGCTCCTCACACGTAAATTTTTTCTGTAACTGCCCAGTTTGAGCTGGTCCTGAAGACAAAGCAATAATCTTTTTTAATCTGGAATTCACGATGTCCCACGCTAAGTGCTTAGCCTTCTCGTAATCCTGCGCTTTCTCCGGATGCTTTACTATTTCTGCTTTAATGCTTGCGAGGTATCGGCGGAGCTTCGGGTAGAAGTCTTCAGTGAGCTCGGATATTTGACCCGCTATCTGAACCCGTTCTTTCCATTGAATCTTGTAGAGTTTGGTCGCGTCTAAATCGTCGTCTTCACGTAAATGTGCAATTCCCGACGCTGCAAGCTCCTGCGCAATCCAGTAGTAAACTTCATATTCGTTTCCTTCTTCGAAAGGACCTACGGATAACCCCGCAAGATTGATCTCAGGATGATTTCTATCAGCCATAATTCTTACAAGTGAATTTGCAAAGCAAAAATCCATTTTCTCAATTTGCACAGCCATGTCCCTTGTTTCTCCCCTCTATCCTTTTCGATATTACAGTATAGTGAAACAGGATATAAGGAGCACAGTTTAAAGGTTTAGAGCCAACAATTTGCGAGTTTTGATAGCTCGAAGCTTATGGCCACAGACCTAGGGTTCCTATTGCGTGGGCAACTCTTCCCACTCCAAGCATTAAAGCTGCAGTTCTCATATCGCTTTCCTCTTTTTTCGACAACTTGTACACATCATAGAAGGATTTGGTTATCTTGTTTTCCAGCTTCTGGTTAACTTCTTTCAGTGTCCAGTGTTCCCTTGTCAGGTTTTGAACCCACTCGAAGTAGCTCACCGTTACGCCTCCAGAGTTAGCGAGAATGTCTGGAATCAGACACGTTCCCTTTTCGTAGAGCGCCTTGTCTGCTTCTGGGGTTGTGGGTCCGTTTGCGCCTTCCGCCACTATCTTCGCTTTGATCTTGTCCGCGTTGTCCTTAGTTATCTGGTTCTGTAAGGCCGCTGGAACTAGTATGTCACATTTCGTTTGCAGCAGTTCCTCGTTGGTTATGTTGGTGCAGTTTTTGTAGTTTATCACCGAACCCGTTTTTTCCTTGTGGGCGTACACATCAGCGGGCACTAATCCATCCGGGCAATAGATACCACCTGACGAATCGCTTACCGCGACGACCTTGCAGCCCAAGTTGTGCATTATGCTGGCGGCGTTGTATCCGACTTTGCCATAACCTTGCACGGCTACCGTGGCGTTTTTCATGTTTAACTTCAAAAGCTTGGCTGCTTCTTTCGTAACTAACGCTACACCTAGCGATGTTGCGCAGGTTCTGCCTTCGGAACCGCCTATTTCAATGGGTTTTCCTGTGACGCTTTCGGGAACGCTGTAGCCTCTAAGCTGGCTGTACGTGTCCATAATCCATGCCATTGTCTGCTCGTTCGTATAGACGTCTGGCGCTGGAATATCCCGGTGCGGTCCGAGGTAATTAAAAATCAGGCTTACGTATCTTCTGGTGAGTCGTTCCAGCTCGTTCTGCGACATCTCTTTGGGGTTACAACATATTCCACCTTTCGCTCCGCCGTAGGGCAGATCGGCGATGGCGCATTTCCACGTCATCAGCATCGAAAGCGCGGTCACATCATCTAACGTGACGCTTGGGTGGTATCTTATGCCGCCTTTGAAGGGTCCTTTCACGTCCCAGTGCTGCACGCGGACGCCGTGGAAGACGCCTATGGTGCAGTCGTCCAGCTTTATGGTGACTGAAACTCTGATGGAACGTTTGGGGTTTTTCAGAATTTCATGTATTCCTGGATCTAAATCCAGTTTTTCAGCGGCTATCTTAAGTTGTTCCTGCGCCACTGTGAGGGCTGTGTGGTGAGCCATAAAACATCACTATAAGTTAGGTGTCTAACTTAAGCTATTAAGAATTGCTTTTTTGGCTTTGGGCACCTAGAAAAGGAATAACGGAGTCGGGGAAACAAAATGGAGGGATGGAAGGTTGGGTGTTTTATTCCTCCAAGATTTTGTTTGCTTCTTCGCTATATGCGTCCATCACGTAGGGTATGCCTGAGATTCTTGATGCTTCCTCGGTTAACGTCATGAGGTCCTTGCGGGATATGGTTGAGAGCCTAAAGTTTCTGCTTCCAGCCATCAGCTGCTGCAGTCCAACCTTGAACCTTTGACAGTAAGTGTAGATGCCCACCGCACCCAAAGGTATGTCCTTCATCCTTGAACCGAATTTCTCTTCAAGTTCCGAGTAGGCAACAAAGATTTCGCTAGCGCTATTGCCGTACTTGGAAACCGAGGTGGGCAACTTGCCTTCAGCTAACCAGTTACCGATGTTCTTTCCAACCATACCAGGTATCATCAAGCCTCTTCCCATGCAAACCGCCTTAACGTAGGGGGTGCCCATGGCAAGCGCCTTGAACACGCCATCCTCTGACGAGAAGCCCCCAGCCATGGCAAGGTCAGGAACTCTTATGCCCTTTTTCGAGAGTTTTTCGCAGTACTTGTACGTGAGCGCCTGCAGATAGAACGTTGGAATTCCCCATTCGTTCATCATCGGCCACGGACTCATTCCTGTGCCGCCGGGAGCACCATCGATTGTAAGCAGGTCCAGTTTCGCTTCAGCACCGTAACGCAGCGCCATAGCCAGTTCCAACGCGGAGTAAGCACCAGTCTTAAGTGTAATCCGCTTGAACCCTAACCCTCGGAGGCGGTCAACTTCCTCCAAGAAGCCTTCTTTGGTTACGAAACCTAGGCGCGAGTGCCTCTCAAACTCTTTCAGAGCTCCTTTCTTGAAGGCTGCCTGGTTTTCTTGGAGCGTAGGGTCGGGTGAGACAACGTAGCCTCTCTTTTTGAGCTCGGCTGCTCTTTCCAAGGTTTTCAGTTTAATCTCTCCGCCGATGCATTTGGCGCCCTGACCCCATTTCAATTCGATTATCTCAAGGTTATGTTTTGATGAAACGTACTCTGCCACTCCAAATCGTGTGTCTTCCACGTTCATCTGGACCAGAAGTTCCCCGTAGCCTTCATAGAACTTCCTGTAAACCTCTATGCGCCTGTCCATCTCGGGTGACTTTGTGATCTTGCCGTTGCCGTCCAACTCAAGCGCCGGGTCGATTCCGCAAACGTTTTCTCCGCAGACAAGCGTGATGCCTGCGATGGCGGCGCCTATGGCGAAGTGCTCCCAGTTCTTCCGCGCTATCTCCGTGGAGCCTAATGCACCAGTGAATATGGGGACTCGTAGCTTAACTTTTTTGTCCCATCCGTACTCTGTTTCAGTGTCCACTTTTGGGAAAAGGGCGGTGTCTGGACCCCCTTCTACTCCTTCGGGAAGACCTTTTGCGCCTCGGGCGTAGCCTTGAATGTTCAGGTGGGAGTAGTCCACGGGGTAGTTTTTGTCTGCGCCCGCGGTCATTTCCCCGAAGGGTCCAGGGTAAAGTACTTCACGGCCTCTAAATGACGATAACCAAATTTCGCAACCGCCTCTACATCCATCGATGCATCTTGAGCAGATGCCGGACATGGGAGCGACATCTCTTGATCGATTGAATGTGCCGGTTGACTCATCCGAGTTGGGTCTTCTCAAATTCATTTTAACACCTTTTCAAATTTTTAACTAAGTGTATATGCTTCATATATATCATTATTTACCATCATATATATGCGAAAAATGGTATTCATATGAAATAAATGAACATTCAAGAAAAACAGCGTTTTGATAAATGATTTTATTTATACCTTTTATATAAGTTTGAATGTTTATAGGCTATGCGAAGCGCGTTCCGCCAGAAGCAAAATGGTAATTAACGTCAGCATTTATTAGCCCTTGATCATAATGTTACACGAAATGGAGGATTTGCCCTTTGAGTTTTGAAATGTGGGCTGAAAAATACAGGCCGAAAAGCCTAGGCGCCATGGCAAACCAGAAAACGATTGTTGAACGCTTAATAAGCTTCGTTAAAGCAAGAAACGTGCCTCACTGCATATTCGCTGGACCACCAGGAACGGGCAAGACCACCGCTGCCCTGTGTTTGGCGCGTGACCTTTACGGTGAAGGTTACCGTGAACACCTTATGGAGTTAAACGCCAGCGATGAACGAGGCATCAACGTTGTCCGAGAAACCATAAAGACTTTTGCGCGGTCTCGCTCCATCGGCGAGATTCCCTTCAAAATCTTGATTTTGGATGAAGCTGACAACATGACCTCTGATGCGCAGCAGGCTTTACGGCGCACAATGGAAAGATACACTGAAACATGCCGGTTTATCATGTGTGCGAATTACAGCGGCAAGATAATTGAGCCGATTCAGTCTAGATGTGCCCCTTTCAGGTTTACTTTCTTACCCCGAGAAGAGCATGACAACTACATTAAACACATTGCTGAATGTGAAAACGTCCAGTTACTGCCTGATGGTGTAGATGCGATATTTGAGGTTTGTGGCGGCGACCTCAGGAGGGGGATTAATAGTTTGCAAGGTGCTGCTTCGATGAACAAGCCTGTAGATGCCAAACTGGTTTATTCTGTAGCTGGCAAAGCCAGTCCTTCCGACGTGCAAAAGATGTTGACCACCGCCATCAACGGTGACTTTTTAGGCGCAAGGAAACAGCTGCGCGATATGCTTCAAAAGTACGGGGTAGCCGGCGTTGACATTATCAGGCAGGTTCACAGGGAGATTTTCAAAACCGAGATTCCTGAGCGTTTAAAAATAAAGCTGGCAGGCATCACAGGCGAGGTAGATTTCCGCCTTGTAGAGGGTTCAGACGAAGAGGTACAATTGAGCGCTCTGCTAGCAAAGCTCGTTGAAGCGGGTTATGAAATGAAAAAACTGAGCTAGGTGCCCGTTTTTGTACGCGGCTTGGACCGTTAAGCACAAACCGAAATCTCCCGCTGAAATAGTAGGCAACCCCAGCGCCCTCAAAACCTTAAGTGACTGGCTTCAATCTTGGAGCAAAGGCATACCCAAAAAGAGGGCGGCTTTTCTCTACGGGTCACCTGGAGTTGGAAAAACCGTCTCAGTTGAGGTTTTGGCTCGCGACTTGCACATGGAGCTTGTGGAAAAAAACGCCAGTGACTACAGGACAGAAGACGCCATAAACCGTTTCGCAGGTTTAGCCTCGCAATATTCGTCCTTGTTTGGCGGACAAAGAATCGTTTTGCTTGACGAGTTAGACGGGTTGATGGGAAATGCCGACAAGGGCGGTGTCAAAGCAATCACTAACGTTGTTAAAACGGCTCGGTGCCCAGTGGTTTTGATAGCTAACAACGCTTATGACCCGCGGTTCAGGACTCTCCGCAGCTATTGTCGCCTTATAGACTTCAAAAAACCTATTGCAAGCAGCATAGCCAAACGCTTGCAGCACATTTGCGAGCGTGAAGGAATTCAAGCCGATGAGAACGCCCTAAAGTTTCTTGCTCAACGGTCAGGAGGCGATGTGCGCTCTGCGGTTAATGACCTTCAGGCTCTAGCTCAAGGAAAGAAACATCTAACATACAAGGATGTTTCATGGCTTGCCTACCGTGACAGGCAAGAATCGATTTTCAATGTTCTCAGGATGATTGTTTACGGCAGAACAGCTTACGGCGCGAAACAAGCCGTGGACATGGCTGACATGGACTTGGATATGCTCTTCGAATGGATTTACGAGAATGCCCCCGCGCATATCACTGACCCACATGACTTAGTTCAAGCCATGGACGCTCTTGCCATGGCTGATGTCTACCGCGGCAGAATCCGCGCGTCCCAAGATTGGAGTTATCTGCGTTACGTGATTGACTTCATGACGGCAGGGGTGGCTTTGGCTAGGCAGAACTCCAAAGTTAGCGGGTGGATTCCGTTCAAGTTTCCAAGCCGCATTATGATGCTGTCCCGGTCCAAGGCTCAGCGGGCGCTGCTAAAGCGCATAGGTCTCAAAATCAGGCGCAAATGCCACATCTCCGCCGCGCGCGCTTCGAAAGAGGTTTTGCCTTACCTGCGGATCATTTTCAAAAACAATGTCCACATGGCTGCTGGAATCGCGAAGTGGCTTGACTTGGACGAAGAAATGGTGGAGTACATTGTTGGAACCAAAGCTAAAGCGGGAAAAATCACCGCGTTTCTGCCCTAAAAATTAGGGCTTAGCGGATTTTGCTGCCTTCTGCAACATCTTTTTCTGGCTGCAACACCACAACGTTGCCTTCGTCGTCTTCAGCCGCCAATATCATGCACTGCGACTCCACGCCCATCACCTTGCGCTTTTGAAGGTTAAGGATGAAAACGCATTTTTTGCCGACCAAGTCTTGCGGTTGGTACCACTGCAGAAGCCCAGCGACCGCCTGCCTTTTTTCCGTTCCAAAATCAACCATGATTCGTATGAGGTTTCTCGAACCAGGAATCTGGTTTGCTTCCGTAATTTTTCCTATGCGCAAATCAAGTTTTTGAAATTCTTCAAACGGGATTTCCACTTTAAACACCTACCGCAAAGGTTTTTCACTTGACTAAAATTAAGGTTTTGTGTTTTGCTTGCACCCTTTTTCTTTCTTCTGTAGCTATCTTATGAGCTTGCCAAATCGGTTCAGGAAGTTTACTGTTGCGCACACAATGTTTTGCGATTTTCACAGCTGTCTCAAGCGATACTAAATGGCCAACGCTGACGTAGACAGGCTTCACACCCTCTCTCGTCGTAACAACCGCGCCAATAATTCGACCTTTTTGAACCAAAAAGACTTGACCCGCAATCGTCGTGGGCTCACCGATCAGTCTGCTTTTTGCCACTCCAATGGTGGGTTTTCCCACGGCTAGCCCGAGGTGGCTGGCGAAACCACATCCATACGGGTGTGCCAATCCTTGACCGTCAGCAAGCAACACGTCAGGCTGTAGCCTCAGCTTTTTAATGCATGCAACTGCAGGCGGAATCTCCCTGAAGGACAACAACGTCGGAATGTAGGGGAACTTCACTTTAATCGTTGCCGCTTGCCGCTCTAAAAGTTCGAGGGACGCAAAATCCAAAACTGCAGCGGCGCCTATTGCTAACTCGTCGGTGTATGAGACGTCAACACCAGCGACACGCATAATCTTTCGAGGCAAACGGTCTTCGATAACGATTCGCTGAGCCAAACGCAACTGCGCTTTGTGGGCTTTCGAAACAGAAAAGTTGGGCGGGGCGGCAACGGTAGGATGCATGGGTTAACCTTTTCGGGGCTGGCGCTTTCGTCTCTGCGCTTGTTCAAACTGTTTCAGGTAATTCTCCAGCGAGTTTCTCCGCACTTCTTGAGTGATGTCGCCTCGCGTAGTTTCAATAATTCGACGCGCCACATCGCATTTTCTCCTAAGCCCAGAAACAAGCATATACGCTTCATCCATAGCCATTAATTCAATGTAAATTTCATCCATGATTTCCAGGCATTCCTCACCTTTTGCGGCTTTCCCTTCACGCAGCGCGTCCAAAGCCAAGCGGCGGTATTCGCCTATAACGTCGGCTAACCCCAACACGTAATCCACCGTTGGCACGTTGATCTCCTTCCGCGTGACAAAACGCGCTTCTTGGATTAGTCCCAAAAGTATGTTGGCTTCGGAGTACTCTTGTAGAGCCGCGCTGAACATGCCGCTGTAGATTATGTCGGGGTATTCCCTCGCTGAATCTTGGAGTCTGGAGATCAGTTCTTTCGCGTTTTCAACTAGTTTTACGGCTTCTTCATGCTTTTTTTGGTGCATAAGAAGTATTGCTTGCTTGGACAAGCTAGTTGCCTTTCGCATGCTTTGCTGTGCGTTTTCTCGCACTTTGTCTTTTTCCGCCAGCTCTTTTTTCACTTCTTTCAAAATAGATTTTAAAGTTCCCAAGTTTTCACCATTCTAACTTTGTAAAATACACTGCTATTTATTAAATCACTGTTGAAAAAATTGGATGGGGAAAGAAAAGTTACCTTTCTTGTTGTTCTATTCTTCTTCCGGTTCAGGCTCCACCCATCTTTCTATCAGGAGTTTGTCGTCTTTCAGTTTGAAGCTTACTTTGACGAATATGGAGTCTGCTCCTTTAAATGGGAACATGCTGTCTTCCGCCAGGTCTTTCGGTATGTAGATTAGGTATTTGCCGTCCTTTCTCCTGAACAATCGTCCTCTTCCTTCACTAACCATTGTCACCACCCCTTAAATTAAATCTAAAATTCAAGGAAAGGTGTCTGCCAAATAACTATTTAAGGCTATATCTCAAAGTTTCCATCATCACCTTATTAGCCGTATCAGATACAGTTTAAAATTGAATTATTTGCATAATCCACTGTCGTTCAGGCAGGTCCAAAACGTATAGGCTTCTCACGTTTACTTAATAACACAACTCTACTCTCAAACGACTCGTCTATTATCGAATAACCCGTTCGCTCTGCTAAACGCGTCGCAAAATCGCAAACCTCTCCATGTGCAGGCATATTCGCATAACCTAAACGGAGACCCGAAAAACCAACATGCATGTACGCCTTGGCTTCAATGTACGTGGGATTGGCTCTTTCAACCAGCTCCCCGTAGCCCTCAACCGCCTCCATGTTATGCCCTTTCACCAACGTCGTGCGTATCACGGTGGGACATCGGAAACTCGGCAGCAAGCTCAGCGTCTCCTTCAACTTTGCCCAAGCGTGGGGCACCTGGGGACGGCAAACACGCCTGAACACCTCTTCACTTGGAGCACAGACAGAGACGTAAAGCTGCGTTGGCTCTTCGCTTAATTCTGAGAGTTTAGATGGCGCCGTACCGTTAGACACGAGGAACGTAGTAAACCCCTTACGGTGAAAAACGCGAATCAGCTCGCCTAGAGGACCGTAAAGCGTTGGTTCACCAGCCAAACTTATGGCAACGTGTCTAGGCCTCAAGGCTTCCGTGAGCTTCTGCCAGTTTGTTTTCGGATTTCCAGTGTAACCACTCAAAATCTTGGCTTGCGCCTTCAAGCTTTCCTGGGCAATTTCTTCCGCCGAATCCCAACTCGGCAGCTTCATCTCGTCCCATTCCATTTGCAAGTCCCCGCTCTGCGCTCTCCAACAAAACAGGCACTGTTGTGTACAGTAAAAAAGCGCGGGCGTCATTTGGATACACTGGTGCGATTTTATCCCGTAAAACTTCTGCTTGTAGCATACGCGGTCATGAATTAAAGATTCGTAAAGCCACTTACACCTTTTAACCGCTGAATGTCTACCCACAAAATGATATTTTTGCTTCTTCAAGGCTTGCACGAGCAAAGGCGAAACCAAAGTCTCCAACATACTCTCACTTGTCCAAGTCAGCACTGTTTCACTTTCACAATCAACTATAGAATCGTTTTATAAAAACAGTCACGCCACAAAAAAAAATTAGTAATGCTCGAAACCGAATTAACCTGTCCATTTCAGGCTTGCCAACTGCTTCTTGCCGAGCCGAGTCTTTTTGGCTTCCACAGCATTCTAGGATAGCGGCGCCATTCTGGAGTGTGTTTAATGAAAAGGCAAAGTTTAAAATGGTCTCTTAATAGTAAATGTTCAATCGCAATGAAAGTCGGCCGAACACGGAGAAGTCTTGTTTGAAGAATAAAGCGGCAGTTATCCTCCTCATATTGATGGGCGTGTCTTTTCTATTCATGCCGCTCTCGATAGTTCTAGGGCAGCAAGGCGTGAGCATAATTTTAGTGTCTCCTCAGGAAGCGGGAGTTGTGGGTCAAGAAGTTAACTTTCAAGGCACCATAGAGACCACAGATGGCGAGTACCAAATTTGGTTTGGCGACAAACTTGTTGTAAGCAACAGTTCGGAAGGGTATTATGTGAATACAAACTTCACAATTCCTGAACTTCCAGGAGGAGACTACTCTATAACGCTGAGGGATTTCAGCAAAAACATTAACGACACCTACCCCTTCACCGTGTCCATAGCCTACTACATTGAAGCCCTTGAACCTTCTTCGCCCGCGCAATTGCAGGAAGGAAGTGACGTTGTTTTGAACGTAAGAGTAACTGGAATTCAATCAGGCACTTCATACTACGCGAACGTTACGGTTGCGCTTCCGGCACCGCTCAGCACGAGGTATTCGCAGGCAGTTGAACTCGCCGTTTCAAGCCAAGAAGCAGTTGCAACTGGACAGGTCACTTATCCAAGCGCCGCGTTCCAACCTGAAGGTGCACTTACAAACTATACGGGTTCATACCAAGTTTACTTTAACGAGACTCAACTGTTAGGAGCGGAAGACCAGTTTTTCGTGGGTTTCACAGATTCGAGCGAGTATCACAGAGGCGAATCCGCGGCGATAGACGCGATTGGATATCAACCTGACGAAAACACAACATTTTCCATTAAATATGCGGAAACCGGCTCTAGTGTGCATTCTGAAACGGTGACTGCCTCAAGCGGAGGGATAATTAATTCTTCGTGGATCGTGCCATCTGACGCGTTAATTGGTGATTATAACATAACCATAACACCAGAGAATACGGCTAAGCTCATACCTGATTCACAGCTCTTCACTGTTCCAGGTTATCTCGTCAAGATCCGAACGTTAAATTTGGCAGGTGAGCCTGTGCCTCAAATAGAGATTGACGCCCTTGACCAAGCCACAAACAAGGTGTACAACGGTACAAGCGGAAGTGATGGAATAGCCAGTTTGAACCTTGAAAAGGGTAATCACATTATAAGCGCGTTCTGGAATGGCGTGAAAGTCGGCGAAATTAACGCGACCGTGACTGGAGAAAGTACTTTTGATCTGATGTGTGAGTTGACCAATCTTGAAATAACCGTTCAAAACGAAAACGGGAATCTAATACCTTTCGTTAACCTAGACATCACATATCAATATGTTACAACAAAAGGAAGCTCATCGAAAACGGGGCATGCCTCCGGACAAACAGGGCTCTCGGGAACTTTTGTTTTGAACTCTAGTCTACCGGGAATAAGTTACACCCTGAACGCTTCTCTTTACGGCGTAGCTTTCAACGCGGGCAACAGCACCGTCACCGACCTGCCAGCGCAGCCAATTTACAACGTAATAATATTGTGCCCAAGTCGAAGGCTGACCCTTAAGATAGTCGATTATAACCTAGCAGCCATTCCTGATGCGCGTATAGAACTGTTTGAGGTGACAAGCGGTTTATTCAATAGCGCTGCGACTGACGCTACGGGGACGGTTACTGTGGAAGTTACGTTCGGAAAGTATAGGCTACGCGTTTACAAGGATGATATTTTGTTGAATAAAACCTTTGTTGAGGTTTTCAGCGACACCCAAAGTGAAATCCGTTGCAGTCTCTACAACATTAAGGTATCAGTTAAGGTGGTTGACTATTTCGAGCAGCCGATTCCCAACGTAAACGTTAGGCTCCATGGTCCTGGAATAGGAACGCTGTCGGATACGACGAAGACCAACGGAATCACAACATTCAGCAATGTAATTGGCGGCAGCATGCAAATTATAGCCTATCCAGAAGGCGTGGAGAACTCTTATGAAGCCCGGAACCTCCAAGTCGAGGAGTCGACAACAATACAGATTCAAATGTCCAAGTACGTTCTTTTAGGACCGTTTCTGATTGAGAGCAGTGTGCTGGCAACTTTTATCGTAATTTTGGTGGCTGTTATATTGTTTGTCTCTATTGAGGTTTACAGGAGAAAACGAGCAAAATCTGCTAAGTGAAAGTTAAATGTGTAATCAAGAGTCTGGAATAAAAATATTTATATGGGTTTCAAGAGAAATACATTCTTGGGAATGCATTGCAACATTGAATTTTATTGATTAACAATAGAGGTGTATCTATTGGCTCAAACAAAAACCTGTTCTCCCACATGTCAATTCTTCAAATGCGTTAAAAACTCCGCGTTCTACCGCCGCGACGCTGTATGGTGCAGATGGACTGATGATGTCTGTAACGTTGCGAACTGTACTTATGCTCTCTGCGTTAAGAGGCGTTTGCTGCCGCGGGGAATCTGTGGAGAAACCGTGAAACGCAAAACTGTTGAAAGGGAACCTGAAGAGGTAATAAACCAGACGATAAAGCTTCGGGGAAAGGCGTTACGCAAGATCGGGGACAGAGAAATCTTTTGAAGACTAAGGTAAAAGCAAAAAGCGTTGTTTAACTCGTGAATTCGTGAGGTTCGTGCAACCTCTCTTTATTTGGCTTGTACACGTTTAACTACTGGCGGTTTTACCTTTTTTAGAATTCTGTAGCCGCAGACTATGCATTTTGTTTCTCCGCCGCGCATTTCCAACTCTTCAGAGGGGACTTTTGCGCCGCATCTTATACATTCGTAAACAATTCCTGTGTTTTCCAATGGAATTTACTCCTTTCTACAAAGGAAAAGTATTTTGCTTTTAAATGTTTCCGATTATCTCTTTGTTAATGAAGGGTGAAGTTTGAGGAAACAGCTACGCAAGACCCTTTCAAGCGTTCTTTCTTCCGAAGACCTATGCAAAGTTTACAATTCCTTTGATGTTGTAGGCGACATAGCCATATTCAGGTTGCCCCGCACCTCGTCGGTGAACGCAAAAGCCGCCGCAGAGGCAATAATGCCTCGTCATAGGAACGTGAAAACAGTTTTACTTCAATCAATCCCTGTGGCTGGAGACCTTAGGCTCCGCCGCTTAACACATGTAGCTGGCGAAAACAAAACAAGCACCATTCATAAGGAATCTGGCTGCTTATTCGCCGTCGACGTGGCAAAATGCTATTTTTCTCCCCGGCTTTCCCACGAAAGAATGCGAATCTCAAGGCAAGCTGAACCCAACGAAAACGTGATCAACATGTTCGCGGGCGTCGGCTGTTTTTCCATAATAATCGCTAAACACTCAAACGCGGCGAAAGTGTTTTCCATAGACGTTAATCCCGCGGCAATTCAGTTCACCCAAGAGAATGTTAGGCTTAACAGAGTACGGTAAAGTAACGCCGCTGCTGGGTGACTCAAAAGAAATCATCAACAACTTATTGCAGCATGTAGCAGACCGCGTGCTGATGCCTCTGCCCGTAAAAGCCCTCGGATACTTGCCCTGCGCCGTTTCCGCACTCAAAAAGTCTGGAGGCTGGATACACTACTACGGTTTTGAACACGCCGCCAAAAAAGAAAGCCCCACTGAAAAGGCTAAGCTGAAAGTGGCAAAAGAGCTTGAGGCTTTAGGCGTAGATTTCGAGGTTACCCTTGTTCGCGTTGTGAGAAGCACTGGTCCAAACTGGTTCCAACTCGTTGCTGATATACATGTTATGTGAACGTGCGGTCAGATTACCATAAAAAGAAACATGAAGACCATTGTTCCGAGTAGACAGTCAAAACGACTTAAAACATAGACACCTGCGCTTCCCCTCAGAAATTTATGCAGTTTCTATATATAAGGGGGCTATAGACTGCTCCGAGCACTAGAGCGCAATAGTCTAATCAACAATTCAAACTGTTTATAGAGGGTGTATAATTTTTTTCACGCGCGCGCCAGAGAACACTCTCTCAAAGCATAACACCTCGCTAAATTGCTGTGCATGCCAGCCGCTTTGACAAATCTTAATAACCATCTCTGCGCTATCTGTGAACACGTGAAGCGTAATGAAAAAAAAGTTGATGGAAATACTTGCTTGCCCAATAGACAAGTATCACCCGCTTGAACTCCACGTTTTCGAAGAGAAAGAGGAAATAGTGGAAGGCTTAATCGTTTGCCCCAAGTGTTTACGATGGTACCCAATACGCGATGAAATCCCAGAAATGCTGCCTGATGAACTGCGCAAAGAAGCGGAAGATTTGCCGTTCCTGAAAAAATGGAAAGCCAGCATACCCGAAAAAATCGTGCATGAAGGCAAACCCTTCAGTTTAAAGCGTTAAAGCGTAAGGCAAAGTTCTATTTCAGTTTTACCACCTTATTTTTCGCCGAAGACCGCAACGCAGCCTCAGCGATTTTCAAGGCTTTCAAACCGTCAACCCCCGTTATCACGGGCTTCTTCTTTTCTAATATGCAGTCTGCGAAGTGCTGAAGCTCAAGTTTCAAGGGTTCCTGCCAAGGAAACCTCGGCTGCAAGTTTTCCTTCGCATCCTCTATCCACAACTCCTGTGTTATATAATCCAACCGCATTATCGCTTCGCTTCCCGTGACCGTGAGAATCCGCGTTTTGTAAGGCGTAATCCAGTTGGATTCTATGAAAGCGCTTTTTCCATCCTCAAAAGTGAGCATTATCTGCGCGTAATCCTCAAATTTCCTATGTCTCATGCTCCCTGTTTTCGCGTACACGCTCATTGGGTCTTCACCAGATATGAAACGCACAACATCTATATCATGAATCGCCGTATCTTTGACCACACCCACATCACCAATCCTCTCAGGCCACTGAGAAACCCGCTTGGCAGTGGCGCACACGAGTTCTCCGATCTTCTTGTTTTCAACCGCCTCTCGAATATGCCGCAACCCAGGAATAAACCGCATCAAAAAACCCACCGTCAAGTGCAGACCATTGCTTTCAGCAATATCCAGAAGCCTCTCTGCCTGCTTCGTGTGTGTAGCCATAGGCTTCTCAACTAAAACGTTCCTTCCCGCCTTCAAGGCCTTAAGCGCTTCCTTCGCAAGTTTCGTTGACCACGTACACACGCTTACCGCTTCTATCTCTTCATTCTTCAGCATCCGAGAGCTGCTTGTGTAAGCCTTCACGCCAAACTGGTCAGCTACCGCTTTTGCTCTCTCGCGGTTCACATCGCAAACGGCCACAAGTTCAGTTGACTCCAGTTCCCCGTAGACTCTGGCATGGTTTTTCCCCCAGAATCCCGTACCTACCACTGCCGTACCCAGCTTTTTCATCTCTTCTCCACTCCACTTCCTAAACCACGAAATGCAAAACCGTTGCGTTCAACTTTTTTAGGCTCAATCATTCCTGTTAAATCAACCATTGCCGCAGGCATTTTCATTACAGCACGAAGCTTCTTAAGATTTAGCCGTTTAAACCGATCCTGCTTAGTCAACATTACCACGCAGTCTGCGCCTTCCACCGCCTCTTTCAAGCTTCTTTTAAACATACGCGCCATATTTGCCAGATCAGTTTTGGGAAGCAAAGAATCGTAAAGACTTACTTTCGCACCTTTTTTTTCCAACATTTTCACAAACAGCATAGTCGTGGGTTTCGCTGAACCTAGCACAGCAACTCGCGCTCTTCTTAACGTCTTACCACAACTCCGCAAAGCCGCTCTTGTTAATTTAATTGCGTGCCTAACCATGTCTTCATTTATTGTTCTAGCCAACGCAGGAAGCCTAAGCTTGGCATTCAGGTTCTCCCCGCTTTCCAGCAAGAGATACGCTTCTCTTCCACTATCTTCTGCCGCTTCAACCTTCGGCGAAAAACTTGATTCCTGAGCGTCAACAAGTTTTAAAGTTTCAAAAAAATCTATGCCAGCGCTTTCACAGAAAACAGCCAACTCGTTAGCCAAAGCCAAGTTCGCATCTTGTTTGGCAATTGTGAAAAGCAAAGCGGCTTCCGCTGTTTTAACGTCTAAAATCTGCTTCACACCTTTTCCCGTTATGGCTCCCAGAACACTCACAGCCGAGTCCAAACTGGTTCTATCCGCTGCGGCAACCTTCAACTCCTGATCCGCAATCGAAACTAAAGGTTGCTCACCACCAAAAGAATGGATAAGGCTGTAAACCAAACCAAAGTCTTCCCCCACTCGAAGTCCTGACGTGTCCTCCAGAGTTTCCTTGACCAAGCCCTCGGTGAAACCTAAACCCGCTACGCCTCCATAAACAAACAATGCACCTCGGCGAATTGCCGTCCCAACCTGCTTGCAGGCGCTTTCCACATCTAAATAGTCAGCATGCTGCTTTCCGTCAATTTTCGCAGTAAGTGTCATAACAACTATGTCGCTCTGGGAAACCGCGTTTTTTAACTCACTTGTAACGCTTAAGTGTCCCCTTCTCAAAAAACTCTTCAACTTAGATTCTATTTCTCGGTCATAAAACATGGTTTTTCCTTTCGCTAAACGTTTCACCAAAGTTTGATCCGCATCTGTGCAGATGACTTTGAACCCTGCACCAGCGAAAGCCATAGCGTAAAAAACACCTTTTTCCTCGCAGCCTATAACACTTACAGTGTATTTTCCCCGTTTCTCGTTCGTATCCATTTCTTCAGGTTTCAAGTGTAGGACATCGGGCATGAACAAGTATTCTCCGTCTCAAATGCAAACTCGACACGCGCTAAACAGCGGCAAGGATTTTGTTAAGCGTTATACTGTACTCTTTGACTAGCTTTAATGCTTTTTCTTGATTTTTTGCTTCCGCATACAACCTATAAACGGGTTCTGTCCCACTGGGTCTCACCAGAATGGCGCTTTTGTCTTCAAACCAAATCTTCACTCCGTCAATAGTGCTTATATTTGCGCCCTTCACCTGCTCAACCAGTTTCGCAAGCACCATTCCCTTTTTATCCTCGGGACACTCGACCTTTCCCTTCTCAAGAAAATACTGCGGCTGCTCAGCGATTAGCGCCGAAAGCGTTTCCCCCGTCTTAGCCATAATACCCAAAACCAAAGCGGTTGTCATGGCTCCATCACGAACTGCCTGATGAGGACCGTAAAAAACTCCGCCGTTTTCTTCCCCACCCAACTTGGCTTTCACCTCTTTCATCGTCTGCGAAACCGTTACGCTTCCCACCTTAGTCCACACAATTTCGCCCTGGTAAGCTTCTGCAACATCCCTAACAACCGTCGAAGAACTCACAGGAGTAACAATCTTTTCACCAGGATTTTCAACAAGGAAGTACTTTTCAATCAACGCAAAAGTTTTATCTCCCCAAAAAATCTCCCCGCTCTCACCAACAAATATGGAACGGTCAGCATCACCATCGAAAGCCACACCAAAATCCGCGCCCACAGCCTTCACAACCGCAGCCAACACCCCCAAATTTTCCGGACGCGGTTCCGGCAGTCTTCCAGGAAATGTTCCGTCAATGTTTGCGTTTATGGTTGTGACCCTGCAGCCTAGTTCTCTCAGAAGCTTTGGCGCTGCTAAGCCTCCTACGCTGTTTGCTGCGTCTACGACGACATGGTAGTGTTTTTCGGCTATTTCGGATGTGTTTACGTGTTTCTTTATGGCTTCGACGTACTCGTCATTTACCACTACGAATTCCTGTTTTGCGCCTAGCTTGTTCCATTCCGCGAATTCGGGTTTGTCTTTGAAGTAGGTGTTTTCTATTTCAGTTTCTTGTTCGTGTGAAATTTCTATGCCGTCGTTCCAGATGACTTTTATGCCATTATATTCTGGTGGGTTGTGGGACGCGGTGATTATTACTCCACCACCCATGCAGTGATTTTTCACGGCGTATTGCAGTGCGGGTGTGGGTGCCATTCCGGCGAAGAACACGTTGCATCCTGTGGCTGTTAACCCTGCGGTGACTGCTTTGGCGAGCATTGGGCCGCTGGTTCTGGCGTCGTGACCTACGAGTAGGTTCTTTTTTGCGAAAAATGTTCCGATTGATGCGGCTATTTTTGTGGCTGTTTCCGGTGTTAGTTCTTTGTTGACGATTCCGCGGATGCCGTTTGTTCCGAAAAGTTTTTTCGTCGTCAGTGTTTTTTCTCTCCTTGTTTAACAGATAATTTTGGATTTTAATATGTTTTCAGAGATTTCCTTGCCTGGACAGACAGTGGTTTCCTTTGCGAGGGTGATGTTGTCTCTGACTTTTGCTTGGTCGCCGATTATGCAGTCTTTGCTGATTCTGACTTTTTTTCCGATTGATGCGTTTTCGCCTATTATGGCTCCGTTTATGGATGTAGAATCGTCTATTTTTGCTTCCGATAATATTACGGATTGGCTGATGCGTACGTTTTTTCCGACGGCGACGTTTTTTCCCAGAATCGTGTATGGACCGATGATTGATTTTGCGCCTATGTGAACGCCTTTGCCCATGGCTACAGGATTTTTTAACTTGAACTTGTCTGCGTTTTTGGGTTTTTGTGTTTTGGCGAGTGCGTCGAGAAGGTTTTTGTTTGCTTGCAGGTACTCTTTTGGTTTGCCTATATCCATCCATAAACCTTGGAAGACATGCCCGTAAAGTTGTCCTTCTTGGGCTAGTTTTGGGAAGACTTCTCGTTCCATTGAAACCTTTTTTCCTTTTGGGAGGTACTGGAAGATTTTGGGGCTTAGAACGTATATTCCAGCGTTTATGAGGTTGGTTGGCGCTGTGCCTTTGGCTGGTTTCTCTATGAACCTTTTCACGCGGCAATTTTTGTTTAATTCCGCTACTCCGTATCTGCTTGGGTCTTCAACTTCGTGAAGCGCAATCGTGACCAAGTTGCCTCTTTCCTTGTGTTTCTTCAGAATTTCTGTGTAACTCAAATCGGCGAATATGTCTCCATTCAAAACCATGAAAGTCTCCGAGTTTCCAATGAACTTTTCAGCGTTTTTTATTGGTCCTCCAGTTCCCAGAGGCGTTTTTGGTGGGTCGATGGAGTATTTTATGCGTAATCCGTGTTTTGGGATTCGTTTCTGTTTTACGTAGAACGCTGTTAGCCCGTTAACCGCTAGTATTGCTTCTTCAATGTTGTTTTTGGCGATTCTTTCGAAAATCCATTCCAGAAGTGGCTTGTTGACTATGGGGAAAAGGGTTTTGGGTCTGGTGCAGCTTAATGGTCTTAGTCTGGTGGCGAATCCGCCTGCGAGAATTACAGCTTTCAGTTAGTGTCAACCTCTTTGCGTTTAAGAGGCTATATTATCTGCGCGTTTTAATATAAACAGTTATGGTGAAAGACGGCTTGCTGAGTTCTACAGATTGATTGCGGAAGCAATTTGGTTACAGCAAGTTGCCGCTTGTTATCGAATGCGCTTTTGCTGCTGTCTGAGTTGGGGTATTCTGGTGCGGGCTGAACTGATGCGCAATTTTTTGTCTATACCCCCTTATTTAAACTATAAATAGATACATTTGAAGCGTTGACTAGCGCGACGGTTATGCTCGGAAAAGACTATAGCCCCCCTATAAATAGAAACTTTAAATGGTTCTGAAAGAAGCGTGGCAGATAAACCCCCTATAGGTTTCTGCATAGTATTTCTATTAGGATCCAAATATATTGAGTGAATAGCGGGTTTTAAAGAAAGTTGGCTTCGCATGTGCCCAAGTTTTCATGGAAGATTTTTAGGCCGAATGCACATCCTTTTTTAAACCGAAACGCACCGTTATTAGTGTCAATTTGGTTTGGTAGCATAAGGATGCAAAGGTTGCTGTCGTTTCTTAAAGAGCATGAGAATGCGCTGTTGAAGTTGTTGCCGTTAGTGGCGTTTGCTGTCCCGCTTTTGTGGCTGTATCTGCTAGACGCTGGTTCGTTTGAGTTGATGTGGAAGGGCAGGATTTTTCAGCTGTTTTTCGTGTGGCTTATAGCGTTAGAGTTGATTCTCGGCTGGGAAAACCTCCAACCAAGCAAGATCGCCAAGACCTTTTCCGTTAAAACGTTCGCGTTCATTGCCGCGCTAGCGCTTCCCACATTGTACGTGGTATCAGGTCACTATCTGGGACGTAACACAGCTATCATTGAGGCGTCGGGGCAAAATCGAATCCCATTCGCGGATTCAATGGCGCTCTCAACCGAATACCTCGTCTTCGCCGCGCTCTTCTGTCTGATGGTTTTCTTGCAGTTCGGAAAAAAAGGGCTGAAGGACTTCTCTGTTCCCGCCGTCTTCCTCGGCCTAGTCGGAATCCTGTACACAATCGACAACGTCTTTCCTTACGGGCAATTCACACCGTTCCAGCTGCTGGTGCCCACCACAGCCGCCCTCGCAGCTTCCGCGCTAAACCTGATGGGGTACCAAACAAGCTTAGCAGTCGCAGGCGCCATGCCACGCCTAACCGCAACGGACCCCGCCAACTCTCTGCGAACCGCCACTTTTGACATAGCATGGCCCTGCGCAGGCATCGAGAGTTTGCTCATTTTCACCGTGGTGGCATTACTGTTTTTGAAACGTATGCCCATCAGCTGGAAAGCTAAAACAGCCTACTTCGCAGTCGGCGCCGCAGTCACCTATATCATTAACATTCTAAGAATAGCAACTATTTTCACCATAGGAATGGATGGTGGAGACGTGCAGATGTTCCACTTTTACTACGGTCCGCTATACTCAATCGCATGGATCATGTCGTATCCGCTACTGGTTCTAGGAAGCCGAACGCTATGGCAAAAAATCACCAATAAAAATGCCTCAGCGGCTAAGGAACCTCAACCGCCTCAGCCAGACCCTTCTTAATCAAAATCTTGGCGTTCTCAACAGGCACCGACCCAACATCCTCAGCCAAAAAAGGCCCATAAGTCTTCATGTCCACACCCACAACCGCCGGAATATCCTTCAAAAACCTCAAGGCGACCCTCTTGTGAACTTTGTGATGCTTGGCCACGGCTACCTCTGAAACCTGACCTTGCAAAAGTTTTTTAGCAAAACTTTGATACGCTTCAACGAAAGAAAGAAAGCCTTCACATAACTCGGCTTCTTCAGCCACTAACAAATCCGCAGGCACCTTCTGACTTCCCGTGAGCAACCTTACCAGCTTTCTGTACCGCGCCCACACCAACTCGTCAACAATACGCTGCACATGTGCCAGCTCACGCTCAAGAAGCCCCACCTTCACCGCCTTCTTATCAAGCATCCTGCGTTCTTCCTTAATCCTTCGCACGTAATCCGCAACGCGAGCGTAAAAATCTGGAGACAAGCCTCCCAACTCAACGTTCTCGACCTCAAACCGCCACGCAGCAAAAAGTTCATCATACATGCTAACTCGCCACCTGAGCCCTACCCTTGCAGATCAGAAACACAGCCGCGGCTGTCGGAACCTCAACCGTTTGACTTCTGTAAGGACCCAACACGCTCCTACCCAACCTAAATTCTGGCACCTCAGAGACAAACACTTTCACGGCGCCCTCTTTAAAAGCTACTGCCTCCTCAAACGGGTCAAAATCCGCGAGGCGCTTAACTGGAAACTCCACTTTTTTTAAACCTGTTTTACCGTGTAAAGTGCCGTTCATCCGTATCAAGCGATGTGTATCCGTGGTCACAACCGTGTCGATTTTAGACGATTCAAGGTCCTTCACGTACTCAACTAGTTTCCTCCAAGTTCCAACGCTGACGCCTTTAACGCTGCTCCACCTGCCTTCCTCAAGGCACCGCTTCAGAATCAACTCTTTGTTCCGCAAAATGACCGCGGAGTTTCTTTTAACTCCAGCGTTTGTCAAGTTCTCTTTTGTGGCGTTCAAAATGAAGTTTCTAAGTCCCAGTTTTAAGCGTCTGTTCCAACCGAAATTATGCAAACTAAAACTGCGAGAACGACGACGCCTCTGTGACCTTCCCTTTGCTTCACCACCGAACACTGCTAGGCCCAGCCCAGTAACGTAATCAACGATTTCCTTGCGAGCCATGGCATCCAGCGTCTTAACGGCTTCGTTCTCAACGTGAACGTGGTATCCACGGTGACCGGAAAAAAACACATGCAGCTCCTTATCGGAAAACCCAAAGTCCGCGCTCAACATGTCGATTAGCTTAGCGGTTTCATCTTTGGCTGATTCCAAACAGAGGTCACACGCCCACGTTTTAGTTTCAAACTTTTGACCGTCACAGACGGGGCAAGCTTCAGGAGTAATACCCTTTCCGCTGAAACCGCATTTGTTGCAAACCCATTTGTCATGGATTTTATTACATGATGTGGGAATGTGATCAGCGTCTATGTCAAAGACAAGGTCAGCGCCAAGCCAGCCTTTCTTATCCATCTCAGCCTCAGGATTTTCGTAATAAGCACAAGAGCGGTAAACATCTGAAGGAACCGCCTCGCCGAGAAACAACCGGAGGTCACTTATGCGCGCAAAAACCCTATGCCGTAGCATTATTCGTTCCTTAAAGAGAAGGAAACCGAGTTCCCTCTGGCCGAGCGAAGAGGGAGAAGGAATAACTGTGGACGAGGCATTGTAGAAGTCAGAAAATTTTCCATAAACGAAGTCTCTGGAAGACACAGTCACCTCTCCGCTTCCCCCTGCTTTATCGAGTAGATGATTTCACTTCCCCAAATTTAACCATTAACCTCGCGCCTGAAATTCGAGATTATTTAAAAACGATTAGAGACCTAACACTCTTTTCCAGCCGTCCAAAACGTGCAATGGATCAAAAGAAATCCCGCTGAAAGAAAGCACAGCAACCATAAAGATCAGCCAGATCATCGTGACCTCCATGTCTCTCTTTTGCTGAGGAATTAACGCGTAGCAAAAGAAGAACGGCAGATACCAAATTTGGAAAAAAGGCATGGTAAAACTAGGTAACAGGAGGAAAATTACAGACAGGGAAATCAAAGGGTTTCTGTTGCGCATGTAAATCGCAAAAAGCAGAGTTACAGTTAGAGTTAATAACACCGCAGACGACTGTAGCGCCCAAGGTATCTGCACGTGAGAGCTGAAAGCGTTTACCCCGTTACTCACAAACTCTGGTCTTGTTGCTATCAAAAAAGGCGCGCTTAAAACAGCCGTAAACACGGCGAATCCTACAAGAACAGCAGCGGCGATAACCGCTTTGTTTCTAATTATGCTGGAGTACCCATGCTGCTCAAAAAGCTTCAGCACCCCCATTATCATGAGAGGCAACAGGAAAATGGCTGTTTGATATTTAAAAGTCACAGAAAGGGCCATAAACAAAAAGAAATAGTCATATCGCCCATCCAAGAACAGGCTTATGGCGACTAAGGACAACAGGAAGGGAACGGCATCAAACATTCCATTAGCCGCGTAAACAATCAGAGGCACGTATAAAGCGTATACCCCCACCAACTTCAACAGGGGAAACATTTTCTGCTTCCAAAAGCGCTCAAGAAAATAGTACAAGCTAAAGTTAGCAAACAAAAGGAAAACAGCTATTTCCATTTTGAAGACAAAAAACTGATTGACACCGCCCTGAAGCAAAAAACCGAAGGGAAGAAACAAAAATATGCTGCCCAAGGGATAGAGGTGCGACATCTGAGACCAAGTTACAAACTTGTAATAGGAACTGTCGCCACTGGCTAATTGACCCATGGGAGTGTCAAAAATGGAAAAACCAACTTTTGTGAACAAGCTTGAGGCGTATGAGTGCCGCGCGTGGTCCGTGTACCAATTTTCAAATGTTGCGAGAGGAGTAGGGTTTACTGCCAGAAGGAAAAACCAAAAAGCTAAAGACAAAAGTATCAAAATTAACAGTATCCAACGGCCTTTTTGGCTTAAAAGCTGCGCTTTATGTTCGTCCGCCCTAAGCACAGAGTATCTGCGGAGCGCGGGTTTCAGCAACAACAGCATGATGGAGCCCAAACTAAAGAAGAACAAGACTTTGGCAGGAGTGTTAACCCACGAAAAGGGAAAAAGAACCGTGGGTTTCTGAACAGACACTTCAAGGTGAAGTTCGTTGGCAGTGTTTAAATCGGTAAAGAAAACTACCTCATAATATTCAGCGTCCGCAGTGAATGAATACTCAATGTCCGCTGGTGACACGTTAGAATAGCACGTGCCGTTGTAGGTCTGTATTGAAAAGTTGAGTGGAGAATTTGCCAGGTTACGGACTGAGATTGAAATGTTCTCGCCGCCTTGAAAAGAACCTAGACCGTGGCTTCGCATTTCCAAAGGCGTTAACCTAAAGGAATCATCAATGATAACATGGGTTTCAATGTCATTGGTGGCGACGGGGAAAAGGCTGACAACCGCAAGAACTACGCTTGACACGAGCAATAACAGAACCACAAAAAGAAGAACCTTGGCCGCTTCAAGCTGCTTCATCGAAACCGTCCTCTGCATGTGCCGTATTCGAAAGCATATGTTTACTGCGTTATTTTAATTTCGTGTAATTCCAAAGTTTAGCCAGCGACGCCGCGCCTAAAAATTTACAGAAACAAGGCTTCCTTGGCGGGTGAAAATTCATTTTTTACCTGTTTCGCCCACGCAACGCTGTTTTAAAAACGTATGAAACGTAACTCTGAATCTCCGTCAACGAAAGCTTGGACTTGCCCCTTTTCCTGTTGACAAACAGTATGGGGGTTTCTTTTATAACAAAATTTCTAGAAAGGGCCTGCCGCAGGGTTTCAATCTGAATTTCATAGGTTTGGCTGTGCAGACTGCCAATTGCCGCTCGTATGAAGCTGGTGGAGTAGCAACGGAAGCCACTTGTACAATCATTAAGCTTCAAGCCAACTAAAAATTTAGCTACAATGTTCGCCGTTCGACTGATGATTTTTCTTGTGCACGACCACCCAGATATTTCGCCGCCGCGGCAGTATCTGCTACCTATCACTATTCCACAGCCCGCTTGCATTTTTGACAAAAGCTGCGGTATCGCTTTCGGGTTATGCGAATAATCGGCATCCATAGCGATTATAAATTTCGGCGGGAGCTTTAATGATAAAAAGATTTTGAAGCCGTCTGTTATAGCGGTTCCTAACCCGCGCTTTTCTGGCCTAACACAAAGAAGAATGTTACCGTACTTCTTCTGCAGATTTTTAACGACCTCTGCAGTCCTGTCCGGGCTGGAGTCGTCTACCACGAGGATTGAGGGTTCTATCGGAAGGGTTTCAATTTCCTCAATCAAGCTGGCTATGTTTTCCGCTTCACGGTACGTAGGCAGAATCACACCAACATCTAAGGCGCCCCTTAAGTCGCCCGTTAACTGAAAGGACATTAAATCCGCCTCAGCTCATAAGCAGTTGCTGTTAACTAATAAAGCTTAATAAAAAAGCCAGAAACAACCTCGTTTTTAATGTATTTTATTGGTTTATCGCTTCAGTTTACGTCTGTAATAAGCTAAGGGATGGCGAACCTGGCGACATAAAGCATCGCTGTTCACGCAAACGCCGTGAGTCTGCAAAGTCGCACACTGAGGCGGGGTGTACCGCGTTCTGGAACCTCTTTCTCCTGCGATGTGCTCGATTTGATAGCGCGTTAGCCTCTCGTTGTAGTCGGAGAAGCTCTTGAACAGCTCGTTCACCTTTTCCGAAGGCATGCCGATGCTTACGAGGAAGGAAGTTAACGTGAATCGGCCCACGTGTGAAAGATGATGCCCCTTCGA
>Ga0307426_1000105_pt1 | contig 51401 bp, 50 predicted proteins | sample SalMarWE160340MG_FD_202165 | JGI IMG/M metagenome (GOLD analysis project Ga0307426, IMG submission 202165) | Salt marsh sediment microbial communities from the Plum Island Ecosystem LTER, Massachusetts, United States - WE1603-40 | ecosystem: Environmental > Aquatic > Marine > Intertidal zone >... | reverse complement strand
ACCACTATTGATATAAGAACTTTAATTTATAACTAAAATTTATTATTATTATACAATATCTTTTCAAGAAAGAGAGTATCAATGTTTGGATATATAGGATATAGAATCGTTGAATTTATTGCTATTGCGACACCCTATCCCGTTTCATACTGTATTGCAGCTTTCGGTGCAATGCTCTGGTTTGCGACCGGCGTCGGTGTCAAGGTCATCAAAAAAAACATATCTATAGTACTTGGCCTCAGCCAGGACAGTAAGGAAACTCATGATATAGCAAAAAAAATTTTTATAAACTGGGGGAAGAACATCATAGATTTTTTAAAACATTCCATTATTTCCAGGGAGAAATTAAAACAAAGAGTAGAAGTAAAGGGTCTTGAAAATCTTGACAGCGCGCTGCTGAAAGGAAAGGGGGTAGTTATTTTTACTGCCCATATCGGAAACTTTGAGTGGGGTGCCTGCAGATTAGCAGCAGACGGATATAAGATATGGGGTACGAGCCTGGTCAGAAAAAATAAACTGGTCGGTAGGTTCTTTGAAGCAAAAAGAATGTCAAAAGGGTTTAAGACACTTTATATTAACAGGATGCTTAAAGTCTTTAAGATACTTAAAAATAATGAAATAATAGCGGTACCTACTGACTGGGACCCTACCGGACAGGCCGCAAGAGCCTTTAAATTTTTCGGAGAAACTGCTTATCTGCCTACCGGTGCTCTCCAGATAGCATTAAGATCCGGAGCGTCGCTTGTGCCAAGTTTTATCTGGAGAAAAGATAAATACAACCATTTATTGATTTTTGAAAAACCACTCGATCTTATAAGGGAAGGCGACAAGGAAACACTGATATCCAAAAATATGGTAAAAATACTGGCAGTAATGGAAAAGTATATAAAGAGCCATATTTCAGAATGGGAAATGTTTCACAATATCTGGAGTACAAAGTAACTTACCATCTTTTACAATTTACTCACTGCAATATATATGATTTAATATTTAACGACCCGTAAATCTAATCTTTTTACAATTAATAATATACCGGTAAACTGAAAATGGAGGAATGGCAATAAAAAATAAAACTGACGATTCCAGAACCGATCCTGTTCTTTCTAAAAACCCATTATGGCATACAAAGTCTGCCCGGGAAGTCTTAAACATTCTGAAAACCGATCCTAAAAACGGTATAAGCAGAAAAGACGCTGGTGAGAGAGTATCCCTATACGGTTATAACCAGCTGGAAGAAAAAAGGGGACTGTCGCCTTTTAAAATATTCATCTCACAGTTCAATGACTTTATGATATGGATACTTATTGCGGCCGCATTGATCTCGGGGATAATCATAAGAGAAATCACCGATGCCATCGTGATACTCATCATACTGATATTAAACTCAGTTATGGGATTTGTTCAGGAGTTCAGGGCTGAAAGAGCCCTGCAGGCCCTAAAAGAGCTTGCCTCCCCCAGCGCCTTAGTCATAAGAGATGGACGGGAATCAAGCATTTATTCTAAAAATTTGGTTCCCGGGGATATTATAAAACTTAACGCAGGAGACCTCGTACCGGCAGACAGCAGAATCATTGATCAGGTAAATCTTCAGACCAATGAATCAATGATCACCGGTGAATCCTTTCCGGTAAATAAAACCATCAGTGCTATTAAAAAAACAAATACTGCACTCGGTGATAAGAAAAATATGCTGTTCAGCGGTACTACAATTGTCAAGGGGAGATGTACTGTAGTAGTAACAGGCACGGGACCTCAAACCGAAATAGGCAAAATTGCAAGTATGGTACAGGAACAAGAAGAACTTACCCCGCTTCAAATCGAATTAAAAACAGTAGGAAAGAAAATCGGCATAATATGTCTGGCTGTTAGCGTCATCGTCTTCCTTTCCGGAATACTTAAGGGCAATTCTGTAACACAGATGCTTCTTGTCGCCGTTGCACTGGCAGTAGCATCAATACCGGAAGGGCTGCCGGCCATCGTCACGGTATCCCTGGCCCTCGGCGTTCAGAGGATGGCTAAAAATAATGCCATTGTGAGAAGACTTAGCTCTGTTGAGACCCTGGGCAGTGTCTCTGTCATCTGTACAGATAAAACGGGGACTCTTACCGAGAATAAGATGATGGTTCGAAAAATCTATACAGGGTTAAACGAAGATAAAGACTATAACAGCTTTATAGAAAAATATAACAAGACAGACAAAAACAGTTTTAAAAAGACTTTAAACTTGAAGGACCTTGACAGCCACGATTCACTTAAAATATTGCTTGAAAATGCGGTGCTGTGCAATGATGCACACTATTTAGATAAGGAAAAGGGGAGTATCACCGGTGATCCTACCGAAGTAGCACTCATTGAAATAGGCAACCTTTACTCTATAGATAAAGACCGGCTTGAAAAAGATTTCCCCAGAATACTGGAAGAGCCGTTCGATTCCGACCGTAAGATGATGACCACCATCAACAAAATACCAGCCGGCGGCAATACCAATTCTGGTCATAAATACATCCTGTTCTCAAAGGGAGCCCCCGAAGTGATTACGGATAAATGCTCTAAAATAATAAAAAACGGCAAAATAGAAAATCTGAAAGAAACTGACCGAGAAAAGATAAGCCGAAACAATCTTCTGCTTGCCGGTAAGGCAATGAGAAATCTTGCCTTCGCCTTTAAATATCTGGACAGCCTCCCTGATAAAGAAAAAATAAAAGAATCGGAACATGGTCTTATATATCTGGGTCTGGTAGGCATGATAGATCCGCCCAGGCCGGAAGTATATAACGCCATCGAAAAATGCAAAAGAGCCAATATTAAGATCATTATGGTAACTGGTGACCATAAAATAACTGCCAGAGCCATAGGAGAAGAACTGAAAATACTTGGCCCAACCGATAAAGTCATTGACAGTGAAGAATTTAATAATATGACCAGAGAGGAACTTGAAAACCAGATAGAAGATATAAGAATATTCGCCAGAGTATCTCCTGCCAGCAAAGTGGACATTATAGAAGCTCTAAAGAAAAACGGGCATATAGTTGCTATGACCGGTGATGGAATAAATGATGCCCCATCGCTAAAAAGAGCCGATATTGGCGTCTCAATGGGAGTAGTGGGAACTGACGTAAGTAAAGAATCAAGCGACATGATCCTGACTGATGATAATTTCGCCACCATAGTAAAAGCCGTAAAACAGGGAAGAGTAATATATGATAACCTGAAAAAATTTATATTATTTCTCCTATCCTGCAACATCTCGGAAGTACTCCTGATGTTTACCTGCATAGTAGCAGGTGATTATATATTTTATCTTTTTACCGGTCAGCGCGGATTTCTCTATATCCCGCTGCTTCCGGTCCAAATACTCTGGATGAACTTGATAACCGATGGGCTGCCTGCCATGGCACTGGGTATAGATCCTCCCGAAAAAGATATCCTGGAAAGAAAGGCTACCAAGAAGAAAGAACATATTTTAAGCAGAAGAGGGCTTTATACCATCTTATGGCAGGGAATTATTTTGACTCTGGGAGCACTTTTCGTATATTTTGCCAACCCAGTGATCTTTGGTAATCAGAGCCTTTCTAATAATACAGAGATTTTTCAAACCTCGGTATTCACCACTCTGGTAATAACCCAGCTTCTCCATACTTTCAATTTCAGATTTGAAGACAAGGGCATATTCAGAAAGAATATATTCGCAAACAAATATCTAAACTTTGCCGTTTTTACATCGATACTGCTGCAGATCGGGATAATCTACATCCCCTGGCTCCAGGATATATTCAAGACTGCAAGCCTTGGCTTATACCACTGGATTTTAATTATTGCATGCTCGGTAATAAGCGTTCTTGTAATAAACTTCATAAACGAGATTATTTATAAAAGGAGAAATCCATCTACAACTGTAAAAAGGCGGTAATCAAGAAGATCACCGCCTTTTCATATACATGCATAAATTGGATATTTACCGGTTCTTATCTTTTAAATATTCCCATCAACAGTTATATAGTTGCCTATAAAGGCTTTACCGGTATACATATATCTACCTTAAACTTTCCATCCTTACTTCCTTTACAATCACCGCTATACAGCTCATAGCATGGTCTGTCATCCGGTTGATACCCGCTCTCAGGAAGCCACTCCCTGTAGACCGAATCCCAGGCCTCCTGAAATTGGTCTGCAGTAATCTCAAAATGGGCCATGGCGTATTTCCCCTCGGGTATAGTCATTTTCCCTATATCCCCATCCACTTCTGTCTTTTCTGGCACTGTGATACAGACGCTGACTCTTAATTTATCTTCATCTGTAATTTCAGGATCATCATGATAGATGATAAGATATTTGGTCTCCGGAAAGTTAACAAGGTTTCGGGGACCTGCCCATTTAAACAATTTATCAGACAGCTTCTGAAACAGCCCGGCATCACCTTTATAAGGACCGATGTGCCTTACATAAGCCACATTCATCTCTGGCATTTCCTTAACTTCCACTTTCATTTCCAACCTCCCTTTTAATATTGATGTTCTGCTATCAATATAATGGGAACTTGAAATTTTTTCTTTCCCTTTATTGCTTTCCACTTTACAGTTCTTGCTAATCTGGTTATAACCGCCACTTCTAAATTCCGATGCACTTAAACTGTATTGTTCTTTAAAAGCTCTTGAGAATGCAGCTGAACCTGAAAATCCACATCTAAATGCAATATCTGTAATGGAGTACTTCGGATTGCCAATAAGCATCGCAGCAGCTTTTTCGACTCTAAGCCTTTTTATAAAAGAGTTTAATGTTTCACCAACTAATGCTGAAAATATCCGGTGGAAATGGAATGCAGAAAAACATGCAATACTGGATAACTTCTCTAGATTAAGACTTGAATCTATATTTTTTTCTATATGATCAATTACTCTGTTTATACGGGAAATATATTCCTGTCTTAAAAAATGTTTTTGCCGCATATTCATTTTCAGCAAAGATTTTTAATAATTATTCCAATCTACCATAAAAATATAATAAGCATGCTGTCCTAATCTAAATCAGATATTTTTTATACAGTCCAGGATCTTTACTTTTAAATTTCTCATATCTTTTAAATAAAAGATGACTTCCTGTCTTATAAGATCAGAAGGTATTTTTGTCCTTCTGCTGGCAATTAAAATAATCTCTTTTTCCAGCCCTAAAGCCAGCCCCAGTTCCAGTCCGACATTAAAGGTCGGATTGGTAAGATTTGCCAGAAAGTATTTTGATTCCTGGATAAGTTCACATATTTTGCAGAAGAAATCCTTAGTCCTTATTTCCAGTCTGGCTACCTTATATTTTAATCCTGCTTTTTTCAGTGCAGGAAATACTGCTTCCTCTATTACTTTCCCTACATTCTTATATTTATAATTATACGCAATAAATATCTGGCTGGGATTTTCCTTTATTTTAAGGCTGCAGGCTTTAGACCCTGTAAGATAACATCTCATATTCAATATAACTGGGCATTGATAATTAAATTTCCAACTTTCTATTTTAGCTTATCGCCTGCAGATTTAAAATATAGATAATACTAAAAATTTAATATTTTATTTTAAAAAAACCATTATTATATTATCATATCAAAAAACAATTAAATTTTTACTTTTAAAGAATAATGGATTCCATAGTCATAAGAAATGTTACTAAAGAATATAGCGGTAAAAAAGTAGTAGATAATCTTAGTCTAAATATTAAAGAGGGCGAATTTTACTGCCTTATGGGACCTAATGGTTCAGGAAAAACTACACTGTCCTCGATCATCGCATCAATAAGAACCCAGAACAGCGGTACAGTGGAGATCTACGGTAAAGATCCTTCCAAGGCAAAAGGTATGATAGGATATCTGCCTCAGGAAAATTTTTCAGACTCAAGCCTTACCGGAAGAGAAAATCTTACCTATTTTGCCAGAATGCTGAGATATAAAAGAAAAGAAGCATCACATGTTGTCAATGATCTAATAAATAAAATCGACCTTGCCGAAGATGCAGATAAAAGGGTGAGTAAATATTCTGGCGGTATGAGGAAAAGACTGGAACTTGCCACAATTCTTTTCCCTGGAACGAAAATTTTAATTTTGGATGAACCGACGACCGGTCTTGACCCTTCGGCCAGAAGAAACTTTTTTGGACTTATTGATATAATAAAAGATGAAACAACGACTATTATATTGATAAGCCATATTGGTTCTGATGCAGAAAACGCATCAAGGGTCGGCTTCATGGATGATGGCAAAATCATCGCAGAGGGAACGCCTGATGAACTTAAAAATAACAGTGATCTTAAAACCATAATAAATATAGAGACCTCTATTAAAAATGAGAAGATAATGGAAATACTCGAAGGCTTCAGCAAGGGAGGAAAACTGCAGGAGACTGAGAAGGGATATAAGATTTACAATAATGAAACTGAAGGAATTATCCCAAAAATAGTAAAAGCTGTTGAAGAAAAAGGATATAAAATAATCCAGATAGGTTCCATAATACCATCGCTGGAAGATGTATTTTTCAAATTGACAGGAAAATCTGTCAGGGAGGAAAAAGAGTGAATCAAATTTCTGCTAGTCTCGTAAAAGGAGTCAAAGATAATCTTATGAGTAAATCTGCGCTTTTTTGGGTGATCGCCTGGCCTGTACTCTGGCTGCTTCTGGGAGTATTTGTTTTTTTAAGAGGCATTCCTGAAGAATATCTTGGACTCGCCAAAGGCCAGATAACCATATCTATGATCACTTTTTCTTTTATGATATCAGGTATGACCAGCCTTGCAGCGACAATTTCTGAAGACAGGTATAAAGGTCTTTTTTACAAGCTTAAATCAATGCCTGTGCAGCCCTGGAAAGAATCAATAGGAAGAATACTTGCGGTTCTTTTCTTTTCAATTATGAGCATCATCATCATATTGATAGTAGGGATGTCGCTGGGGGCCAGATTCTCTTTTAGCACAGCGGACCTTTTTAAATCAATATGCTTTTTAGTCCTTGGCATTCTTTCATCAGCAGGAGTAGGCCTTATCATCGGTTCGCTTATTAAAAGCGTTCAGGGTGCCATAATGACAGCTACTGGTGTAGCTGTTATAACTTCAGCTATTTCAGGCGTGTTTTTCGATTACAGCATGCTTCCAAAAGTACTGCAGACTTTTGCCAGGTACTGGCCCATGTCATCAATAAATAACATCATTGCATATTACCTTACAGGCAATGAAGCGTATGACACCACTTCTTCCTTAAATCTCTCACTTACCATAATAATATCTCTTATATTCTTTGCAGCAGGCTTGATCATTTATACTAAATATTGCTGGAAAAACGAGTAATTATTTATAAAAAAGCATATTAAAATAATCATATACTAAAGCCCAAACAACATATGTTGACCAGAAAAAAAATCGGAAAATCAACTCTGGAGCTTACAGTAGGAGATATAACCAGGCAGGATACTGATGCAGTGGTCAATGCTGCAAATAGCCGTCTTTCTCCAGGAGGCGGAGTGGCAGGCGCCATTCACAGGGCAGCCGGTCCGGAGCTGTGGGCTGAGTGTAAGACTCTTGGGTACTGCAAAACGGGCGAAGCAAGACTGACCGGAGGATATGGCCTAAAGGCAAAATATGTTATCCATACCGTCGGCCCTGTATACAGCGGCGCTAAGGATGATGCCGAAAAGCTTGAGAGCTGTTATAAAAACAGTCTCCTTACAGCTTTAAAAAACAAAATCAGCAGTATTTCCTTTCCCTCCATAAGCACCGGGATATTCGGATACCCGGTAGAAAAAGCATCTAAGACCGCCCTTAAGACTATCATCGTTTTTTTAAATGAACACCCTGAAATAAGTCTTGTAAGGATGGTTTTGTTTACAAGGGGAGACTATGATATCTACATTTCTTCTCTGGAAAAGATCCTAAAAGAATAAAAAAAGATCAAGAACACTTGGAATAGCCACAGTTCCTACAGACATAACAGCCCCCCTCAGGCTCCATTACGTCCCCGCATTCAGGGCATACCACCAGAGATCTCGGTCCTTTGGTTGCCGACAGATCAAATTTACTGGTTCCATTGAGATAGAAGTCTATAGCTTTTGATATAGCATCAGGACATGAAAGAACATGCGTCTCAGAGTCAGCTATACATGTTGCACATCTTATTCCTTTTAATTGGTCCTTTACTGATTCAAGATCTATGCCCGACCTTATAGAAATACTTACCAGTCTGCCTACAGCTTCTGTTAAAGCGGCACAACCTTCCTCGCCTGTATTGATAAAAACTTCACAGATACCGTTTTCATCTGAATTTATAGTCACATAAAGCTTCCCGCAATTCCCTATATTATATTTTTTGGTCATGCCGTAAGTAACTTCAGGTCTCGACCTTGGTTTTAATTTTTTTCCTTCTGGCTTATCCCTATCTTTTATATCTTCTTTAGAAGAACTCTTCGCCATTCTTTCTGCCACTTTCTTTATTAAAACTCTTTTTATCTTTTCTTTCCCTTCTTTTTTATTACCTTCTACCTGAAGCACCTGACTTTCCCTGCTCTTATCCCTGTAAATAGTTATACCTTTGCATCCCAGCCTGTATGCAAGCATATAAACATCCTCCACATCACTTACTTTGGCATCATTTGGAAAATTGACAGTCTTGGATACCGCATTATCCACAAATTTTTGGAAAGCCGCCTGAGTCCTTACATGCCACTTTGGGGATATCTCATGTGCGGTAACAAATATCCTCTTATACTTTGGAGGAACGCTTCCGGTCTCTTTCAGATTGCCTGTTTCCGCTATCTTTTCCATTAACTCTTCACTGTAAAATCCTTCATCAGCTGCAATCTTTTTGAAGTATTTATTTACTTCCACCAGTTTGTCATTGTCCATTACATTTTTTACAAAAGATATGGCAAACAGCGGTTCTACTCCACTTGAGCAGTCAGCAATAATACTTAAAGTCCCTGTAGGAGCAATAGTGGTTGTAGTGGCATTCCTGATCTCATAACCGTCGGGACCGTTATATATACTTCCTTTAAAGTTTGGAAATATCCCTTTCTCCTTTGCCAGTTCTCTTGATGCGTTTTTGGATTCGTCCTGAATAAAACTCATTACTTTCTGGGAAAGTTCAAGAGCTTCTTCACTGTCATAGGGGATCCCAAGCATTATAAGCAGATCGGCATATCCCATCACGCCCAGTCCTATCTTCCTGTTCCCGTGAGCCATCTTATTTATTTTCTCCAGCGGATACCTGCTCATATCAATGACATCATCCAAAAACCTGACCGCAATATGGACTACTTTTTTTAACCGATCGTAATCTACCTTTGCCATGCCCTCTTCCTCTTTTATCATATGTGCAAGATTAATGGACCCCAGATTGCAGGCCTCATACGGAAGCAGGGGTTGTTCACCACAAGGATTAGTACTTTCAATCTGTCCCTGATCAGGAGTGGGGTTGTCTTTATTTAATCTATCAAGAAACATTATACCGGGATCACCGTTCTTCCACGCATGCTCGACAATTTTATTGAACACCTCTCTTGCCTTATACTTATTTACTACCTCTTTAGTCCTGGGGTTTACAATTTCATACTCATCATCATTTTCTACCGCTTTCATAAATGTTTCGGTAACTCCTACAGAAATATTAAAATTGGTCAGTTTCTCATTATTTTCCTTTGAGATAATAAAATCCAGAATATCGGGATGGTCTACCCTTAGTATTCCCATATTAGCGCCTCTTCTAGTCCCGCCCTGCTTTATGGTGTCGGTAGCAGCATTAAAAACAGTCATAAAAGATATAGGCCCGCTTGAAACTCCTTTTGTGGAAAGAACCACATCGTTTTTGGGTCTTATACTTGAAAAGGAATAACCGACACCGCCCCCAGACTTCTGAATCAATGCAGTTTCCTTCAATGCTTCAAAAATAGCAGTCATAGAATCACCTACAGGAAGGACAAAGCAGGCAGCCAGTTGCTGTAGTTCCTTTCCGGCATTCATAAGCGTCGGAGAATTTGGAAGAAAGTCAAGATCTGTCATAATATCAAAAAACTGCTTCTCCAGATGTATTATTTCCTGTTCTGTCTTTCCATATTTCTTTTCTGCAGATGCTATGTTTCTAGCCACCCTTATAAACATATCTAGGGGTTTTTCTAAAAGGACTCCTTCTTCATCCCTTTTTAGATACCTTCTCTCCAGCACCCTTACCGCATTTTCAGAGAGGTCGACCTTTTTATTGAGGTAATAATCATCCAGATTCTTTTTATTTAATTCTTTAATCTCTTTCATTGATTAAAACCTCCATTTTTTTCAATTAATATTGCCCTTTCTCGTAGAGGAAACATCAAAACCATGAAGACAATTAGTATTATTTCTTATCTTTATTAGAATTATAATTATACCTGGAAATCTAAATTAACTCACTATATTGTACATTTATATATATTAATACACTATATATTGTATGTCAATAAAAACTCCTTTTAAACCTATATTTTTTAGTTTTATCTTCTGATTGATACTTTTCTTATAATTATGGTAAAAAAATCACCTTTATCCTATGCCCTCTATCATATCTTTAATAATAGATAAAATTTCCTTTATTATAAATACAATATAAGAATCATTTCTGGTATAATAGCTTATTTGGTATCAGAAAGATTTTTTAAATTTTTTATAAATATATTAGTATTTAAGGCATTATCATGGGTTCAGTGGTCAAAAAGAGAAAAAGAAAAATGAGGAAAAAGAAGCATAAGAAGATGCTTAAAAAAACAAGATGGCAAAGAAGAAATAAGTAAAAAAATATCTTATATTTTATTTTATCTTATATAAGCTTTTTACCTGACTGTAGCCCCTCAAAAATTATTATCTGTCTTTTTTACCAAGGGGATTAATTTATTTTCCAGAGATTTCTCATCCTCACCAAGATTTTCTTTGAATAAAAACCAAGTTTCTATATGCTCAACAGAGTCATTAGGTGATATCCTCTCCAGGCTTCCCAGTGTTTCAAGTTCAATTATATCCTTATCGGTATAGACTTCCGTATTCGATCCAAAATCAGAGTACTTTGATTCCGGGTCATAATTATATCTCTTAATAAAAACTTTCCCATCCAGATAATACGCAATCCAGCCCAGTGTATTCAAAACTCCTATTTTCTGGCTGCCTCTTGCACCGGGGTCCTGCTTCAACTGGATAAACCTATTCCCCCAGATCCACCTGGGATCTTTCATTTCCGTGTAACTCCAGAGGACAAGAGGTCTTACCGGGTTAAGTTTTTTCCCATGAGGCTGATAACTCTCGTGGGGTATTATAGCCCTTCCCCCCTTTGCCATTACCGAAAGTGCCCAAGGCGCAGCTTCTATTTCCCATAGGTTATGATTTATCATTCTGTGCAGCACTCTGACGCTGCTACTATCCGGCACCAAGCTTATCTCCATTTCCTTCTGGATACCAGTTGTCTTTTCGATATCCTGGATAAGCTTAAGAGTCTCTCCATCCCAGTTGTATTGAACGGGACTGTTGTCCGGATATATTGTACGGGGATAAGATTCAGGTGAATGCCAGAACCTGTGACCTCCATATATCATCCACCTATCTCCACCTTTTTTTCCCTGCTGCTCCTTCATCTCTCCAAAAATATTATCATCTCCAATAAATCCAAAATGGACGACTCTTGGCCCGATATCTGTTGTAACTACTATTTCTACTGCACCATCAGTCATGCGAATGCAGTTTTTCCAGCCTCCATAATTAAACTTTTCCTGAGTCTCCATTAAACCCCCCTTAGATTTAAATCATTATATTTAAAAATAAAATATATTACGGTTCATCTACATTTGTCAAAGCTTTTTCTACATTGTAATAACTATTAAATGCATTCCAGCATAAGAACCCATCTATCCCCAGATCTTCTGCAGCCCTTATCTGTTCCAGGATCTCTACTTCATTATACCTTACACCAAGACTAAATGCCTGTATCCAGGGAATCACCTTACACTCTGTATTATCTATTCTCGAAATACCCTTTTCCAGAGTATATCTTACCACCTCATAGGGATGTTCATCAGGAATCTCATATCCAAGGAAATTTTCAGAGTAATGAGAAGGATATGCCATAGGATATATATAATCAAGATAGGGCGCCATTTCTTCAATCCGCTGGCCAATACCCTGGTCATTATCTGCTATAAAAGTCCACCCGAAAACATCCGCAGAGATCTTTATATCATAGTCTTTTACTTCCTCCCTTACTTTCTTTAAAAAATTTGTTATAGCCCACACTTTAGAATTATCTCCGGTATTATGCGTGTATTCTGCATAATGTATATTCCCCCTTGCCGGAGCTCTTATGTAATCGAACTGGACCTCCTTTACCCCCTTTTCCGCCAGCTCTTTTATAAGTTCTATATGATAAGACCATACCTCTTCACTGTAAATATCGGGCCAATATGAACCCTCCGAATAAAGCGGTTTTCCTGTTCTTGAATCTTTGATCGCCAGATCCGGCCTAGCTCTTGGAAGTACGTTGTCTTTAAAGACAACCATCCTGGCTATGCTATTGATCTTTCTGCTTTTCATTTCTTCCAGAAGTATTTCTATTCCACAGTAGTTTCTATCCGCTCCGATTTCTTTGGCAAAATCAACATCAGTATTGTAATCAATATTTCCCCAATCGTCCTTGACATCAAATACAACACTGTTTAACTCTGTTTCGCTTATTAACCTGTATATCTCATTTCTTTTTTCAATATTACCTGTATTATATCCAGTAAGATATAATCCTTTCTGCGTACCGGGTATTATTTTCAGATAGTCTCTTGGGCCGTTACCCAGATAGCCTTTATAAATATTAGCTTCCAGGTTATTTAAAGGACTAACAAAAAAAATGCATATCAGCAATATAGAAAGAACTGTTGCTGCAATTATTGCATTTCTTTGCATATTTCTTTTACTTTAAATCCAAAAATCTTTGACTTTTTTACCATTATATTTGTTTATTTACAAAATTACTAATATCCTTATAAGTAATTATAGGAGTATAATAAATATGATATATAATTAAATTAAGGCGGTGAAATGAGAAGACCTGCAGAAATGATTATTCCCATAACAGGTGTCATTATTTCCGGAGAATCATCTTCACCAGGACCGCTCCCGCTTCTTCCCTTTGCAGGAGGCGGGATCACACGTTCTGACGAAATTGTAAAATACATTCAGCAGGTCGAGAAAAATAGAAGAATTAAAGCCTTTATTTTTAAAATTGATTCCCCTGGCGGGACACCTTATGCAAGCAAAGAGATAGCTGATTCCATAAAAAAAGTAAAAAAACCCACTGTCGCCCAGATACGCGAGCACGGTACTTTGGGAGCTTACTGGGTCGCATCTGATCTGGCAGGCGTAAATCTGCATTCAATCCGCATAAAGGATTCTACCCAAAGACCCGGCCTTATGCTTAGGATCTTAAAGAGACTGTTTTAAACCAGGTTTTTAAAAAAGACTAAAAATGGCAGATATTATAAACATCATCCCGTTAAGTAATATAAATAAAGACATACTTGAGTATCTTCAGGATAATTTAGGAAAAATCTTTAAAAAAGAAACCCGCGTGTTATACAGAATAAGTATCCCTGATGATTCATATGACCAGAGTATAAAACAGCATAATGCAGAGAGTATCTTAGATCACTTAAGCAAAAAACTCTCCTTAAAAAATATTCGAGATATAAATATTGCCGTACTTGATCTTGATATATTTGTTCCCAGGCTTAATTTTGTATTTGGCCTGGCAGTAAACTTCCCCAGAATTTGTTTGATATCCACTGCAAGATTAAATCCTCTTTTTTATTCTGACTTAAAAAGCAGGCCTAGGGGGAAAAGTAGAGTAATATATCTTTCCAAAGAAGATAGAAAAATATTTAATGAAAGAATATTAAAAGAAGCAGTGCATGAAATAGGTCATACCCTGGGACTTGGGCATTGCCCCGATTATAAATGCGTCATGTATTTTTCTAATACTCTACTTGATACCGATAAAAAAAGCAGCAATTTTTGCACAAATTGCCAAAATCTTTTAAAAAAATCAAATCCATTTATTTGATTGTTTTATAATTGGAATTTTTTATAAAAGCTTTTTATGACTCCAATAAGGTCTCTGTCCAGTATTTTAAGAACACTTTCCCTTATTTCATCCGGTAGTTTTCCGTAAGATGCTTCTGCAATCCCACCTGCAATACAGGCTATAGTATCGCTGTCACCGCCAATAGAAATAGCTTTCCTGACTGCATCTTCAAAATCCCCAGACTCCAAAAAAGCCCTTATGGCCTGGGGAACAGTACCCTGGCAGGAGCTGTCAAACTTATACCACTTTTTAATACTTTCAATTGACTGCTTCAGGTCATATCCAAATTTTTTTTCAATATAACCTGCAATCTTATCTTTTTTATCGCCTCTTCTGGCCATAAAAACTGCAGCAGCTACTGCCTGTGCCCCTTTTATTCCTTCAGGGTGATTATGCGAGACTTCAGCACTTCTCCTGGCCAGCTTTAAAACCTCATCAAGTCTGGAGCAGGCAAAGCCAACCGGACTTACTCTCATCGCCGAGCCGTTCCCCCAGCTGTTATAAGCTTTACTGTCCGGTGAACCTGCCCACATACTGAATTTAAGACCATATCCCCGTCCGGGATATTTAAGATAATATTTTTTATAAAACTCTTCAAAACTTCCCTTATGCAATATACAGTCAGCTGTGGCCACAGTCATAACTGTATCATCAGTAAAAGTACTGTTTGATGTAAACAAAGGAAACCGGTAGTCCTTTATATTATTACCCTCGAATGGGGAACCAATGATATCTCCTGCAATAGCACCCAGCATAACTGATCCAACACCTGTCTTCAATTAATTTCACTACTTATAATATCACACCAAACTGTATTTTTACATTTCAAAACAGACATGATTGAATCCAAAAAAAGGGGGATCGATTAATTGATCCCCCTAAAATATAAGACTTATAAAAAATTTATGATTACTTCTTCTTACTGTCCATTCCTTCCATTATTTCCTCTATTTTCTTTTTCTCCCAGCTGGATCCGGTAAATTTACCGAACACAAAAATTCCCATGGCATGCCAGAAAAGACCGATTCCCCAGAAAACAGAAACCCAGTAAAACCATAATCCATTACCTGTGATCAAATCGATCACCAGCAGCACTACATTAACACCCACATAAGAAAACAGGTGCCCGTAAAAACCCTTGATCTCCTCAACTCTTTTTTTTGCCATATTGTATTTTTCTTCATCAATTTTTTTATCACTCATTATTTTATCCTCCTTTAGCTTTGATATATTTTTATAATTTAACCCCGTCTCCTGAGGTATCTGACATTCATAATCTAAAAATTTTTTTGCCTGGGGGTGATTGAATCTCTTCCATAGAACAGCTCCTACTATAGTCCCGACCGGGAAAAATAATACCATAGTTACAACTAAAACCGCTCTTCCCAGAGGTACTGCAAAAGCCTTCCTCTGATAAATACAGATTAATTCTATTATGTATAGTGCCGGGATGATCAAAGAATACATCATCCTAAAAGGAAAACTTGCTATGTTCCTCAACACACCTGCTGCAGTATTGATATTAAAAAGACCACCCAGATAATCTCCTATAAATCCTATAGGACCAAACCCGAAAATGATTGCAGCTCCTGTTAAAAAAGCCATTACCCAGCATAGTACCAATACCCCTTCCAGCTGCCTTTTTCCTTCTTTTAGTTCCTCTTCAGTAATCTCTATCATTAACATTCCTTTCTAATATCCATTTTTTAAATTTATTTTTATACCAATCCAAAAGTCTTTTCTTAATCAATACTCTCGGCCTTACCGAGACCGGAAATATCCTGTCTTATACGCGGAGTCCCGACATAATAGACATTTCCCACACCGCTGATTTTAATATCGAGTTCTTCAGTAACATTTACTGTTACGCTTCCCGCACCTGAAAGAGTTACCTTGCATTCCTTGCTCTCAAGCTCTTTTGAATTATATCTTCCTACACCGCTTATATCAATATTCTGGCTTTCCGCCTTACCGTTAAAATTCAGATTTCCTGCTCCTGACGAAGTGACTTCAAGCTTATCTGCATCAATATTAAAATCTATATCACCGGCACCGCTGATCTCGAATTCCAGCTCATCAGTCTCCAGGTTATCACAATTAATCTTTCCGACTCCTTTTAATGAAATCTTATTAAGGTCGACTACAGTCAGGTAAAACCTTAGGTTAGATGTCGGTATGAAATTATACCCCAGCTTATAACCGATGCTCAGCCTGTCACCGAAAACATCTGTCTCTATCAATGGGAGTATATTATCATCAGCTTCCACTACCAGTGACTCTTCTTCTCCCTGGGTTATTATAAGGTTCCCCATCCCTGAAAAGTCTATCTCATCTATACTGGATACCTCCCTTTCTTCTTCTTCCACGTTTCCAGACCCCCTTACCAGCCCAATGGTCCACTTGCATGATACTGCAAATAGCGCCAGGATACCTATCATAGCGATTATCTGCATTATCATGATTGTTTTTATGACCCTGCTTCTTTTATTTAATCTTTTCATATTTCACTCCTTTTTTAAATATTTGTTTAACCACATCACAGATGTTAATAATCCACCTTAATATCGCCTGAAGTCGTGCTTACAACAATTTCTTTTTCTCCGCTGCCTACCTTGCCTTCCAGGCTTCTTCTGCCTGAAGAGGTGATCTTGATGGGAAATCTGTTATCGATTTCGCCCGATACCGTGTTCGCCTTAAGATAAAATCCGGCATCCTCGGAAATATTTATCCCTACATCACCTGATGTGGTCTTGATATCCATATTGCTTGGATCTTCCTGTTCTATATATACATCACCGGATATGGTAACCAGCTTAATATTATCATTAAGGCTTCCATCCTCAAGTACTAAATCACCTGATACAACATGGATATCTGCATCACCTGTATAGCTTTTCAGGCTGACATCCCCTGAGGTGGTATTAAATTTAATATCCTCCGCGAATACCGATTCTCCCTTAAGATCTCCAGATACACCGTTATACTCAAACTCATCGACCTTTAAACCACTTACCTTTATATCTGATGAAACCACATCTATCTTTAATACTTCCAGAGAATCTTCCGGAATATATATATCCAGTTCTGTCCTCCATACATTTATTCCAATAAAAACTGCCCTTTGCTTGATTATTTCTATACGCAGTTCGTCACCTGATTCATAGGCGACCAGAGAAGGTATGTCCCTGTTTCTGTTTGTAGAGACTTCCCCGTAAAAATGCACCCTGATATCCTCATCCTCTGAAGGTATGATATTAATATCTGTACTAGTTATATTCATACTTATCTTATTTATATCCTCAGTATTAAAAGTCTTAGAATCATCAATTTGCTCTACTGCTATTGAGAAATTTCCTGTTACCATAAGTATGACGCCGGCACAGATAAAAGAGACTGCCATTATCACAGCAACCCATATGACAAATTTTCCTATATTAAATTTCATTTTTTACTCCCTCCCAGTTATAATCCTTATATTGAATTTTATATATCTTAAAAATAACTTATTAAGTAACTTTGCAAGGTATATATCTCCTACAAAAAACAATACACCCAGACAGGTCACTCCTATCGAACCAAATATTGCCGCCGCCGGATTATATAAAACCGAAACATATTCCGGAAACAACGGTCCAAAAATAGTACCAAAGAATATGGTTATACCTGCTGCAGTAATAGCAATCGCACAGACAAACAAGGCAATAAGAACGCTAGCTATTACCGCAAAAGGCCCAATTATAAATATTAGATTAAAAAAACCCAGCCCCAGGGTAGCAAAAACCGCCCTTGTTATATTTACCGGTGATGTCGTTTTTTCTGCCTGACTTACAAGTATGCTGGCTTTAAACTGGTTGGCCAGAGCCCTGGGATCGCCAAGAGCTTCAGTAATATCCTCCTCCGTTCTTCCTTCTGCCATCCCTTCCTTAAAATGCTCTTCAAAATCGCTGATAACATCCTGTTTTTCCTCTGCAGGGATCCCTCCCAGATATGATGATAATTTATTAATAAAATCTTTTTTATTCATTACTTACACCACCTTTCAAAAAGCCGTTTACTTTTTTGACAAAGGTCAACCACTCCTCCTTCAGCTCTTTCTGCATTTTTTTTCCGGATTCAGTCAACTGATAATATTTCCTGGGAGCTCCTTCCCTTGATTCTTCGAGATAAGTGGTAACATAACCATCATTTTTAAGGCGTCTTAGCAATGGATAAATCGTCCCCTCAGAAATTAATATATTTTTAGATATCTCACTTACAAGTTCATAACCGTACTGGTTTTTCTTGGCAAGAAGTGTCAGAGCACATAGTTCCAGTACTCCTTTTTTAAACTGTATATTCATATTATCACTTCCTCCCTATTATCTTTAGAGCTGTAGTATAGCACAAGGTATCTTACATTGCAAGGTATTAATTAAAAAATTTTATCTTTTTTAATTTTATACCAAAACTATACTTTATAAGTTCGTCATCATTGCTTCATTTTCATATTAAATGGTATTATATTCCCTGATAATAATTAATAATATCTCTATATTATAATTATGAAACTAACAGAAAGAGAAGCTGAAGAATATCTCCACCGCTGTTATACTTCAGTCGATGGATTATGGTTTGTAAAAGTAGAAGAAAAATACGGATTTAATACTGCTCTGGATATTGATGAAGAAGTATGGAAGGTCGTTCCCAAAATACAGGCCCGCTTCTTAAAAAACAAATTAAAAAAAGAACACGGCCTGGAAGCCCTTCTTGAATGCTTCTCTGTAAAATTAAAGTTAGACGGATTCAAGTTTAAAACAGAAAAAACTCATAATAAATTAAAAATAATAATAAGCAGCTGCCCCTGGCATGATATACTAATCAAATCTAACAGGACCAGCCTTTCAGAAAAAATAGGCAGCAGGATATGTGCTGCAGAATACAGCGTTTGGGCAGATGAATTTGGAGACAATATAAAATTCAGTCTGGAAGATAAGATCTGCAGGGGTTCTTCATTCTGCATAATAACCTTTAAAGCCGGCTAAACTAAAAAGGATCGACTCTTACCGCTCTCCACCCCCTGTAATCCTGTTTGGTTATCTTGGAAATATCTCTGACCTCTCCAGAGTAAGTAATGTCATATGAATGCGTTTTATCAGTGCAGGTAGAGGTCCAGTAGTATATTACCATCCCTTCCGGGATCCACAGAGGTGCGTCTTTATCAGGAGTCCTGGTGTAATATGCCTTACCCTCGCTGCCACTAAGGTATCCCTCGCAGTTTTCACCTCTATATGTGGAAAGCCTTACATATTCCTCTGCCGTAGGCAGTCTCCAGCAGTCCTGTATCTCAGTCAGCAGCTGGTCTCCCTGGCAATTTATATAACAAAAGGTTTTTACTGCGCTTTGCTTTCATTGCTGTCAAATCAGGATATCTTTCTTGTAAAAGTCTTTAAGGCTATTTTTTCCTTTTTATCCAATTTTTCATACTGCTCTGAATCAATTATATTTTTAATCCGAAGTTCCAGTTCACTAACTGGTATATTGATGAAATCAACAATCCTGTCGATATCCATATCAAACTCCAACCTTGGTATATAATCTCCCTTTTCAAAGATATATTTCTGCTGAAGATTGGATGTGATAAATGATAAAAAACCTCTGTGGCTTTTTATATAATTGTTAAGGAATTCTTTGGCCTGGTTCTTGTTTTCCAGCTCAGCCCAGTTATATATTATGGAATGAAGTTTAGGATTTTTATCGATATTTTCACTTTTCACCCAATTTCTGATCTTCCTGACCACCTGCTCTTCCAAAGACATGACCTTAAAACCGTCTATTAAAAATTTCTTCTGCTTATTTTCACTTATCAGTTTGAGTATTAAGACAGTTGAGATGTAAAGACTCTCAGCATCGTTTATTGAACGTTCCAGAATATTATATCTTTCTTCTTCATCCTCTATTTTAAATAAAAGGCTGATACACAAATAAATTATTTCGCCATAGATATCACTATAAGTGTCTTCAACCTTAAAATTATCAGCAATGTTTAAAAGACTCCTTATTACAACATCGATATTCTTGTTAGGGATGTCTGAAATCCTATCCCTCAAACTTTCAATAACCACCTGGATCTTGCCCCCGTTATTAATGGAAAGCAGCATGGAGCTAAAGTTTTTCTCAGACTCACTTGATTCAATCAATCTATCTATATCAGCCTGATTGACCTCATATTCCGGAACAGACAGCCTGAAATGAGTGTCAAAAAAGTTCGGGCTGCATATCCTTCTTTCTTTTAAAAGTTCAGACGGCTTATAGAAATCTGCTGTCTGATGTAAATTAAGAATATTCTGCAATCTCGGAAAAAGGTAGCACAGCAATCTCTTTATATGTTCCCTGTCTTTTTTTGGGACTAATTCCATTATATTCTCTACTGTTTCGCTGTCTTTGTATCTCAACTCATCGTCTTCACTTAAAGAAGCTCCAGTAAAAATTTCTTTATTATCCTTGATTTCAAGATATGCCTGCGGCATAAATACCTGCAGACAGGTAATAGCGATAAAATCAATAGGATTTACCTCCTTATATATATAGGGCAGGCCTATTTTTAAAGTATTTATATACCTGATCACATCCCTTATGGTATAAAAAAAGTACTGTATGCTGCAGTGGAAGACATTATACCAGTACTCCTGATTCCAGATATCCTTTGGTACATTGCTTAAAATCTCATTCAACTGGAACTGCAATATTGCTAAGACTTTTTCCCTTGGTATCGAGGGTATTTCAAACGGGACCTGTATGATCTTTTCCAGGTATTCTTCCCCGTTTTTTAACTGATCATCGCAGAGTGCTTTTGAGACTATTCCTCTATCAAACGCTACTATATATATAATATTGGGGAGATTACCAAAGGCTTTTATCAGCTGAAAAATATTTTTTATTCCGTCTACATTTAATCTGTCAATGTCATCTATAATAATTACTATTTTATTTTTTATCTCCTGAAAATAATTTGCCAGTTTTTCTTTTTTATAATCGATACTTCTTTTATCACGTTTTTTAAGTTTAAGAGAAACAGGCTTTCCCAGGGAGCTGACTGAAACCTGAAAGGGAATAAAAGACTCGGCATATTTTAAAACTTTATCACTTAGTTTCTGTAATTTCTTCTGTCTTTTAGGTTTTAGCTTGGACGCAAGATTGTAAAAAAAATGTGCCATTATACCGTTCTGATCAGGATAATTCCAGGGATTGAATTTTACGATAATCGGTTTTTTAAATCTATTTTGACTTTTCGAACTCTTATACAAAAACTCAATGATCATATTTAACATTGAGCTTTTCCCGGAGCCCCAGGAACCCAGTAGCCCTATTACAATGCATTCTTTCGATTCGTAAGACAGAATAGCCTTGGCCAGGTATTTACAGAAATCAGCTCTATCCAGTTTGTCCTGCAGACTGTTAGATATTGGCTGGTCACCCAGTAGCATATTACCGTCACTTTATAGACAATTATTTAACTGAAATGTAGATTTCTATGATTAAATTTATTCTACCAGTTTTACAAATAACAATAAACATAAAATTTATTCATAATATGATCAGAATAATGTATAATTCATCAAAACTTGTCACTACAGTATAAAAATTCTTAAAATATTAAATATTAATAATTTACTATAAAATATGTCTTCACCTCACATAATAGAAGTAAGCAACCTGAAAAAAAGTTATAGAAAGGTCAGAGCAGTAAAAGGTATTGACTTTCATGTAAATAAGGGTGAGCTTTTTGCATTTTTAGGTCCAAACGGTGCAGGGAAAACCACTACTATCGATATTATCTGTACCCTTTTTAAACCTGACAGTGGAACTGTGACCGTCAATAACTATAAACTTGGGAAACAGGACCATAAAATCCGAAAAGACATAGGAGTCGTGTTTCAGGATAACATCTTGGATGATATTTTGACTGTAAAGGAGAATCTCTATACCCGGGGAAGCTTCTATGGAATGTCAAGTAAAGACCTTTCGGCTGCAGTTGAAAAAGCAGCAGAAGCCGCAGACGTAAAAAGTTTTTTTAACCGCCGATACGGCAGGCTCTCAGGCGGCCAGAGACGCAGGGCAGACATTGCGAGAGCACTGGTAAACACACCTAAAATCCTTTTTTTAGACGAGCCTACTACAGGGCTTGACCCACAGACGCGAAAAAGCGTCTGGGATACCATCCAGGATCTGCAGAAGAGCACCGGGATGACTGTATTTCTCACAACTCATTATATGGAGGAAGCTGCCAAAGCTGATTATGTTGCCATAATCGACAATGGAATCATCTCTGCTAAAGGAACCCCTTCAGAGCTTCGCGTAAAATACAGTACTGATACCCTCCGTCTGGTCCCAAAAGAAATCAAGATGCTTGCTGAACTTTTAAAGAAAGACCATATTAGATTTACAATATCAGGAGGGTCTTTTTTTATCGAGATTCCAAAAACCCTTGATTCTATACCGCTGGTCAATAAATTAGAAAATCTTATATCAGATTTTGAGGTCTTAAGCGGCAGTATGGACGATGCTTTTGTAAAGATTACCGGACATGCCATGAGGGAGGATGGAAATAAATGACAGTAATGGTGAATTTAGTCAAACGAAACTTAAAACTTTTTTTCCGTGACAAGGTTTCCGTGTTTTTTTCACTTCTTTCGGTGCTAATAATAATCGGGGTATACGTACTGTTTCTTGGGAATATGATGACCAGCGATCTTGAAGATCTCGTGGGAAGCAATGCCCGTTTTATAGTCGATACCTGGGTAATGGCAGGAATCCTGTCAGTTGTATCACTGACTACAACAATGGGCGCATTCCATACTATGATAGAAGATAAAACAAAAAAAATATCAGATGATTTCCTTTCGTCGCCTATCAAACGCAGCCAGATCGTCGGAGGGTACTACATAAGCTCCTATATCATCGGTGTGATAATGAGTATTGCTGCACTAATTATTGCCGAAATATATATTATAGCAAACGGCGGAAAACTTCTTGAACTAACTGCGCTCGTAAAATTATTGGGAGTAATGCTGCTCTCTGTCTTCGCTGGGTCTGCGATTGTTTTTTTTATTGTATCTTTCTTTAAGAGAAGCGCTGCTTTTTCCACAGCAAGCACTATAATCGGGACACTTATAGGTTTCCTGACTGGAATATATATCCCAATCGGATCATTTCCGTCCAGCATACAGACTGTGATAAAAGTTTTTCCTGTAAGCCACGCGGCATCACTGTATCGGCAGATCATGATGGAAGCACCTATGTCAGAATCTTTCGCAAATGCACCGGCAGAGGTAGTCTCCGGCTTTAAGGAGTCAATGGGCGTTATTTTCTATTTCGGCGGAAAAGGACTTACTAATCTTACCAATATACTTGTCCTTATTGCCACAGGTGTCTTTTTTCTTATAGTATCTATAGTCATTATCTCTATCAAGAAAAAACAGTGATGTTATTCCTAAATCCTTAAAAGCAATCAGACTCTCTGCTGCAAAGCAGGGGCAGAAAAAATAAAGCGCAGGTTGTTTTATATTATGCGGTTTCTTTCATCAGGGCCCTTAATATATGTATCATACCTCCGGTATCCATCCTGCAGTATTTTATAAGCGCTTTTCTTATTCTGTCCACCTCTTCTCTGGTTGGACAGCTTTCACCGCCTTTATACTTACCGCAGATATAAAGAAAATAAACACTTGCTGCAAGGCCCTCGGCTATCTCCATTCCTTTATAACTCAAATCAGTAATAGCAGGAAGAACACTTTTCACCGATGCGCTGCCCTTTTGCGAAGAATTGTAATAATGAAAATTCCCAAAGGGTTTATACAGATCAACTATCCTGGGAATAATTGAACTTACCCACTGCCTGTATTTAGGAAAAATTTCTGCCTGTTCCCTTAAGACTCCTTTTTCAAATAGTTCATAATAAACGATTATGCTTCCTTTTCCCCCCAGATGAATTTTTAAGTTTGAAAGCAGTTCTTCCCTGGGATCAGTGTCCCCTATTGCCAGAAAATCATAATGGACGGGCTTACTGTCAATTGAATCAAGCATATGTATTGAGTACTGAAAAGGAATCCTCTGGTAAGGCTTTACCCCATCATACAGGGGAATAGCTGTAGAGAATGTCTCAAAATCAAAAAAATACAGGGGATATTCAAGTTTTCCAATGAATTTTGATATTTCTTTTTTGTCTATTTTGGGCTTCTCTGTTCTGGCACATTCAAGCTGTATCTGCTGCTTTAAATTTAAATCAAAGCGATCGGGAATATCTTTTATTGAAAGAATTCCTTCACTGTATAGCTTTACCGCTTTTTCCTTGTTTCCATAAAGATTGAAAATATGGTTATCCGGAAGGAACTCCCAACATTTATCTTTAAGTGGACAGCTGTAGGGACTACTACAATGCTTCCCGATAGGGATATCCGGGGGATCCTTCCCTGCCGCAATTCTTAGCATTTCTTTGATCCTGTCCCCTATTCCGCTGGATATCTTCTCATCTACCTCTGCTGTAATATCCGTTTTTTTAAACAGCGCTTTGGGATTTATATCTCCCTTCTTTACATACTGATTATTGATATTCATAAGATAACATTTTCTAATTTTGACTCCTGTTTTTTCAAAACAGTATTTCTGGAAGGAAACATCGTGGATATATTCCTCCTTAAACTGGGTTGAACTTTTAACCTCAATAATATCCCACATGTCTTTATCAGCAGGTACTAGTATGTCAGCTCTGTTATACATGTTTTGCGAGCTGCGGCTCGCTTCAAATAAAGTCTTCCTTTGAGAAAGAAGTTCAGAAGTGTTTATAAGCTGGGTCTTTAAATCTCCCGTCTTCTCTACATCGATTCCGTCGGGATAGAGTTTTTTAGCATATTCGCCTACCTGTATCCCCTGGTTAAAAATATAGGTGGAAACAAAATCCGGCTTGGGTATCTCTTCCCTTTTATTTACCAGATACCATAAATACTTTGAGCACTGAAATCCTGCCATATATTTCGATTTTGAAATTATTATCTTTTTATTCACAGCATCAACTCACTCAATCAAACCCCGCATAAATCTCACCAAAATTTACTCCGTCAATCGCTTTGGACTTATATTTCTGGGCCAGCTTGTTTCTGGCATAAATAAGGCTTTCATTCCTTATTCCATTTTTTAATGCAAGAAATGCCTCGATAAATGCAGCCAGGTCATCTGCTCCTTTGACCAGCTTTCCGTTTCTCCTGCCGATTTCGGAAAACTCATCTTCTGTATACATTTTTATATCATCATGCCAGCTTACGGGGACCAGCTTAAAGATTTTTTTCTCCATTTCTTCGATCTCATAATCTTTTATAAGCTCATCCAGTCCCTTGACCGATTTTTTAACAGGGTTGATTATATCCCTGGTCAAAACTTCCGGCAGATCATGAAAAAGCCCTGTATAATAATTATTTATGCAGTTCTCCCTTGCCAGCCCTGCTGTGTAAGAGAACAGGAATGAAAATATAGCCACTATCAGCATATGCCCCAATACGGAAGTTTTAGGGATGCGGTAAATATGGCTCCATCTCTGCTGGAAGCGGAGCTGCCCGCATATATTGGCAAAATCCAGCAGCCTTTTATTTCTGGTAAAGACTCTCATACATCTTAAATTCTTATACTTAGTCTGCTCCCGGGATATACTTTCTACAATCTCTTCAACCAGATAAACTCTGGTATTTGATGATTTAATGATGTCAAATTCCCACTTAGTCACATAGAAATGAGCTCCATCCACAATATTTTTTTCAAGAGTTTCTTCCTGTTCCAGCAAATACTTTTTAAAACGTAAATTAAAATCCTTTCCCACCTGCCTGGTAAAGGGGCTTATTCTCTCAAATACCCAGCGGTTCAATTTTTCATACTGCTCTTTATCTCTTTTTATCCTGTAGATCAAAGGGGGTTTAAGGTCAGTTAAAATAATCCTTTTTAGAAACTCAAACAGGCCATTTTCTATTATCCTGATCCAGTCAATCTCTCCGCCTATATCTTGCTCACACTTTCCTAATATATACGCGATTATCATTTTATGGGCCTGTTTATCAAGTTCGGTAAGTTCAATTGTGCGGATCTGGTCATTCCATCTCTGCATGCCGGCAGCTTCATAAATTTTGACCAGAAGCGATTTTTTTATCATTTCAATTATCGCATCCTATGTCTAATAAGGTTGGAATTTCGGGACTTTAATTAGTGTATATCATAGATATTAATTCTTCAAATAAAAGTTATGGACAGGTATGATAAAATACTGTTGACGTGATATAATTTAGCTCCTTATAACAAAATTAAGAATTAGTATGCGAACAAAATTTAATATTAACGATATAAACAACACAGACGATTTACCTGTGGTACAGGTTTTTGGTTCCAGAATAGAAGCAGAAATAGCAAAAAGTTACCTGGGAAGTTTTGGTATAAAAACAGAGATATTTTCAGATGATGCCGGTCAGAGTATCGTTTCCCTTCAAAGTGCCAGAGGAGTTAAACTTTTAACTTCTCCAAAAAATGTCAAAAAAGCCAGAAGGCTGCTTAGTAAAAAATACCCATCGGATGAACAGTCATAAAAACAAGGATAATCACAATCCCGACATACATATAAGCAATTTAGAACTAAAAGACCTTGATAGATACCTTAAAATTGAGTTTGACGCATTTTATGACAAGTTAAAAATAATGTTCAGTAATAAAAAGGAAGCCGCCTTTAATATTTTAAAAGAAGAGATTTCCAATAATATTGACACCGGAAGATATTATAATGCCAGATCAGGCGGTATCACAGTCGGAATAATAGAGATCGTGACCAAAGAAAATACCAGGGCCTATTTAAAAAGCTTTCGCACCTATATCAAATACCTGGGGTTTTTTAGAGCAGTAAAAGCATTTTTATTCAACCTATTCGAAACACCCAAACTTGACAGCAGCACTATTTATATCGACAACGTTGCAGTTGATATAGACAACAGAAGAAAAGGTGTTGCAAAGAAAATGCTTTCTTTCGTAGAAGATTATGCCATAAAATCCAGGAAAGGTTTTTTAACCCTCTGGGTTGCTGCCGCAAATAAGAATGCCTATACCCTGTATTCAAAATCCGGTTTCTACGATGTAGTTCTGAGGTCTTCCGGGATGGCAGAAAAATTTTCCGGCTACCGGGACTGGATATATATGAAAAAAGAGATTCAAAATCCTAATTAATTCTTGGAAAGAAAAGATTTTATCCCCTCTATATAAATATCTTCTGATTTCAGGTAATTAGTACTGTGTAAACCTTTTATCTTTAAAAACTGCTTTGGCTTATTAGCAGCGCTGTAAAGCTTCGTGGCATGGGAAAACGGAATATAATCATCTTCACTGCTGTGAATGATCAAAACCGGGCTTTCCACTTTCTTTAGGTAATCAATAGTAGGATATTCAAATCTAAAAAACCTTTTTACCGGTAGATACGGATACATCTGGGTCACTATTTCTTTGATTGTAGTAAAAGTTGATTCCAATATCAATGCCCTTGCCTTCACCTTTCCAGCCAGCCGTGCTGCAATGGGGCCTCCCAGAGACCTGCCGAAAATTATGATATCACCGGGCTTTATTTTCTTGACTTCAGTCAAATACTTCCAGGCAGCTTCGGCATCTAAATAAGTCCCCTTTTCAGAAGGTCTGCCCTCGCTCTTGCCGTACCCACGGTAATCAATTATAAATGTTGACAGCCCCAGCTTCCTGCTGAAATATTTGAGAAAGGTAAGTCTGGTTGAAATATTCCCGCTTTTCCCATGTAAAACAAGTATCACCCCTTTGTGGTTTTTTACCGGAACAAACCATCCGGAAAGACTTGTACCGTCAGAAGCTTTAAAGATGATCTCCTCAAAGTACAATCTGATATTGAAAGGGTCATTTATTATTTCTTTATCAGGTTTATACACAAAATAAGACTGGGTCGCAAATCTATAGACAGCTGAAAATAAATATATGACTGCAGACACAATAATAACTGAAGCAGCCCCTAAAAGTATTCTCTGATATATCATATATTATTAATATTTCTGATTAAACTCATTTACCATATTATTATAATAATCAAAAAGATCATTCATGGAACTGGCAAACATTTTATATTGACTTCTATAGCATTCATAATTTCCGCTTTTCATGCAGTTGATCTGTCCTTCTTTGTAAGTATTAATATTATTGCTTATAATCACTATATTGTCTCTATCTTTAGAATAGCTGTCCGAATAGCTTAGACTTTTCAAACTCTGAGATATTTCTATCAGCTTTTCCAGGAAAGTTTCTTCCACAGCAATTATCTGCGGATCATTGAAAGTCCAACTTTCAGACTGCATCTGATTGATATGATTTATAGCAGCATTATACTCGTAAAGTATGACTTCTAGTTCATCCAGAAACTCACTTTGCGACATTACCTCTATGTCATAAGAATCCAAACCGCTGACACTATATATTGTTTCCTGGGTCACATTGGGTTCTGTTGCTCCCTCCCATGAATAATAAAAACCGAGGGGATAGTAATTTTCTTTATCTATGGTAAGGCTTTTATAAAATACTCCGCTTCCTTTGTAAGTCTGCATATTAAGAAAGTAATTATAAGACATAAACCTGCTCTCCGCTGTTACATCAATTGGAATCCACCCATAGAAGGGCAGTTTTATTTCTACCCAGGCATGACCATATGAAAGCCTGCCGTCTCCCTCTGTTAGCATGGTGAACACCGGAATACCCTGTACAAATCTGGCAGGTATCCCGACAGCCCGGCATAATGCTGCATACAGGATTGCATAATCCGTACAAATACCTCTCCCCCTCTGTAAAATATCCGAGGCATAATAATAACTAAAATCCTTTTCGCTTAATCTTTCCTGGTCATATTCCAGCGTATTACATACAAAGTCATACAGTTTCCCGGCAATCACTAAAGGGTCTTTTTCACCACCGATTACATTTTCAACAGTGGATTTGATTGTTCTTGAATCACTGTTTATAAAGTATTCCCCTTTTGTATATAGAGACAGGTCCTTGTCTCCAAACTTATATGAATCCTGACCGCCCGAGATATCGGCATATTCATATTCGTAAAGAATCGTACTGCAGTCGATATAGACATTTACCGATTCGCCCTCCTGGAGACTGCCCAGATTAAATCTTGCAATTAAATTACAATCATCCGTGTACAGATCATCAGTCTCACTGTAGTTAGATTTCCGTTTTTCTATAATCTGGAACGGTAAATAAGTCTGCGGCACTTCAACCAGGCACATAAGATCATCGACTCCCCCTGGTCCCGCATTTGTAATAATATATTCGATTCCCAATATCATATCATGGGCTTTTATTTTTATTATATTTTCATTAGGTTCTACCAGGAAGATTCTTCTCGAGACACTTGCGGATTCAGTGCCGTCATAAACCGTAAGGACTATATCATATTCTCCAGTGCTGCCAAAAATATACTGGATCTCTTCTCCTGACAATGTGTCTATATTATCTATCTTCCACTTGTAACTCAAGAGATCTCCATCCATATCGATTGAATTGGATGCAGATAAATACACCGTATTTCCTACTGTGTAGTAGTTGCTACTGGAATTCTGCTGATTTATCTCCATAACAGCAACAGGTGGTGTATTACCAGTTTCTTGGCTGTCCGTTTCTTTGTCATTCTGCTGGCTCTGCCCTCCAGACTCACCTTCCAGGTCATGGTATGAACTTCCTCCGGTAATTCTCCCGATAATAGAGCAGCTGCTGACTGTAAGAATCAAAGCGAGCACAGTCAAAACAGCCAGTATTGAAAAATAAACTTTTTTTCTCATTTGATCTTTAATCTGTCTCTTACTGTAAAAGCCTTTAAAAATTTATTTCATGTCACCGTTCAGCTTCCAATGATCCTTGTAGCTATTGCCTCTGCGATAAAAGCTACCGCAAATAATATACTTACAATAATCATTAGCGGATGGAGTTCTCTAAATTTACCCTTGAACAGTTTTATTAATGTGTAGCTTATAAATCCAAATCCGATCCCGTATGAAATACTGTAGGTAAAAGGCATTATAATTATAGTCAAAAAAGCCGGGATTCCTATCTCAAAATCTTTAAAGTCAATTTTACTGATCACAGCCATCATTAAAAAACCAACCACAATCAGAGCAGGAGAAGTTATAGGATATTTGTAGACACCTTCTGCTATCTCCACCCCTCCTCCTATCACTGCAATCAGAGGGGCAAAAAATATAGAGATTAAAAATAGAAATCCGGTCATTGTGGGCATTATACCGGTCCTTCCACCATCAGATACCCCGGATGCGCTTTCAATGTAGGTGGTTACTGAGCTTGCACCAAACAGACCGCCGGCTACTGCCGCCAGGGAATCTATCAGCAAGACCCTTCTTAAATTAGGGAGACTTCCCTTCTTATCCAGCAGGCCTGCTTCCCCTCCTACTCCTATGACTGTGCCCATGGTATCAAAGAAGTCCGTCATAAATAAGGCAAAAATCATAATCAGCGCTGCTATATTTATCATCCCCTTGCTCCATACCGCTCCTACCAGATCTGCCTGGAAAAATGTTGAAAAACTTTCTTTTGTGGGAATGCTTATGAATCTGGTTGGAACAGGTATCACTCTGAATACCATTCCTGCAATCGTGGTCCCGATGATTCCCAGCAGTATTCCGCCCCTTATCCTGAACGCAACCAGTATTGTGGTAAGTATAAGCCCGAAGACCGCCAGCTGTGTATAATGAGCGGTGAAATCGCCCAGCTTTACCGCAGTTGTGGGATCAATATCTACAAAGCCCGCCTGCTGGGCTCCGATAAAGGCAATAAAAAGCCCGATTCCTACTCCAATAGCATACTTCAAGCCCATTGGTATGGCCCTCATTACCATGCTTCTTAGCCCGGTAAGCACCAGAATGGTTACGATTATTCCCTCTATTACAATAATACCCATTGCCTGCTGCCATGTTAGGCCCAATCCAAATATTATTGTAAACACAACTACTGCGTTGATTCCCATCCCGGACGCAAGTGCAAAAGGAGTATTGGTAAGAACCCCCATCAATATACTCATTACTCCGGCACCAATACAGGTAGCAATAACTGCTGATTCAAAAGGAATTCCCGTCTCACCTCCCGCTGAAAGAATTGCAGGGTTGACAAAAATAATATAGGCCATGGTCATAAAAGTAGTGATTCCGGCAATGATTTCTGTTCTTATAGCGGTCTTTCTCTCCTTGATTTTAAAATACCGCAAAGAATACCTCCTTCTCTATTTTTTTAAATTTAAAATTATTATTAAATTTTACAAAACATTTAATAAACGTTAGAATTTATAAAACATGGAAGTATTAAGAGACTTTTTTACACTGAAAAATATAAACTCGTTGCTGGTGACCATATACGACTGGATAGAAGGGCTGCTTACAAAAATTTTCGGTAAGCTGGGATACGAACCTTTAAGGAACCTTTTTACTAACCCCTGGTTTTGGATAATCATACTGGCATTGTTTTTATTGAGTCTCATTTTTAGAAGAAGATAACTGATTATTTTCTTCTCCGTCTCCGTCTTCACTTAGATATTTATTAACTATAAAAGCAATAATAATAGAAATCACGGCTATTACTAGAAGGGCAAAAGCTCCGGGATTATTCTTTATTTTCTCAAGCATCAGATATACTCTGGAATTGCTCTTCTTAAAGTAATCCATAAATCTCTCATCCAGCAGGTCCAGGTCAGATTTTTTGATATGAGAAATCCTTTTAATTATTTTTTCATCTATATTATCCGAAGGTTTTATAACTGCGTCCTTTGCAATCTTTAAATATCTATCTATGCTGTCCATAATAAAAAACCCTTAAACATTCATTATTATAGATTAAAATTATTTTTTTTTGTTTCAACCCATAACAATATCATTTATAATTTTTTATTTTTTCTTTAACCATCTTCCTTGCCCGGTGTATATTTGTCTTTACCGTACCGATGGGCTTTAAGGTAAGCTCTGAAATCTCTCTATAGCTGTAATCCTGCAAATCTCTTAGAATCAAAGGGATGCGGTAATTTTCATCCAGGTTTACTATTATTTTTAAAACTTCTTTGACAGTCTCCTTATTAAAAAAACTCTTTTCAAGGTTATGGCTGAATTTGGCAAAAACTACTTCGTATTCCTCGGTTATTTTATCCAAACTTACTTTCCTGTCCTTTGTTTTCGAGCGCAGTCTTAGCTTATCAATACAGGTATTTACGGTCAGCTTTCTTATCCAGGTCTTGAAACTTGAAAGTCCTCTGAAACCCTTTATGGACAGGTAAACCTTTACAAATACTTCCTGGCTTACGTCTTCTGCTTCATGGGCATCCCTTAATATAAAAAAAGCAGTGGTATAAACATACTTTGAGAACTGCCTTACAAGTTCTTCAAAAGCAGCTTTATCTCCCTGCTTTGACTTTGATACTAATTTTTTTTCATCTGCCTCTTTGTTTTTTTTACCGCTATTAGTTTCCAATACTTCCCTCTTTTTAAAACAGTTAAGAGTTTTTCTGTGTTGCTGGGCTTTCAACCAGTTTTAGAGTCACAGTGTGATACTCGCCGTCCCTATATATTTCTACTTCCACCACATCTCCGACATCATGCTTCAGAATCTGGGCAAACAACTCATAAGATGTTTTTACTTCGACTCTGTCAAATTTAGATATTATGTCCCCTGCTTTTATCCCTGCCTCACTTGCAGGATACCCATCCGGAGCATCGTTGATATAAACACCTGCTATGTCCGTTTTGTTTTCCCCCATTTCTACTCCTATATAGGGGATCTTCACTCTGCCAAATTTTATGATCTGCTCTGTCATATTCAATACTGTATCGCTGGGAATAGCAAATCCAATACCTGAACTTAGTGATGGCTCTATTATTAAAGAATTAATACCTATTACCTGCCCCGCCGAATTTATTAGTGGGCCACCGCTGTTACCACTGTTTATAGCAGCATCAGTCTGTATCAGGTTGACCATCGGAAGTGTTTCAGGTGAAATGGTGATATCTCTCCCTTTGGCACTTATCACCCCCTTAGTAACTGTTTGTTGAAGCCCAAAAGGACTGCCAACCGCAATCGCAAGATCCCCTACTTTTACTGTATCTATGGATGCAAAGCTGGCATAATTCAGATTACCTGCTTCTATTTTTATAACAGCGATATCTGTGTTTTCGTCTGCTCCTACCAGCTCTGCGGGATACTCGCTGCCATCATATAAAGTGACCAGAATATCTTCAGCTTCACCTGCTACATGATTGTTGGTTATTATATATCCGTCCTCGCTGTATATTACTCCAGATCCTAAACCTTCCGCCAGGGTCTCCTGTCCGAAAATATCAGTCTGTTTTACAGTGACCATTATATTAACCACAGAACTGTTGATCTCCTCAACTACTTCATTCACAGCGTTATCAAATTCCTCCAGTAAAAACCCGCCTGCTTCTTTCTTCCCGGTTTCTTCCGATTCGCCTGTTTCTTGTCCCTCTGCCAGGGTTTCTTCTTCCTGGTCCTCCTCCTCTACCGCTGGCTTCTCCTCATTTCCCAAATAACCTTTTAGCAATTCCGGCGGGGTGACTTTATTTACTACTGAAAGGACCCCTACTACAATGGTTGCTCCTATAAACAAAAATACTACTGCTATTATTATTATAAAAATACCTCTTATAAAAAAAGACCTAAACCCATCATCCTCTTTCACAACAAAGTTCTCCTATCCCAATATTTATCGATTATTTAACCGGTCTTTTAAGGACCTTCATCACCGCCTTCATCTTCAGGCTCTTCTAACAAAATCTCACCCGACCTTAATCTTAAAGCATCTTCCTGCATCAAAATTGCAGCGTCTGCAGGCACAAGATCTCCAGATATGACGTTTTCAACATTATCCCTTATGGCATCCCTTATTACCATTATAAGTCTTTCATAAGGCTTTCCACGGCATAGCTTCGCCTGTTGGAATGCGTTATAAAGTATATCATCGTCTCTCATCGCTATATTACTGTCTATGCTCTTTAGAACTGGTATGGTATGGGTATTCAAATTCCAGTCTACCTGCACCTCTTCGGTCATCATATAGTCTATGAATTCATTTACTGCTTCCAGCTCACTTCCATAACAGTTTACATTTATCATAAAACCAAATCCGGAAATCAAGGGAGTCGGATATTTATTCCCTCCCAAGACTCTTGGTATCTTTGATACCCCAAGATTTAGTCCAGCCTCCCGGTATTCTTCGACTGCATTTAAATCATCCATAATCATGTGGACATTACCACTCTTAAACAGATCGCTGATCTCACTGTATTCCATACTGGCAGGCAAAATCTTTTCTTCATTGTATATATATATTAAAAATTCCATAGCCTTTTCGGTTGCATCAGTTGCCAAGGTCAGCGAGGTCGAACTGTAATCAACAATCCAATCCGAGTATCCGCCTATAAAAGGTATAATCCAATCCGGCTCACTGGAGTTCAATAAGAATCCATAGGTCTGCTGCCCGAAATTATTCACTTCCCTGCAGTACTCAACCACCTCTTCAAAACTTTCCGGGGGTTCTTCCAAAAGATCCTTATTATAAAAGAACATCAGAAAATCAAACCCTCTAAAAGGTATTATGTATTTTCTCCCATTATATTCAGAAATCTCTACTAGACCATCTATTATCAGAGAGTAATCAAATCCATCTTCATTGTCGGTTATTTCTTTTAATACGTTTCCTGTGGCCAGTCTTTGAACGCTGTCAAGATTCACCAGCATTAACTCAGGACCAGCTCCTGCCAGGCTGGCAGCCTCAAACTGGTCCTCCATTTCCTCCCGGTTTCTAAAATGTCTTGTCTCTATCTCAATATTATTGTTTTCAGCCATAAAATCCTCTATGCTGTCGATAAGAGCAATTTTTTCTTCCGGTTCACTGCAATCCCAGAGGGTTATCTGAGATGAAACCCCTTCGCCGTATTCCGATTTCCCTTCGATATCCCCGGATTCACCTTCCTCTGATTCTTCTCCTTCCTCTCCAGTCCGCGGACTCAATAAATCACAGGACACGGCAAATAACAGAAAAAACAATAAGGTTATGATAAAAAATATTATTAATCTTATTATTGACACGCTATTGGATTTTGATGAATTTTCAATCATTATACACGTTTATTCCTTCAATATTGACCAAGCTTTTATCAATTATATTATAAATATAGCTTTCAATCTATATCAAAACATTAATAAAAGGTACCGGGTATGGTTTTTATATAACAACACATCAAATAAATTTATATTTCTTTTTTCTATGATAAATTATAAAATTTTATAAAGATTTAGCATAGGAGTTGAATTTCGATGAAATTAATAATATATAATAAGAAAAAAAAGGAACTGCTGGAAAAAGTTGCTCAAAAAGATATTCCCTCCTACATCAATAATGCCGAATACCTTATCTGGATCGATATTGAAAACCCAGGTAAAGAAAACATGCAATTCTTGCGAGATCGCTTTCACTTTCACCCCCTTGATATTGAAGACTGCCTGAGTGTTATTGAAAGACCGAAAATGGATGAGTATGACGATTACTTTTTTCTGGTATTGCATATGCCCTTTTATATAAAACAGACCAGAAGACTTGTGCCTTTTAATGTAAATATTTTCATCGGTAATAACTTCCTGGTAACAATTCACCGGGGATTATGCAAACCGATACAGGACGCATTTAACAATTTAAAAGAAAACCACCAGATCCTTGAAAAAGGTTCCGGTTATCTTTTGCATAAAGTCATTGATTCTCTAATTGATTATAATTTTCCTATTTTAAATAAAATCTATAGAAATATACAAAACGTGGAAGATGCTATATTTAAAAAGGCAAGTAGTAAAAATGTAAGAGACATATTGCTCATAAGGACTAATATTTTAACATTCAGAAATATAGTATTTCCCCAGAGGAAATTGCTTAAAACACTAGAAATAAGGGACATGGAATTTTTAATAGAGGCCCTGGATGTTTATTTCAGCGACCTTGTGGACCACATTGAAAAAATCTGGGATACCCTTGAAAATTACAAAGAACTGATAGAAGGAGTGCATGACGCTCACCAGTCACTTCTATCCAATAAGATCAATGATATAATGCGTATACTTACTATCTTTTCGGTAGTTATTCTACCCCTAACACTTATATCCGGAATTTATGGCATGAATATTGGACTTCCTCTTGAAAGTAACGTGTTTGCTTTTATCATAATCATAGTTGCCATGATCATGATATCCATAGGAATGCTGGTCTATTTTAAATATAAAGATTGGATATAAAGTCAAACAGGCATTTCTATGTCATCTTCAAAGAATATCCCAAAACTATAGTGGCTAAAGTCCGGTAGATATTCGTCAAGTAAAACTTTTAAAACAAATCCCTGTTCTTTGCCGTGATCCATTTCTTCCTCAGGCAGATAGCACTGCTTTATGAGCACTACCTGATCCTTTTCATTATAAAAGGTGCAAAAAAGCTTTAGGTTCCTTATCCTCCCCTTGCCTAAATTAATAATCCTTCCCTCAATTATCAGGTAATCCCCTGTGTAGCCGTAACTCTCACTCTCAACTATGGGATTCCCCTCAAAACTTTTATAGTAATCTTTATAATTGACTCCTATTTTCAACTTAAATATATCTATATATTTCTCTCTCTCGGTTACATAATACCAAAACGGCAGGGTGCTACCTCCTCTCAGATATTTTACTGCCGCCGGAAGATCGGCCGAGATGATCTCATTTCCATATTTATCATAGAAATCAAAAGTGATCTCTATATCGGTCTTGTTCTCTGCGGAAATATTCTCTATTTCCCCCAGCACTATAAGGTCCTGGTAAATATCCAAATATAGATTGCTTCCATTGATTTTTAAATCTATTGAGCTGGTATTCTCTATTTCGATCTTTCCATAATCAAATAAATATAAGCTGTCTCCCTCACTATTACCGCTGTCGTCTTCAGCATATTGGCTGTAATCTTCACCGGGCTTGCATGAAGTTAAAAAGGTAGGAGATAGAAAAAAAATTATAATAATCAGTGAGATAAATATATCAGAAGCTTTCTTTCCCAGCTTAACACTGGTCATCTTTCCCGACATGATCCTCTTCTTTTATGATCTTATTTTTACCGTCAACATATAAAATCTTCGGGCGGTAGGCTGCTGCCCCCTTCGGATCTATAGCTATAAATGATATTATTATGACCTTTTCTCCCTTCAATATCCTTCTTGCAGCTGCCCCGTTAACACAGATCTCTCCACTGCCTCTTTTCTCTTCTATAGTATAGGTCTCCAGCCTCTCCCCGCTGTCAAGGCTGACAACCAACACCTTTTCATAAGGAAGTATGTTTGCATGTTCCATTAAACTGCCGTCTATACTTATGCTCCCCATATAATCAATATTTGCGTCAGTCACAGTGGCTCTGTGAATCTTACTTTTTAAAATGCTTATCAACATTTTTTATTTTTCCCTTTTTCTCTTTGATCAGATAATATATTTTACTACTTTTAAACTTTTATAACCACGTTATCAATCAGCCTGGTCTTTCCGATCCATACTGCTGAAGCAACCAGTAGGCTCTTGTGTTTTTTTTCCGCTTTTTTTCTTTCCTCCAGCGTTATAGGATCTCTGAATTCAAAATAATCTACGCTTTTTATAAATTTGTTCCCTTTTAATTTTTTTAATGATTTCTTTTTTATTTTTTCCAGATCTTTTTCACCGCATTTTATCATATCCTTTGCCATATTAAGACTTTGATACAAGACCACGGCATTTTCCCTTTCCTCACTAGATAAATATTTATTTCTGGAACTCATTGCCAGCCCGTCACTCTCTCTTATTGTAGGCCTGCTTACAATATCTACATCCAGATCAAGGTCTTCAACCATTTTTTTGATTATAACCATCTGCTGGTAATCTTTCTGCCCGAAATAAGCCTTGTGTGCATTTATGATATTAAACAATTTAAGAACCACCGTAGTCACACCTTTAAAATGACCGGGCCTGTATTTTCCGCACATGATCTGGTCCAGCTCTTTTACTACCACAAAAGTTTTATAATCGGACCTGTACATCTCTTGTGCTGTAGGGAAAAATATATAGTCCACACCTTCCTTCTCTGCCAGCATGCAGTCCTTTTTTATATCCCTGGGGTACTTTTTGTAGTCCTCTCCAGGTCCAAATTGAGTAGGATTAACAAAAATACTTATAAACACCTTATTACAGTCTTTCCTCGCCATTCTAATAAGACTTTGGTGGCCCTGGTGCAATGAACCCATGGTGGGAACAAAACCTATCCGGTATCCTTGCCTTCTCAGGCTACTGACAACTGACTTGCATTCTTTTATTTTTTTAATTACTTTCATTTATAAGCGTGTGAATTGTATATAAAAATAATAGTGGGATTAATTTAATATCCTCAATATGAATGCTCTTCGGTGGGGAATTCCCCGTTTTTAACCTCTTCAATATACTTCCTGTAACATTTTTTCATTTCTTTTCCCAGCTTGGAATACCTCTTGGCAAATTTTGGTTTGAATTTCTCAAAAAAACCCAGCATATCGTGCGTTACAAGGACCTGACCGTCGCAGTCCACTCCTGCTCCTATCCCTATGGTAGGTATCTTTAACTGCTGGGTCACCTTCTTTGCAAGTTTTGCAGGAACCTTCTCCAGTACAATTGAAAACACTCCTGCTCTTTCCAGTGCTTGTGAATCCTCCAGTATTTTTAAAGCTTGCTCTCTGTCTTCTCCTCTTACTCCATATCCTCCAAATTTATAAACAGACTGCGGCGTAAGCCCTAAGTGGCCCATTACTGGAATACCTGCGTCCACGATCTTTTTTATAGTATCATAAAATTCGCTTCCGCCTTCAAGCTTTATTGCCTCAGCACCTGCTTCTTTTAAAAACCTTCCCGCGTTTCTTAGCGCTTCTTCGCTGCTAGCCTGGTAGGACATAAAAGGCATATCGCCAATAACCATGGCTCTTCTGGCGCCCCTGGCAACCGCGCTGCAGTGATGAATCATCTCATCCATTGTAACCGGTATGGTATTTTCATATCCTAAAAGTACATTGCCCACAGAGTCCCCCACCAATAATAAATCTATACCACACTCGTCCAGTTGGGAGGCCATCAGGTAGTCGTATGCGGTGAGCATTGTTATCTTCTCTCCTTTTTCCTTCATTTCTAACAGATTACTCGTTGTAACTTTTTCTATGATCATAATATTCCCTTCCTAATCACCCAGTATCTTTTCTAATTCCCTGACAGTTTTTTTATCTATCCAGTCATTACCTTGTGCAATCTTTCCTGTCTCCTTACCCATCATTTTATAGAGGTCTATACTTTCTCTGTCAAAATACTTATTAAATTCTTTCATATGTTCCCTTATAGTGCCCAGATCCCCTCTTGCAATAGGACCGGTAAGAGACTTTTCCGTTCCCATTTTTTTTATATTGCTTACCGTCCCTTCTACCAGTCCCATAAGACCTTTTAAAGAATCTTCCGACTTTATTCCGATTTTTTTATGTATTAGGACCGCATAATTAATAAGAGTCACCAGGTAATTTGAAGCTACACATGCCGCAGCATGATAAAGAGTTTTTTTTCTGTCATCCACTTCAATCGCCATACCTCCAAGGCTTTTCACTATAAGCTGTGCTACTATTTTTGATTCCGTGCTACAGTAAGTTATACCATAAACAGTACCAGGTAAAGTTTTTATAGCCTCCTTTATTGAAGCAAAAGATTTCAACGGGTGTACTGATGCCACTTTCGCACCGGCTCTTTTTGCAGAATCTAACATACTCAATGGTTTTGATCCGCTAAAATGAAGTGCGTAACAGCCATTGAAATCTAAGTCTTTTTCTGCAAAGATCTTATTACAGACCGCCTCTATGACATCATCCGGAGTGCATATTAAGACACAGTCAGCTAGGGCTGCCGCCTTTTTATTATCTGTGGTGAAGACCACACCCTTAGCTTTAATGCCCATGATTTCCACCGCTCTGTCCAATGATAAGGCAGACCTCGATGCCAGGGCTCTTAGCCTTAAAGTGGGATTATCTTTCTTTGCCAGCATACAGCTTACTGTTGTCCCAAGCCTCCCTGCACCGATAACACATACATCCAAACTTTTTGTCTTTTTCATATCCTAATTCTTCTTACACTTTCTTACTGCTGGGAGACCCTTACCGGCATCAGCAAATATATCAACTCCTTGTTTTTCTCTGACGTTATTATAATGGGCTTAAGAGGCTCCTCTATTGACAATATTATGCTCCTGTCATCCATTATGTTTATTCCGTCTAACAGAAATTCAGGGTTAAATGCTATTTCTATTCTTTCCTCTCCATATGAAACATCAAAATCCTCGCTGGAGCTTCCTACCTCCTTTATGTCCATTGAAACTGTGGCCTTTCCCTTATCAAAGGTCAGCTTAATAGGTATATTGTCCTGAGATATTGATGAAATTCTCTTTACCACTTCAAGCATTTTTTCTTTATCTACAACTATATTGTGTTTAAGGCTCTTGGGAATAAGCTGCTTATACTCTGGAAATTTCCCCGAAAGTAGCCTTGAGACTATTATATTCTCTCCCTCTTTCTCTACTGCAAGGCAGAAACTTATCTGGTTTTCCTCAAGGTATATCTCAACATCACCTTTATCGTGTTCGCTCTTAATTATGCTGTCCAGCACCTTTGTGGGTATCACAACTTTTATATTTTGTGAGCCCGCACTGAGCTTTTCTTTTATTAAAGCAAGACGGTAGCTGTCGGTTGCTGCCATGCTCATCAAACCGCCTTCCATTTCCATAAGTACTCCTGTGAGAACCCCCCTGCTCTCATCCAGCGATGCAGCTTTCTGTACTTTGGATAATAGGTTTTTAAACTTTTTCAACTCTATTTTCAAGGGATTCTCCCTTTTTATCTCAGGAAAGTCGGGATATTCTTCTATAGACATGGTGTTAAGACTAAACAGGGCTTCGCCGCATATAATCTTCACCCTGTTTGTTTCTTTGTCAAGCTCTAATTCAACTTTTGACTCTTCAAGGCTCTTCAGTATATTTATTAATATTTTTGAAGGCACCACTGTTTTCCCCTTTTCGAGCACTTTTACCTTCGCCTCGCATTTAATGCTGGTCTCCAGGTCAGTGCTATACACAATAAGACTTTCCTGTAAATCCAGCATGACGCCGCCCAATATAAAAGAAGAAGCCCTTAGGCCTATTGCTTTGTTCGCTGTAAGCACAGCATTAAGAAAATCGTTTTTTGTTGTTTGAAATTTCATCTCAACCTCTTTTAGATATTTGAAACATAAACACATTTTATTATATATAATGTTAATTAAAATAGTAAGTAGTAGTTGTAATGCCTGTTGGAATTGTTAAAAAGTAAGAAAAAGTGCTGTCACGCTCGGATTATTAAAAATAATAGTTGTTTAAAAACAGTATGAAAGATGGTTAATATTTGTAGAAAGAAACGGTTTGTTAAGAACACTGTAAAACATTAACAATAAAGTGAATGGAAATGTTGAAAGCCGTAAGGGTTTTTAAACAGGATTTAAACATAAAAAGGTATGAGTATTCTATGAAGACGTCTTTATCTTGCTGGTAATTTCACGGATTTGTATATAAACGCTTTTATCTTTATTAATAAGATCTGATACTTTTGAGATAGCGTATATAACTGTAGAGTGATCCCTGTTTCCGAATGATTTACCGATTCTTGGAAGAGAACTGCTGGTCAGTTCCCTTGAAAGGTACATGGCAAGCTGGCGGGCATGTGAAATAAATTTATTTCTCTTAGCACTCAGGATATCGTTAATTGGTATTGAGAAATATTTTGATACTTCTTTTATTATTGTTTGAATACTTGTTTTATGTTCCCTATCGTCGGGCAGGATGTCTTTAAGAATGTTTTGTGCAGTCGTCAAATCTGGTTTGGAGTTTGTAAGAGTTGAATATGCTACGATCCTGGTAAGAGCACCCTCAAGTTCTCTTATATTTGAGGTTATTTTTTCAGCGATCAGATTCTGTATGTCATCAGATACTGAAATTTTCTCCCTCTCAGCGTATTTTTTCAGTATGGCAAGTCTAGTTTCAAGATCGGGAGGCATTATATCGGTGACCAGGCCCCACTCAAATCTGGACCTGAGCCTTTCTTCAAGGGTGGAAATATTTTTAGGGGGTCTGTCGCTGGAAAGGACTATCTGGCGGTTGGTGTCGTGAAGAGCATTGAAAGTATGAAAGAATTCCTCCTGACTGGCTTCCTTGTCTTCAAGGAAATGTATATCGTCCACCAGCAATACATCATTGCTTCTGTAAGTCTCTTTAAAAACGAAAATATTTTTATATCTTAAAGCATTTATGAACTCGTTTAGAAATCTCTCTGCTGACACATATTTGACTGTTTTATCCGGGTGCAGTTCAAGCATATATTGTCCTATTGCATGCAACAGGTGTGTTTTGCCAAGACCTACTCCTCCATATATAAACAAGGGATTATAAGTCTTTCCCGGCTTTTCGCTGACTGCAAGTGAAGCTGTACAGGCAAATCTGTTCCCATTACCGACTACAAAAGTGTCAAAGGTATATTTTGTATTAAACGAAGAATCTTTGACCTTTCTGCTGGGATAAACACTGTCTTCAGCGGCTTCGTCAATATAATTTATGTAATTTCCTGCAGAATCTCTAGTGTTATCTGTTGATGTGATGATCTTTATTTTACATTTGGTATTAGTGACTTTCTTTATTGAATCAGCCAGGATTTTTGAGTATCTTGATTCAAGCCATTCTTTAGCGAACGGACTTCCCACTGAAACGGTAAGGCAGTTTTTTTTTAAAGAAAGAGGCGTAATATGCTCAAACCACGCCTTATAAGTGGGAAGATTGATCTTGTTTTTTAAATCATCAAGAGTATTTTTCCAGATGCTGTCAAGTTCTGCCATAATACTCTTATATTAAATATTATTTGAATAATATTCAAGATATTTTGTACCTTTTTTTGATAATTTTCTCTTACCGCTCTTTCCTGTTATTAAAAACTTGATTTTCTCTAGTTGGACAAGTTCCCGGTATGAGGTTGAGAGACTTAAATTGAGTTCCCTGGCTATGGTAGAGGGGCCTGCTTCTTCAAGCTCCAGGATAACAAAGAGGGTCTTCTTTTGCCTTTCGGATAATGATATAAATGAAGGTTTATCCAATCCGTCTGCTGGAGGTTTAAAATCTGCTCCTGGCTCCGGTTCACCAGGTATATTGCTGCTTAAATCGCCTGGTTGGCTTTTTATATCAGACGATTCCAGTTTCAAAGATATAACTGCTCCTCTTTTTATATTATCTTTGACATCTATTGACCCGCCGGAAAAAGTGATAGTCTCTTTTACTATAGGGAAACCGGAGCCGACTCCCCTTATATACTCTTTCATTTTTTTAGTGGCAGATGTAAATCCGGGCAAGAACGCCTTTTCCTTATCTTCGATTCCCGGACCCTGATCCGATATGATTATATGGTTTCCATTGTCTAGTATGGTGATTATTATTTCTTTGAAGTCAGCATGTATTAGATTTTCTATAATTTCTTTTATTATTGTGAATGGAATCCTGCCGCCGGCATTGTGTGACAGGTTGTAAGTTTCTTGGGTTGTCTGATTTATAAAACTGGTTATATCGTCAAATTTAAGATCAACGACCCTTGGAATACTTTTCATATTATCATAAACGGCGATCCTGACCGGTATATCGATGGTATTATAATCCAAGCCGGTTTTATCGGGATTGTTTTTTAAAGTATTATTAGAATCAGACATAATAAACAAGAGCTGTTTTAGATAAAAAATTATGTGTTATTTGCTTTAAAATTCTATTCAAACAAAGAAAAACTTTTCACGTTCTTTCCAGTGCCTTTAGGTTTTCAACAGACTAATGATAATATTTTAGAAGGAAAAAAGCTACTAAATTAAATATTAAATTAGAGGAAACAAGACCTTTTGACATATATATTAGTGATGTTTTTTAGGTTTTCCACATATTTTTCCACACCTGTGGAAAAACTTTTCAAAGCCATGGAAAGACTGTGAAAAATAACACCATACAGAACGGGATGAAAATGCTTTTTCCAGAATGGATTTCAATAAGAACAGGTGTTTGAGATAATAGTGGTTTTTTGATAAAAAAAGCTGTAGTTGTGTTATAGGAGTAAGAGCTTAAATGGTGGTAGGCTGCCTTGATATTACCAGGATTAGAATGTATAATCTACTACTTAATTAAGAATAAAAAAAATACAAGTCGGGTAGAAAATGAAAAGGACCTTTCAACCAAATGTAAGAAAAAGGAAGAAAAATCACGGTTTTAGAACCAGGATGAAGACAAAAGCCGGAAGAGCAGTGATAGCAAACAGAAGAAGAAAGGGAAGAAAAAAAATTTCTGCTTAGCTAATAAAGGGAAAGATTAAAATCAAATTTGAAACACTTAAAAGAAGAAGCGATTTTAATAGGGTAACAAGAGAGGGAATATATAAAAAAGGTAATTATTTAATAATATATATGCTTAAAAGAGCAGGGGTCGGAGATTCAGTAAGAGTAGGGTTTAGTATAGGGAAAAAAGTCGGAGGAGCTGTTTTAAGAAACAGGATCAAAAGAGTCTTAAGAGAAGTTTTAAAAAAGATAGATATAGGAACCACAGGAAGTCTGGATATCTTGCTTATTGCCAGGATGGAAATTGCGGGTGTTGATTTTTATGAATTAAAGGAACATCTGGAAAGCAATTTAAAATCAATTCTTACTGACTAAGTATAAAGAAAATAAATAACAGTCTATAATCGTGAAAAAAATATTAATATTTTTGATTAAAATTTATAAAAAATATATCTCGCCTTTACTGCCAAATAGCTGCAGGTTTTATCCCACATGCTCTGAATATGCAATTGAAGCTTTGAGCAAATATGGTGTATTAAAAGGTAGTATTAAAGCAGCATACAGAATATTAAGATGTAATCCATTCAATAAAGGTGGATATGATCCTGTAAAGTGAAAAACCACGGAGGTTAATAGGATTGGAAAAGATATTTGAGTTATTAAGTCCAATAGCACATTTTTTTGAGAAAATAATGGTATTTCTATACAGCAATGTTGTTGCACAATATGGAATAGTGATCATACTTCTGACCATTATTGTAAGGTTGTTATTAGTACCGCTGTCTATAACACAGACCAGATCAATGGTAAAGATGCAGAAGATACAGCCAGAATTAAAAGAGCTTCAGAAAAAATACAAAGACGATAAACAGAGACTGCAGCAGGAGACAATGGAGTTTTATAAGAAGAACAACGTAAATCCACTGGCGGGTTGCCTGCCGCTTCTTTTGCAAATGCCGGTGTTCTTTGCTCTGTATCGGGCGCTTAGAGAACCTTCCGAGATTGTAACGAGTGTATTGGGTGAATTCACTATAAATGGTGCAGTAAATCCTGCTTATAATTTTTTATGGATGGATCTAAACAATAAAGACCCTTATTATATAATGCCAATATTGATGGCTGGAACAATGTTTTTATCAATGAAGATGACAACTACTGATCCCAAGCAGTCTAAGATTATGTATATAATGCCTTTAGTATTTGGTGGAATATCTGTCACATTTCCTTCTGGTATACTGGTTTACTGGGTGACTACAAATATCTGGACTATGGCTCAGCAGTGGGTTGTAAGCAGGGTAATTACCAGGAGGAGCGTAAGAGCGGAACTGACGCAGAAGGATAAAATCACAATTGAGGAAACGGAATTGAGCGACGAAGAAAAGAAAGCAATAAGAAGAAAAATTAAAAAGAAAAGAAAGAAGAAGAGGTAAAGCGTCCGTTTTCGGAGATAAAAAGATGCCCGAAGATAAAAATATGAAAGATGCCATAGATTCATATGTTGAGTCTCTGGAAAAAGAGCAAAAAAATGACAGGCTTGTAGAGAATAATTCTAAGAAAAAAAAGGAAAATAACTTGGAGGTCACCGGTCTGGAGAAGATCAGAAAAATCTTAAAAAAAGTAATGGAACTAATATGTTTGGGTGAAGAAATAAAAATAAATACGGATTCAGAAGAATGGAAATTATCAGTTTACGGAAAAGACCTGGGCATTGCAATCGGAAGAGACGGAAGAAATATGCAGGCACTTGAGTACATAATCAACTTGATAGGGAGAAGGAAAAAACTAATTGAAAGGAATGTAAATATAGATATAAAAGATTACAGAAAAAAGAAGATAGAGAAGATAAAGAAGATAGCAATAGCAATGGCCAGGAAAGCGATTAGTGAAGGAAGGAAAATAGCCCTAAGGCCGATGAGTTCCTACGAGAGGAAAATAATACATAATACCCTTGCAGATGTTAAGGATGTTAGCACAAGAAGTAGTTATGAAGAGCCTAACAGGCGAATTATTATATATCCGGTAAAAGGCAGCAAATAGTTAATATTATAAAAATAAAAGAGTAAACAGCACTACAGTGCTGTTTTTTATTTGGAGAGTTTTAATAAAAAAGAAATTTAAATATAATTAGAAAGCAAGAGATCCAAAACTTTAAGGGAAGATGTGTAAAAATGCAAATGGGTAATGGAGATACTATAGTAGCAGTTGGCACCCGGCCCGGAGAGGCTGCAATTGGTATAGTCAAATTGAGCGGCGAGGAGTCCATATCTATTGCTGATAAGATATTTAAATCAAAAAGCAATAAGAGATTAAAAGATATGGAAACATATAATATGATTTACGGGAATATAGTCGATAAGGACGGAAACATTATAGATGAGGTTATTATAACACTTATGAAAAAACCCAGATCATATACAAGAGAAGATGTTGCGGAGATAAATTGCCATGGAGGAATAGCTGCAACGACAAAGGTGCTTGAGCTGTGCATTGAGAATGGGGCGAGAACTGCAGAGCCAGGAGAGTTTACGAAAAGAGCATTTTTAAATGGAAGAATAGACCTCTCACAGGCAGAAGCAGTAATAGATCTGGTTAAGTCAAAAACGGAGCAGAGTTTAAAGATTGCGGCAAAAAACCTAAAGGGTGATGTAGGAAAAGAAATTAGGAAGCTAAGAGAGATGGTAATGGATGTGATGGTACAGCTTGAAGCATCGATTGATTTTATCGAGGAAGACTTAGAGATTACACCGTTCAGCAGGCTTTTAAGAGAGGTAAAAGTAATAAAAGAAGAGCTGATAGAATTGATAAAAAATGAGGAAAAGGGAGAAATTATAAAGAACGGTGTAAAGGTTGCAATTGTAGGAAAACCAAATGTGGGGAAATCAAGCTTACTTAATTTACTTTTAAAAAAGGAAAAGGCTATAGTGACCTCAATACCCGGGACAACAAGAGATGCAGTAGAAGAAATATTATATGTAGAAGGAATACCTTTGATTCTGGTAGATACCGCAGGGATAAGAAAAACAAAAAATACAATAGAAAAAATAGGGGTGTCCAGGAGTTTGAGGCATATTGACGAAGCGGAGTTGGTATTAATGGTTCTAGACGGTAACAGGAAAATTGGGAAAATGGACCTCGATATAATTAAAAAAATAGAAGATAAAAAAACAATATGCTGTGTAAATAAGGCAGACCTAAAGCAGAATCTGGAAATGGACAGGGCGATTAAATATTTTAATGAAAAATTTATTATAAAAATATCTGCCCTGAAGGGAACAGGTATTAGAGACCTGGAAAGCAGAATAAGAAAGATAATAATGGATAATGGGGAGATAAATATTGAAGAAAAGATAATTGTAAACAGCAGACATAAGGTCATATTAAAAGGGGCAAGAAATTTATTGGAAAATGCTGAAAGAGCAATGAGAGATAAAATATCAGAAGAATTCCCCTCATATGATCTAAAAGCTGCATATGATTTGATGGGAGAAATAATAGGAGAGACGACAGGGGAAGATGTTTTAAGCATGATATTCAGTAAGTTCTGCATAGGAAAATGATCAATGCCAAAAAACAATATAGCAAGGATATTTGGCGAAAATGTTTCACGTGAAACAAAATAAAAAAGGTGTATTGACTTATAATGGCACAGTTTGGAAGAAATAAAAGCTATGAGGTGATAGTGATCGGAGGAGGGCACTCAGGTTGTGAAGCAGCCCTCTCCTCTGCTAGAAATGGTGCCAGGACTTTATTGCTATCGATAAATATGGACAGCATAGCGTTTATGCCCTTTGGTGGTAAAATAGGAGGTCCGGTAAAAGGTCAGCTGGTTAGAGAGATAAACACTCTGGGCGGGGAAATCTCAATAAACACAGATAAGAATTACTTAAATATAAGGGAAGTAGGACACACGAAGAGGTCTTCTTCAAGAGCCCTTCAGGCAGTAGTCGACAGACGGAGGTACTTTTTAACCATGAAAGAGGTCCTGGAAAAACAGAAGTATTTGGATCTGAGGCAAGGGCTGGCAGTAGGAATAAAGAAAAACAAAGAAGGATTAAGGCTTGTAACCAGCGATGATACTTTTTATGACTGCAACTCATTAGTCATATGTGCGGGGACTTTTTTAAGGGGAAATATAATCTGGGGCAAAAATTCAATTGAAGCAGGCAGGCAGGGGGAGATAAATTCAAAGAGACTTTCAATGAGCCTGGAAGGCTTGGATTTTAAATTTAAAAGAAAGAGAAAATATGCCGCACCAATGATAGATAAAAAAACGATTGATTTGAGTAAACTGCAAAAGGAGCATTTAGACTACCCACTGAAGATGTTTTCAGACAATGAAATTTATATTAAAAAAGAACAATTAAATAATTATATTGCATATACGGGAAGAGAATGGCCTAAATATATGTTAAAAAATATAAAAGGAGAAAAAGAATATTATAAGTATAAAAGGCGCGAAATAATTGGAAATGGAGCTTCAATTGAGGAAAAAGTTTTTAAATTAAAGGAAAAGAAAGGCTTTAAAATTTTTATACAGCCGGTGGGAAGGGATACAAATGAAATGTATCTGCAGGGTCTCGAGACAGTGCTGCCCGAAGAAATACAGGAAAAAATAATAAGAAAGATCAAAGGGCTTGAAGAAGCAGAAATGACAAGGCCTGGCTATGCTGTTGAATATGACTGTTTGGCCCCTTGGCAAATAGATCTTAACATGGAAAGCAAGACTTTAAAGGGTGTGTTTTTTGCAGGTCATATAAACGGGACTTCAGGATACGAAGAAGCTGCGGCACAGGGCATTATCGCCGGATTAAATGCCTCAGGAAAGAATGAAAATTTAGCCAGTATTGTAAGTGAAAGAAAGGATGGATATATAAGCAGACTTTTAGCAAATATTGTAGAAGGTAGGACAGCAAAGACAAAAGAAGAGCCTTGAGAAGCTACTGAGTATTGAAAGAAATTGTTTCACGTGAAACATAGGGGGTAATCAGATCAATAAAGGAAGAAAAAAGATTATGGAATACGATGCCATAGTAGTGGGAGCCGGGCATGCAGGCTGCGAAGCAGCACTTTCAGCTGCAAGGCTTGGTCTTAAGACTTTAGTGCTGACAATCAATGTGGATAAGATAGCTTTGATGCCTTGCAACCCATCAATAGGAGGGGTAGGTAAAAGCCAGTTAGTGAGAGAAATAGATGCGCTTGGCGGACAAATGGCGAAGGCAGCTGATAAGACTTTAATACAGATTAAAGTGCTAAATAGAAGCAAAGGTCCAGCAGTGCAGGCACTAAGAGCACAGATAGATAAAAAAGAGTATGAGATTGAAATGAAGAAGGTACTTGAAAACACAAAAAACCTTACTCTTAGGCAGGGGACAGTATGTAGAATCTGTTTAAAGGATGGTTCTGCAGTAGGAGCAGAAATAGAAGGCGGGGTCTGTTTTACGGGCAAAACAGTAATAATAACCTCGGGCACTTTCCTGCGTGGGAGGGTAATAATTGGAAAGAAGGATTATTCGGCTGGACGAATGGGTGAATATCCCGCTATGAGTTTAACTAAAAATTTAATGGACATGGGTTTTAAAATAGAAAGGTTTCAGACAGCAACGCCCCCAAGGGTTGACAGAAGAACATTAGATCTGTCAAAAACAGCAGTACAGTATGGAGATGACCAGTATTTAAGCTTTTCTTTTTGGGACAAAGAAAAAATTTATGAAAGCGTTAAATGTTATCTCACTTATACCAACGATAAAACACACAATATAATTGAAGAAAATATTGAAAAGTCACCTATAAGATCAGGAATGGTGGATACACACGGTCCAAGGCACTGTCCTTCTATAGACAGAAAAGTGATAAATTTTCCTGAAAAGAAAAGACACCCGGTTTTTATTGAGCCGGAGGGGATCCGCACGAACGAGATGTATCTGCAGGGGCTTACCACTAGTATGCCGATGGAAGTACAGGAAAAAATAGTAAATTCAGTAAGAGGATTGGAAAGAGCAAGAATAATAAGACCCGGATATGCGGTTGAATATGATTATATAATACCAAATCAATTAGATCTTACCCTGGAGTCCAAAACGGTTAAAAATCTTTATTTTGCAGGACAGATAAATGGTACTTCTGGTTATGAAGAGGCAGCAGCGCAGGGCTTGGTGGCAGGTATAAATGCCGCATTAAAAGTAAAGGGCAAGTCTCCTTTAATACTGACAAGAGATAACAGCTATATAGGAGTTTTAATAGATGACCTTTTGACCAAGAAACTTATAGGACCTTACAGGATGTACACTTCAAGGGCGGAGTATAGATTAGTACTGCGCTCTGACAATGCTGATATAAGATTGAGCAGGTACGGTAATAAAATAGGTCTTATAACTGATGAGCAGATAAGGAAGGTCGCAGAGCGAGAGAATGAGATAAACAGATTGATATTAAAACTTAAAGAGGGCAGTATAAAACCCGGCAGAAGCAGTGATCCTATTTTAAAGAAAATGGGCATAAGACCTGTCAGTACTCATTTAAGCGCTTACAGGCTTTTAAAAAGGCCTGAAATAAAAATAGAAGATATAATAAATTTCATTGGCGGCAGGGCCGATAATTATAAAAGAAGAGTCTTAAAACAGGCTGAAGTCAATATAAAATACGAAGGTTATATAAACAGGCAGTTAAGTGAAATTAAGAAATTGAAAAGTCTGGAAAGGTACAGCCTTCCTAAGGATTTAGACTATTTTAGTATAGTGGGACTGACTTATGAGGCACAGGAAAAACTTTCAAATATAAGGCCTGATACCCTGGGACAAGCATC
>Ga0307426_1000104_pt1 | contig 51466 bp, 41 predicted proteins | sample SalMarWE160340MG_FD_202165 | JGI IMG/M metagenome (GOLD analysis project Ga0307426, IMG submission 202165) | Salt marsh sediment microbial communities from the Plum Island Ecosystem LTER, Massachusetts, United States - WE1603-40 | ecosystem: Environmental > Aquatic > Marine > Intertidal zone >... | reverse complement strand
CAGCAACCGGGCCATATCGAATTCCGAATGTGCATATCGATTCGTACTGCATCTACACGAACCTGCCCCCAGGCGGTCCCTACAGGGGTTTCGGCTACTCCGAGATGATGTTCAGTGTTGAGTCTCACATGTCGCGTCTAGCTGCTGCAATAGGCATGAGCCCCCGTGAATTCAGAAAGAAAAACGGCATCCGTAAGGGGGATACCCTTGCGTACGGGGCGGAGATGAACGAAAACGGCCTGATCGAATGCATCGACAAAGTTGCCGATGCGGTTGATTTCGGAAAAAGGGAAGAATCGAAAGATCCGAACAAGGTAATCGGCAAGGGAATGGCCGCAATCTGGAAGGCGCCGGCAATGCCGCCGAACGCATCGTCCGCTGCGTTTCTCAAGTTCAATGAGGATGGGAGCATCAATATTCTCGTATCGGGAATGGAGATCGGACAGGGCTATCTCACCGTGATGGCGCAGATTGCAGCCGAGATTCTCACCGTTCCCGTGTCGAAAATACGGGTAGAAACACCCGATACGGATAGGAACCCGTATGAGTGGCAGACCGTCGCATCACATGCAACCTGGTCATGCGGAAACGCGGTAAAACATGCAGCCCTCGATGCGCGGGAGCAGATTTTCGATACCGTCAACAGGGCTTTTCAATACGAAATCTGTTCTCTCTACCTCCAGGATGAGAAGATCAAATGCACGACTGACCCGGAATTCGAACTCCCCTTGAGAGAGTTTGTCATAGACGGCATCATGGTCGAAGACGGCACCTTCAGGGGCGGACCGGTTCTCGGCAGAGGTATCTTCATGCCGGAGTTCACATCGGCATTCAGTGACCCCGAAACCGGCCAGGGAGGGCATCCGAACGTGCACTACACGGTCGGTGCCTGCGCCTTGACCCTTGAAATAGACAAACAGACGGGAAAAATACGGGTACTTAAAGCAGCCGAGGCGATCGATGCCGGTAAGGCGCTCAACCCGGAGCTCGTGAAACACCAGATAATCGGAGGGTTCCTGCAGGGACTTGCAACCGTTTTGTACGAGGATATCCGTTTCGATGAGAACGGGAAGCTGTTGAACCCGAACTTCTCAGATTATAAAATACCGACCGCACTCGACATCCCCGAAAAAATCATCCCGATAATTGTCGAGGTGCCGCAGCATGACGGTCCGTTCGGCGCGCGTGGAGTTGCCGAGCACACGATGATACCGGTCGCGCCGGCGGTCGCAAATGCAGTAGAGGATGCGCTAGGAATTCGAATAAAATCAATGCCCATAATTGCAGAAAAGATCGCACTCGCCCTTCTCAGAAAAAAGTAAAAAGATGTTTTTAAAGATATCTGTGAAAGCAAGTTAAAAATGTGATTTTCACAATGTCGGGCAACTTGGGGTGAAGATCAGCTTTCCAACCCTTTTCTTTTTTTGATAGGCAGTTTTTAAAGGCTGAATACGTCCTCTGCTTGCTGCAATAATTCACTTTAATGTGAGATTATTACGGTTTTTCTTGATATAGTTTTATAGCGTAATATTATTAAATAGGAAAAGAGCATATATTTGAAGGATTCTTGGGGGGATGAGATTCGCTATTCCCCGTTTTATCTAAAAATCACGTTTTACATGGTATACCCGGCAAACTGAAGATATAATTTTTTTTATCAATATTGTTGAGGAGAATCATCAATGACTTCGGGGAGAAGCACTCAGATCATTGAGAAGGCTAAGGAAATGGGAGCTACAGTGGCAGGTATCGCGAATGTTGAACGCCTTAAGAAATCACCCTCCCATGGAATCTTTAAAAAAATCGGTATGGAAATAGTCAATGTTGGGCCTGGCCTGGAGTTGGCAGATTTCACTGAAATAAAATGGCCTCCAGAAGCAAAATCAGCTCTGGTTATCGCAGTTTCGCATCCGCAGAATAAGCCCGAACTTGATTGGTGGGATGCCAAAGACTCTCCAGGAAACCGTACTTTGATAAGGATCAATAGAGAACTGTCTGTTTGGATTGAAAAGGAATTCGGTATTAAAACACATAAAATGCCTTACACTGTCAAGGAGGGTGGAATATACCTCAAGGATACGGCGGTGTTGGCTGGGCTTGGGTGTATCGGTAGAAATAATCTGCTTGTTACCCCAGAACTCGGGTCTAAAGTTCGTCTTCGCGCAATGCTGCTTGAAGACGAGTTGACGCCTACCGGTCCCATCGCTTTTGATCCATGTGATGGCTGTGAAGAATTCTGTAGAAAGTCGTGCCCCCAGAATGCCTATGGAAAGATCGTATTTTCATCTAATGAAACGAGAATGGCCAGTCTTCCCGGACGAGACGGGAGTTTTAGCAGGGCCAGGTGCCAAATGCAGATGGATATAGATAACGAGGACTCTGAAATAAATTATAGTAAAATGGTGCAGTTTGCATGGGACACGGAGGAGATACCCCAAACAGAAAGAGTTGCCAAATACTGTCGTCAATGTGAACTGTCCTGTCCTATAGGGAATTGAAAGACATGCTGCAATGTACCATTCATATAATTATCCTCTTGTAGTACAATGAACTCCGGTTATCTAAAAAGGATTCGGCGATATCCGCATCGCTCTTCCCCTCTTCGCGAAGTTCTCTGATGAGGGCCTCGTTTATGTCGAGGAGGTGTGTGGTGGGGCTGGGGTCTGCATCCTCCCCGCATAGAGCACCATCGCAATCAACGCCGTCCATACGGCGAGGATAATGGCGGTGAGCGTATTATATGAGGGGACGCGTATCACCCGGGCGGAAGAGAGGCCGCGAGTTACCGACGTTGAATATTGCATAGAAGGTACAGACCAGAAAAAACATGAGCAGGACGGTAAAAAACCAGTGGACCTTCTGCTTCTTCATTTCAACTTGAATCACGCCTGGCGGATTTATTACGCCACACACATACACAGTTCGGGAGCATGAGATCCTATCGGTTCATACCCCTAAACATGTTTCCGCAGATTATTTCGCAAACACCTGTCTTTCTTCACCGACAGCCATCTGCTTCCACTCTTCCTCGGCTTTGGCCCATGCCTCTTCAGTGGCCTCAGCCTCCCATACCGCAAGCCCACGGTCCTCCCGCGTTGCACCGGGCAGGAGGTTGTCAAGCAGAAGCCCGACGATTGCCGACAATACCGAGGTAAAGATCGCCTGGTATATTTCCGAGCACCTGGGCTGCCTCTCCCCCCTGTGACCAGTCGATGGGGTAAATCACCCCACCTCTGGTTCGAGTTTGCTCTGCCCTGTACTACCTCCTTTAGCATATGTGGTTTTACTTATATTTAACTCTGTTTTGCGGGATTATTACAACTTTGTACTCGATGCAGGTAATTCACGTAAACACGTCGACCAGGTTTTCAAAGAGCCCATCGTGCTCCCTGATTCTGCCCTCGCTGCCCAACACACAGAGATAGTTCTGTTTCATTGCGTCGGCAACAAGGTCTGCTGCAGCGCGGATGTACTTCTTTCCGGTTTGCAGTATACCCTCCCGTGCTTCCTGAACATCTTCGTGGGAGATATTCTGGAAATAACGGCCTGCTGCGGTTTCACCCTTCATTGACGGGGTAAGCGGCCGGTCGAACCTGCTGATTGTGCCGATGATATACTTCGTTATTTCCCGTTCCTCGGCGTCGAAAGACCGGATGAAATCCGCGGCCCCGTTATACACGTCGAGCGTCTCGCCCAGGTTCGGATCGCGGTATGAGCAGAAATACATATTCCCGTCCCGTGAGAAGCGGGCAAAACAGCCGTATGCGCCTCCCCTCACCCGGACCCGGTTCCAGAGATAATCGAGGCTCGTAATCGTTCTGAGTACCTGGAGGCTATCGCTATACACGTGGCCCAGTTTGCGAAAATTGAATCCCTTCGCCACGTACTGCACGTTGCCCGGGGTAAGAAGCCCCTCGTTTTTCCGTTCCTCTTCAAATGGGTAGCTGTTGTATGAGGTTTTTGTATGTCCAAAGTAATCGAGCACCCGGGCAAAGTTCTGCTTGAACAGTCCGTAATCCCGTTTATCCGCGGTCACGCTGACCGTGAGATTTTCAGGCGTGAATACCAGGCCGGCAATCATTTTGAGCCTGTGCAGCACCTCGTCCGCCCTTTTATCGAAATTCCGTTCTAGATCGCTGATAAAATGGAAAAAGTCGATCCCGCCGAGCCGTTCCGCGTACATACCTTTATGCGAGAAGTAGGAAAGCAGTCTGCTCGAGGCAAGCAGATGCCCCTGATCGTATATGCTCATCTCGAAGCGTGACTTCGTTTCCTGTACTATCTCGCGAAGCCGCTTTACATCATCATACCTGCTTCTTCCCGTTATCTCACCAACGATGTCGCACAACTCGGGAAGCTTCTTTACAAGGGCCTTCGATTTTACCGTCATCTTGGGAAAGTACTGTGCGTCCTCTTCCTTGTCCCCGTATGTTTCGTTGCTCAGGTACACGCCGCCGGTGTGTATATTGATGTAGTTCGAAAGATCCGAGTAGCTGTACCGATCCGTGCTGATACGTCCGAGCAGGCGTGAAAGAAGTGAGAGATACGGAAGATCCTCATAACCTACCGCCCGTGAGTCGAAGTAGAAGTTCATATATGCGATACCCGATGTATAAATCGAATGAGAAAGCACCTCCACTCCCTGCTCCTCTTTCTTTTCCAGTGGCAGTCGTTCCGCCTTGGGATCGATATCCTTTAGTGAGAGCAGGGGAATTTTGTCGATATATTCTTTGGGATCAGGAGTCATCTGCCTTTTTTTCAGTTGTTCAGTTTCCCCGGCAAGTTTCGTCAGCTCATTTTCAGAAAGACTCTTCTTGAACTCGTCGAGCTTCTTCCGAACCTCACGCTCCTTTTTTTCGGCAAGTCCCTTTTGGGGCAGCACCATAACGAGAGAGCGGTGCGTGTTCTTAAGGAGCATTCGTTCAATAAGACCTTCAAAATAGGGTTCGGTTAATGCCCTCTTGACAATCGAAAGACTCTTCTCATATTCCAGATGAACAAAGGGGTCCCCCTCGTACAACCAACTCCCCATAACCGCCATATCGTATACGAGACCTTTCGGAAGACCCTTGAAATCAGCCTCGCGCAGCCTGAACTCATGGATGTTTACCGCAGCCTCTACAATATCCCGGTCAATTCCCTTTTTAACGAGCCCGCTCAATGTTTCGAACAACACCTCTTCGAACTGTGATTTCTTTTTTTCACTGCTGCCTTTCACCACGACGCTGAACACAGGCTGGAGAATATCTCTCTCAAAATGGCCGAACACATCTTTGCCTATGCTCCTGTCCATGAGCGCCTTCTTCAACGGTGCTGCCGGCGTTTCGAGAAGCAGGTGCTCCAGTATAGTAAATGCTAGGTAGAGTTCAGGATTTGATGCATAGTCGACAGCGAAGTTCATACTGAGAAAGCCCCGGTCATTTTCTTCTTCATTCGGTAGAATGGGATAATACACTACCATTTCATTCTGGGCTTCAAAGGGCTTCTGTGAAGGGATCGCTGAATCAACCGAAATCTTATTGAAATCACTCAGATAATGTTCATCAAGAAACTGCAGAAGCTCACTAACATCCCCGTCACCGTAGAGGTAGATATAGCTGTTCACAGGATGGTAGTACTCGCGGTGAAAGTCGAGAAACTTCTCCAGCGCGAGTCCGGGTATATCTTCGGGATCACCCCCCGATTCGAAGCTGTACGGCGTATCGGGAAAAAGGGATTCGGGTATCTTTCTGAATAAAACGGCCTCCGGTGTGGAAAACACACCCTTCATCTCGTTGTACACCACGCCCCTGTAATTAATTTCTCCTTCCGGGTTCCCCAATTCGTAGTGCCATCCCTCCTGCATGAATATCTGAGGCACTGAATAGATGTTGGGATGGAAAACGGCATCCAGGTACACATCCATGAGATTGAAGAAATCCTTCTTGTTCCTGCTCGCAACCGGATACATAGTTTTGTCCGGAAAGGTTATTGCATTTAAAAAGGTGTTCAGCGATCCCTTGACGAGCTCGACAAACGGTTCTTTTGACGGATACTTCTTCGACCCGCACAATACCGAATGTTCCAGTATATGTGGAATCCCGGTGCTGTCTGCAGGCGGTGTTCTGAAGCTGATCGAGAAGACCTTGTTGTCGTCATCATTCGAGATCGAGAAGAGCCTGGCCCCGCTCTTCTCGTGAACGAATATTCTGCCCGTCGAGTTGATCTCCCCTATCTTTTTCTCCCGTTCCAGCCGAAAACCGTGATATTTCTTGCCGGGTTCAAACATCATCTTCTCTACTCCGCTTGATAAAATCAGTTGTAGTCTATAACATACCTATTCCCATGGAGCCCGCCTATTGATTTTTTAGTACATCAAAGTAAAAACCAGATTAAATGCAGCAACTTCACCCGGTTGACACACCCGTATGCCGTTGACCCCACATCCATACCGGTATATTATTACTATTGTAAAATAGTTGTTTTATAAAATGGTGCTTCAAAAAAACTTCAGTGTTTTTTATGAGCGGAACTGATCATGGCCATACCAAACTACCTGCAAAAAATAAGCGAAACACTCTGGGAGATACCGAAAAGCTTTAAAAAGGGCATGAGAGTACCTGCCAGGATTTACGCCACCGAAACGTTGATCGAGGGTATGGAGGAAGGAGTGTTCGACCAGATCAGTAATGTGGCGACACTCCCGGGCATCATCAATTACGCGCTCTGCATGCCGGACGGACACTGGGGATACGGGTTTCCTATTGGAGGAACTGCGGCATTCGACCCGGTGAAAGGTGTGATTTCACCGGGTGGTATAGGTTTCGATATTAACTGCGGGATGCGCCTGATAAAAACCGACCTCGCGCTCGATGAGGTACAGCCGTACATAGAACGGCTTGTAAACAGCCTTTTCGGCGCTATTCCGACCGGTGTGGGAGGTGAGGGAAACATAAAAATGACCCGCGATGAATTCCGCGCGCTTGCCGAACAGGGCGCACGATGGTGTGTCAAACACGGATACGGCAGGAAAGAGGACCTGGAACGAACGGAGGACGGCGGGTCTGCGTCGGGTGCAGATGTATCAAAGGTCAGTGAAAGGGCTGTGGAGCGTGGCTTCAAGCAAGTCGGGACGCTCGGCTCCGGGAACCACTATCTCGAGATACAGACAGTTTCTTCAGAAGATATATTCGATCCCGAAACCGCTGCAGCATTCGGGATTACGCGTCCGAACCAGGTTGTCGTCATGTTCCACTGCGGAAGCCGGGGATTCGGCCACCAGATTGCGACAGACTACCTGAAGCTTTTCGTCGAAAATGGCGCAGTACCGGGCATCGACCGGGAACTCGCAAGTGCCCCGTTTTCGTCAAAACTCGGAAAGGACTATTATGCAGCTATGAACTGCGCGATCAATATGGCCTTCGCGAACAGGCAGATCATATTTCATCGGATCCGGGAAGTCTTTTCACACATCTTTCATCAAAGCCCCGATGCTCTGGGTATTGAGCAGGTATACGATGTGGCACACAATACCGCGCGGCTCGAGCAGCATGAAATCGACGGACATGTACGTGAGATACTCGTACACAGAAAAGGCGCAACCCGGGCGTTTGCGCCGAATATGCCGGGGCTCCCCTCCTGCTATCGCGACACCGGTCAGCCCGTCATTATCGGCGGCAGCATGCAAAGCGGCTCCTACCTGCTTGCAGGTGTTGAGAGCGGCAGCAAGACCTTTTACACAACTGCACACGGAAGCGGCAGGGTAATGAGCAGGCGCAAGGCGAAGAAGATGTTCGACGGCAGAAAAATCCAGAAGGAGATGGAACAGTGCGGCACCTATGTGCGAACTGCATCATACTCGGGGCTTGCTGAGGAAGCGGGCGCCGCGTACAAAAACATCGACGACGTTGTAGAGGCAACCCGGCGCGCTGGTATAAGCAGGCCGGTCGCGCGGTTTCGACCGATTGGCAATATCAAAGGCTAAAAAATTGTGAGACATGGCACCACAACGGGATAGCCCGCTGAATTGGGTTCTTCCCGCTGTTTCAATAAATGCACTCTGGCCATTAAGATTGACATATCGGCCTTCGATCCGCGAGTCACATACAAGACAGCAGTCGCAAAAAGCGGGGAAAAAGTTGCAGAGGAAAAATGTACTATGTCTTACCGCTATATCGATTCAGTTACGGTTTCGGACGTTGCATTCACGGCACGCGGAAAAACCGTTGAGAAGCTCTTTCTCGCATGCTGGGATGCAACTTTGAATGTAATGGTTGGCAATCCGCAGGCGATCGATAAAAAGATTATCAAAAAATTCGAGATTAAAAACAGGGACCTGGATATGCTCCTCTTTGATTTTTTGCAGGAGCTGATATACTACAAGGATGCTGAAGGAATTTTCCTTCGTATAGAACACATAACCATCCATCGGAGCGATACAGGGTACTCCCTGTCCGCCGATGTGAAGGGCGAACGGATAGACAGGTCGAAACACAAGGTGCTTGTAGACGTGAAAGCGGTTACCATGCACAGGTTCAACGTCGAGCATGTCGGCGGCATATGGCACGCAACTGTTGTTCTCGATGTATGATAAAGGTAGACGGTATGTATTTATGGCTTTATCCATTAGAATACCGGCATTCCATACCGGAGAAAGCCGGTTCATCCGACCTTCGGTCTGCTGAATTGGGTTAAGCGTGTAGCAGACGGCCGAACAACAGACTCGAGCCCAATTTTTTATACCAAGGGCACAGGTACCAGAATTTCATATAAACTGACTCTGCTGTACTGTTATCATTGCATTCTAAAGGTAAAAACCATTAGGCAAGTGTTCTTCCGACCGTCAGAATGGGTTCACCTGTGCAGTTGCAACGAAAAAATACTTATCAACGAGCCCGATCGGTTTGAATCGTTAAAGTTTTGAAGTTCACCTGCCTATAATCTTCGGGTGCACCTGCATGGAACGGTATTGATTTTTATGCGAAAATTTTCCAGACGCTTTTTTGTGTTGAGGCAATCTGTTAATGAAAATACACGGAAATAAAATGGTTGTAACCGACCTGGACGGCACCCTGCTTCACAGAGGCATGCCTATCAGTCAAACCGATAGTGCGGCCCTTACAACACTTGGAAGCAGAAACATCATCCGCGTCATCGCCACCGGAAGATCCCTCTTCTCCGCATACCGCGCAATCGATAAAACCCTGCCGATCGACTACCTGATTTTTTCATCGGGTGCCGGTATCATCGAGTGGAAGACGGGAAAGATCCTTAAAAGCCACAGCATGAAACCACATGAGGTGGATACTGCAGCGAGGTTTCTTCTGCAAAAAGGTCTCGACTTCATGATTCACGATCCGATTCCGGACAACCACGTATTCACCTACTTTCAAATAAACGGCAGCAACCCCGATTTCAACCGGAGAATAGAATACTACAGGGAATTTGCAGTGATGGGTGATACTGCAAACCCTGAGTTAAACAGGGAGGCGTGCCAGATTGTTGCAGTCGAACCCTGCTGTGTACCGCAATCGTCATACAACTTACTATCCCGGGAGCTTGACCGTCTAAAGGTAGTTCGAACGACCTCCCCCATGGACGGCCGGTCGACCTGGCTCGAGCTGTTTCCGGAGCCGGTTTCAAAAGCCGCTGCAGCAGAATATCTGTGCAATCTTCACGGTATTGAGCACACTGAAGTGCTTGCCCTCGGTAACGACTACAATGATATGGAACTTTTGTCCTGGGCAGGCACAGGTTTTGTCGTGAGCTCAGCGCCCGATGAACTGCTGAAGAATTTCCCCTCAGTTGATAACGGGCTGAGTGAAGCTGTGGATAAATGGCTCGGCTAGTATCTCGATGCGATCGGCATGCGCCGCCCCACTCCGAATGCCTTCGAGGTGATCTTAAGGCCCGGTGCAGCCTGATACCTCTTGTACTCGTTTCGCTTCACCGTTTTAACCACCCATTCAACGGTTTCATGATCAAAACCCTGCTCGACAATCTCGTTAATCGAAAGCCGGTCTTCGATATACGCGATGAGAATTCTGTCCAGGGTTTCATAGGGCGGCAGTGTATCCTGGTCTTTCTGGTCCGGCCTGAGCTCCGCTGACGGCGCTTTGATGAGTATCTCTTCCGGAATCACCTCGCCCTTCCTGTTGATGTACCGGGCAAGCTCATACACCATAATTTTCGGAACGTCGGAAATAACGGCAAGCCCGCCACTCATGTCGCCGTACATCGTACAGTATCCGACCGCGAGCTCGCTCTTGTTACCCGTTGCAAGCAGAAGATGTCCATGCTTGTTCGAAAAGGCCATGAGTATGTTGCCCCTGATCCTCGCCTGGATGTTTTCCTCGGTGACGTCACGCTCCCTTCCCGCAAAATGTTCTTCGAGCGTATTGAGATAGCCCTGGTAGATAGTATCGATGGGTACAATTTTGAAATCGATACCGAGATTTTCAGCAAGCTTTTTCGCATCGAGCACACTGGCTTCAGAGGAGTAACGGGAAGGCATTGCGATACCAAATAAATTGTCCGGCCCCAGGGCATCACGCGCAATCGCTGCAGTGACGGCGGAATCGATACCACCTGAAAGACCAACCATTGCCTTTGAAAACCCGGTCTTGCGCATGTAATCTCCGAGACCGAGACCAAGCGCCTTAAATGCGGATTCTATCTTATCCTGGGGTTTATACCGAATGCCTGTACCCGGTTTTTCGGTATCGATGGTCTCTATATGCTCTGTGAAAGATGGAAAAAGAGAAACAGGTGCTCCGTTTTTATCGACGAATATACTCCTCCCGTCGAATATGAGCTCGTCATTGCCGCCGATCTGGTTGACGTATACGAATGCTGCTTTATGCTTTTTTGCATGTCCCGATATCAACCGGAACCTGATCTCTTCTTTACCGATCGTGAAGGGAGAAGCGGAAATGTTTATAAAAAGCCTCGCACCTTTTTTGGCGAGCGTGGCAATGGGATCGAATGAATAACGCATTGTTCCCGTCCACAGCGCAGGGTCGTTCCACGCATCCTCGCAGATCGAAATGCCGATTTTTTCTCCCTTGAATACCACCGGCTCTATATGTTTAGAAACGGTAAAGTAGCGAGTTTCATCAAACACATCGTATGTGGGAAGAAGTGCCTTATGACGCACTGCTTCGATTCTGCCTCGGTAAAACAACACAGCAGCGTTGTACAGTCCGTTTGCCTGCCGACTCGTTTCGATGACAGGAGCTCCGACAATAATCCCGATGTCGGTAAACTTTTTCGATAGTTGTTTGATCCGGTCCAGGGTATCCTGCACTCTTCGCATAAACCAGGAGTGCTCAAGGAGGTCCTTCGGGGGATATCCGGTAATAAACAGTTCCGGAAAAACGACGAGGTCCACTTTATCCTGAATGGCATGGCCCAGCCCCTCCTCCACTCTCCGATAGTTGCCGTCAACATCCCCGACAACCGGATTGAACTGAGCGACTGTGATTTTCATTCCTCGTCATCCTCGACAATATTTTAACTGGAAATTGTCCGAACGCTTTACATCAGGATAATGCCTCAGTTACAGGCTATACACCGCTTACCGACGGGCTTTATTCGGTACAATAAATCCAGTTACCAGACATAACAACCACTTTCGTATCGTGGCGAAAATAAATAGTAACTGCAGTTCCCACCTTCCGCATAAAATATCTACAATGTCTTCGAAAATGTCAATCGGTCTTACCAGGAATTAGCCTTTTCATGCAAGCCTGCAGGTATTTTGCAACACCGCAATGAAACCGCAATCCTATTTTGTTGAGTATCCGACCTAATAATAGTAAGTTATCCGTACGGTACGTATTCGGATAATGCCACCGTACCGGTCAACTTTTCAGGCTTCAGGGAGCTGTACAGTCATGACGGAATCAAAGACGAGCGTCAAGCTCGGAGACAGGGAGATCATCCTCCTCGGGACAGCACACATCTCCAGGGAGAGCGTTACCGAGGTTCAGCAGGCGATACACGAAGAAAGACCGGACAGGGTGTGCATCGAAATCGATGAATCGAGGTACAAGGCCATAGCAGGCGGGGACAGGTGGAAGAATCTCAAAATAACCCGTGTTCTGAAAGAAAAAAAGGCCTTCCTGCTCCTCGCGAACCTGGTACTCGCCTCGTTTCAGAAGCGGCTCGGGCTCGACCTCGGGATAAAACCGGGTGCTGAAATGGTTGCCGCTATCGAGGCTGCAAATGAGCTCGGAATCCCCTTTTCCCTGATTGACAGAGAAATACAGATAACAATGAAACGGGCCTGGGCAAAAACAGGTTTCTGGGGGAAGAACAAGATGCTCGCCGTTATGCTCGGTTCTCTCTTCACCAGGGAAAAACTGAGCGAGGAAGAGATAGAGAAGCTGAAAAACAAGGACGTGCTTCAGGGAATGCTTGAAGAGATTTCCGAGTTTCTGCCCTCCATAAAGGAGGTGCTCATCGATGAACGGGATGAATACCTTGCTGCCAAGATTTTCGAGGCGGATGACAAAAAAATACTTGCCGTTGTCGGCGCCGGGCATATACCGGGCATAGTGAAACGGCTCCAGATGCTTCAGGATGGAAAGGCGTCACCCGATGTAACCGCGCTAAATACTATCCCGCAGAAAAAGCTTATATCCAAGAGTCTCCCCTGGGTTCTTCCTGTTGCCATTATCGGGGCGATTATTGCCGGCTTTATTGTACGGGGATCGGACGTGACCCTCAATTACACCATGAAGTGGATTCTCATAAACGGCTCTCTTTCTGCCATCGGCGCACTCATCGCGCTGGCGCATCCGCTCACCATTGTGTTAGCCTTTGTAGCCGCTCCCTTCACCTCGCTCGTGCCGGTTATCGGCGTTGGGATTCTCACCGGAATTCTGGAAGGGACGCTTCGAAAACCGCGTGTTGTCGATTTTGAAAATCTGCAGGAGGATATCGCGAGCTTCAAGGGGTTTTTCAGAAACCGGTTCACCCACGTGCTCCTCGTTTTCTTTCTATCGAATATCGGGAGCACGATCGGCACGTTTTTAGGCGGCATCCCGCTCATCGCATCGCTGTTCGGGTAAACTTCAGAAGGTCATCAATCCTGAAACATGAATGCATACCATAACAACTTCCATTTTTAACAGTAAATACTACTTCGGCTGTTACTGCTAAAGTTTACCTGCCTATTTTACTGCGTTCAGGAAATGACACGCCGGAGGCCCGATTTTCTCGCATACTGCAGGGCCTCATCGATCTCCTGCAGCGTAACCCTTCGCCCCAGACCCGGGTGCTCGCGCACACGGTACGTCGGCCTGTACTGGTCCATGATATTTACAAAGGTGTCCCTTGAAAGGGTGCACAAAAAGTCAATCACCTCTCTGGTATCTGAAAGGTTATCGGGCAGGACGAGATGGCGCAAGAGAAGCCCCCTGTACGCAAGGCCGCTTTCCTCTATTTTGAGATCCCCCACCTGCCTGTGCATCTCACGAAGCGCATTCCGCGCGTTTTCGGGGTAATTATGAACACCGCTCAACTTTTTCGCGGTGTTGGAGTCCCAGTACTTGAAATCCGGCATGTATATATCGAATACCCCGTCAAGAAGCTTCAGTGTTTCAACAGAATCGTACCCGCCGGTATTGTACACAAGCGGCACGCGCAGGCCTGCGGGAATCGCTACAAGAAGCGCCTTGACGATTGCATACACCATGTGGGTGGGGGTAACGAAGTTGATATTGTGGCAACCGTAATTCTGGAGGGAGGCCATCATCATGGCGAGCTCCTCGTACGTCACCTCTTTACCGCTTCCTGAATGAGAGATGTCGTAGTTCTGGCAGAAGATACAGGCCATATTGCAGTTGGTAAAAAATATCGTGCCCGAGCCCCGGGTGCCGACCAGGGGCGGCTCCTCTCCGAAATGAGCGTTGAACGACGAAACTACGGGAAGCATTCCGCTCCTGCAAAACCCGGTTTTATCCCTTGTCCTGTCCACACCGCAGGCACGGGGGCAGAGTATACATTTTTTCATACGGTTTTCAAGCGTATCGGCGATTTTTTCAAGCACGCCGGCATTAAAAAGCGCAATATACGAGGGTTCATAGTTCATGAGTCACACCTGATATTTTTCAGCACACGCCTTTTTCAGAAAGAGCCCTGAACCTTTCATCTCCGCTGCACATCCGGAAATTACCGGAATATTATACGTATTTATAAATATAGTACGACGCCAGTATAATCTGCAGGTTTTCATTCTCCACCTCACCCCTCTCCGGTATCTCTTATGGTAATGGAAAATCCATCGCTGTCGGACCTGCGTACTACGCATCCCCGATACCGGTTATGATTCAATCTACAAATGGCGATACCTGGACAGATATTTCAGGGTCCCTGCCGTCTGAATTCACATCGCTGGGACATCCGCTCGGCGACATCGCGACGGACGGAAACGGCAGGTGGTCAGCGTTAGGCAACAACGGCGACCATCTCCTGTCGACCGATAATGGGGTAACATGGCAGGCTGTCGCGCTCGATAAGTACGGCGTGTACGCAATCGCCTACCGGCCATAGAAAGCAAGTAAACAAAATTAATCCGGGGGAGGCATCAGCCCTCCCCCGGAGAAATATCATTTCTCGAATATTCAACCGCATGATGAATAAAACTATTCTGAAAGCTGCTTATTCCATGATAGGTAAATGGTTAGAGAATTATTAATTTCGGGAAACTGATTTATTGCAGCGACGAGAATGCTCTGCTTGATTACAAGGAAAGGGCTAACCTTAAATATTTCGACTTCAAACCGTATCACGATGAGTACATGGAGTGTTTCAAACAAAGAATACAACAGGACTCTGAACTTTGAACATCGATTTAGAAAAAATCAATTCACCTATTACCTATTTAATAGAGAATATTCAGCACATCTAATAGCGGATAAAAATCAACGGCTATTTGCCCTTCTGCATCTCATCCACCGATTCAAGTATACTGTCGGCCATATAGTCAAGCTGTTCCTTTGAAAGCCCGTACAGCGGCAGGTGGGTGAACCGGTGATTGAATACTTCCTCGGCACCCGGACAGCTCTCTTCGATTGCGTCTGTATCGTATCCCAGACTTTTTACCACGTCGAACTTATACAACGGTGCAAAGTGTGGGATATTCGTGATCCCCTTTGCTTCGAGCTTCTTTTTCAGGTCCTGAATATCACCACCCGCCTTTTCGGGATTGATCTGCAGAAGGTACAGGTGAAAAGTCGACTGAACATCATCCGTATCAAGAAGCTGCGGGATAATCGCATCGTTTTCCGCGAACCTTTTACCGAGATACTCGGCTGCCTCCTTCCTTTTTTTATTGATGTCTCCAATCCTCTCGAGCTGGCGTAAAAGACCGATCGCTTGTATCTCGGTTGATGAAGAATTATGGCCCGGAAACATATCGTACTTACCCTTCAGCGCTACAACATCGTACAGCCAGTTTTTTATCTTTTTTGAAAGATCGAGCCCTAGAAACCTCGCCTTCAAGAGATCATTGCCGAACGATTCGATATTCGTCGTTACGATACCACCCTCCCCGAAGGAGGTCACGTTTTTCACTTCATGAAAGCTGAAGCTGCCGAAATGCCCTATCGTGCCGATTTTCCTGCCTTTGTATACCGAACCGAATGCATGGGCAGCATCTTCGATAACAAGCAGATCGTGTTTTTCCGCTATCTCCATGATGGGATCCATATCAACAGGCCACCCGCCAATATGAACAGGTACAATGACCTTCGTTTTCTCAGTAATTTTTCTCTCGACATCCACAGGGTCCATATTAATCGTACGAGGATCGAGGTCTGCGAACACGACCCTTGCTCCGACTGTAAGCGGGTACGAAATCGTTGCAATAAAGGTGATTGCCGGGGCGATCACCTCATCCCCTTCATCCAGGTTCGCATACCGGTATCCTATTTCGAAACCTGCAGTCGCATTGGTGATAAAGGCACAGTATTTTGAGCCCAGAAATTCGTTCACTCTCTTCTCCAGTGTACTCACCTTGTCTCCTAGCGAGAGCTTTCCGGGAGGACTTCCGTGCTTTGCGAGCTCCAGTATACCCGACTCGACTTCCTTTAAAACCGAATCGTACTTGTCATCGGCTTTCTGTATCAGAAATTTGACAACATCGATAACATCCTGCGCATTGTAATTCTCTCCGACCGCAGCCCACGGCACCTTCGCCTCACCGGTGCTGTAGCGAAAATCAGATGGTTTTTCCTCTGGCATTTTCTCCTCCTCTTCACTCTTTTATTATTGACGATATATGCAATATTCCGCTGTCCACGAACGCAATTTCACCCGGTAAAGTTTTTTTAAACTTGCAACCCGAACCGATTTGTGTCACATATCTTCTTCGATAAAAACGATTCTCGCAGGTGCACCAGACGTCCCCTTGACGGAAAGCGGCATGCATACAAGGGTGCCGGCATTACCATTCACTTTATCGAGATTTACAAGCGGTGCTGCAAGAAGTATATCCTTTCTGAATAATTCACCGAGCAGGCCTCCCTTTTCCTCCTCCTCTTCTTCAGACCAGGATGCCTCGATGCACGGCACATCAACGGCAAAGATGCTGATATCCTTTGTCAGCACCCACTTGAGTGCCCCTCGAAGAAAGTTCGGACACTGAAGAACATACCCCGGCCTGTTCCACATCTTCCCCCACCCGGTATCGATAATAAGAGCGTCCCCGGCATCAATCTCCAGTGCATTATCAACGAGTGGCGCTTCGTCTATGAGTGCCTTTGCCGGTTGAGCGGGAAGCCGGATAATTTTCGCGGGTCGTATGAAGCGTTCAACAGGGTATTCATCAAGGTTTTTCGCCCCGTTGATAATATGCGAACCAGACTCGACATACGAAGCGGAGATCGACGAAAGAATAAACTTCGAAGCAAAAAAACCGTGTTCTTTTACAGTGGCGATTGTTTCCACCCGGACCGGCGGCACGATCTTTTCAAGACCGGGCAGTTCATGATACCCCCACAGACCGTTTTCTATTTTCCCGCTCAAATCAATTACCGAACCCATATCCGTTCCCTCACAAAAAATTACCGGCCCTATCCTAACCATCATAAACTAGAAGGCCTCCTCCGATAATGCTACTTTTTCTGTAAAATCAAGTAAACCCTTTCTCAGGGAACTAATTTCCATCAAGACTATTTTATAATATCTCTCGTCTGTATTCATTAAATGCATCGACGGATGCAAGGACATTCATATCAGGATAGGATGGTCGAAACCAGCGAACTACTTCACAGATAAACCCTCCATTTGAGTCATGAAATGTTTCAACAAGTTCACATGCATCTTTTTTCACCTCCTCTGGTGTACCCAGTGGCAGTGTTTTCTGCATATCAACTGATGCCTTGATACACATTTTCCCGCCGAGCTTATCTTTTATTGTTTTTATACCGGTTGTATACATGTCACAACTTTGGAATACATCAATTTCCATGTCCAGCAGGTCATCCAGTATCTCAGCACAGTTACCATCAATGAGAATACCGGTGTATAATCCCTGCTCATGTACAAACTTGAAAAACTCCTTAACAATTGGTTTAAAATATTTTTTCCAGACCTGCGGATTTATAAGAAGACTTGATGTTCCTCCTATGTCTTCAAACTCTGTTATCATGTGTGCGCCTGCTTTTTTATATTTAAGTACAAGAGATTTATAATATTCCATTACTTTTTCATACAATTCCAGCACAAAGTGAATGTTATCAAATGTTTTTATCAAAAACTCCTCCTCACCAATAAGCATCATGCTCGTTAAAAATATTCCTGCATCAATAGTACCATTAATAAAACGGTCTGGATACTTATCCTTTATTACCGCACCTAATTTTTCAAAGGAGGGATCTGTATCATCAGGATCGGGAAACTCAAATCCTTCGAGTGAATCCTTGTGAGCAAGTGGATTCTTTAGTATAGTATACGTTGCATTTGTGTCATTGGGGATTTTAAGAAACATACCAAATTGATCCCTTTTTATTGATTCACCTGCAGGGGTTTTTCCTATTATTTCATGGACCCATGAGTAACAGCACACCCAAAACGAATCACTATTTTCTGCCCCTGGAATAAAGGTAACAGTCTCAGGATCCAGAGTATGGTACGCATTATAGATCCCAGGGACATCAATCGTTTCCATAGGCAGGTAGTCCGGTTTCCTGAATTCAATTGCCTTTTTCACCACTTTAAAATGATCATTCATTTCTCTTCATTACCTCCCATATCATTCACATCATTTCATAGCATTATATCTGACGAAAATCTATAGAGAATCTACGAATAATTCTTAACTATCTTACGATTTACTAAAATAGACGAGGATAAATGCAGGAAAAAATCAGTTATGTGAAAGGTTTATTTAATCGCTCCTGTTGTGAGACCGCTCACAAGCTGTTTTTCAATCAACAGAAAAAGTACAACAACCGGTAACGTTGTGAGAAAGGAAACAGCCATAAGGTAATTCCACAGGATTTTGTATTTACCGATAAACCCGTATATACCCAAGGTTAAGGGCCACAGTTTATCGGTAGATACGAATGTAAAAACGATAAGAAACTCATTCCATGCCCAGATAAAAACAAAAATGACTGTTGCGACAATACCGGGTTTGGCAAGTGGAATAAGGATTCTGAGAACTGCAGAAAATCTTGAGCAACCGTCAATCATCGCTGCCTCTTCGATATCCCTGGGAATGGAAGAGAAATAACCTGTCAATAGCCAGATTGAAAATGCCTGATTGAAAGCAGCGTATGTGATAATTATACTTCTATACGTGTTGAGTGAATGATAGAAAGCCATCATCTTATACAACGAAATAATAACCACGATCGGTGAAAACATCTGTGTAACGAGTATGAGGAATAAAAAAGCCATTCTTCCCCGGAAGTTAATGCGTGCAACTGCGTAGGATGCCGGTAGAGCTACAAATATAGTGAGGATAGTCGTTCCGATCGCATAAATGCCACTGTTAGCAAAGTAATGCGCAAGCCTTACATAGCGCCAGATATCAAAATAATTTTTGAAAAGCAGTTTTTTAGGAAGCCAGTATGGTGGAGAAACATAAATTTCACTGTTCGGTTTAAGAGAGGTGAGTACCATCACAAGAAATGGAAAAATAATAATGAGTAAAATTGGAATAACAACAGTATAAATAAGTATAAAGTTGATTTTTCTTTCAAGCCCGAGTTTCATTTTAGTCCTCTGCTCTGTATAAAAGCCATGCATACAGAATACTGAAGATTAACAGCAATAAAAAAGTTATAACCGAAAGAGCAGATGCGATACCAAAATCTTGATAGAGGAACGCTTTTTCATATAAGTAGGTTATGATAATATCCGTCTGATTTGCAGGGTTACCCCTTGTGATCACCCAGATAATCGGGAAAGAGTTGAATATATATATGAAATTTAACGTTGTGACTATAAAAAAAACCGTTTTTAATAGAGGAAGGGTTATTTTAAAAAGGACTTTGATTTTGTTCGCGCCATCAACCCGCGCTGCCTCGTATAATTCATCTGGAATGGATTGAAGCCCTGCTAATAAAGTTATTGTGGTGAACGGAATTGAAACAATAACACCTACAAAAATCATGGCAGGAAATGATGTTTTCGGCGATGCGAGCCAGTGGATATTGTTTTTGATAATATGAAGATCATGTAAAAGCCTGTTTACCATTCCATATTCTCCGTTAAAAAGCCATCTCCATAAAAGAGCACTTATCATAATTGAAGCTGCCCACGGAAGAATAAGAATAGCTCTTGAAAACTTCCTGCCAAAAAATCTATTATTTAATGCAAGAGATAGTATAAGTGAAATGATTATAGTAGGGACAACCATCCCAAGGGTCCAGTAGAGCGTATTGATGAAAACCCTAATAAAAATGTCTTCTCGAAAAAGGCGTTTAAAATTATTAAGTCCGGCAAAATGCTCCATATTGCCATAGAGGTCCATTGCAAAAAAAGAGCTGATAAATGTTTTTATAACGGGGTAAAATATTATACTAGTTACCAGTACTAAACTGGGTAATAGGCATATATATGCAACTCTCTCTGTTTTTGTTATTTTTATAGCTTTCAGCAAAAACTCATTCCTTATATCATCTATCGAAAATAAAATAATGGGCTCCCAGAGATGTGTGGGAGCCCTCAAAGCTATTTAAAATCTATTTACCTAGAATCTCTTTGTTAATTTTCGCTACTGCATCGTCAAGCGCTTCTTTTGGATCTTTCTGCCCTAAAATAGCAACCTGCCATGCTTTAATAACCTCAAGAACCATTGGCTCCCACTTGGGCTCTAATGGATAAAATCTCGTATGTGGCAATAATTTGATAAAAGGACCCAGGTCGGGGTCATTTGCAAGGTCATTTGCTGCATCTTTTGTAGTGGGCAGCATTCCCTCCGCCTTGATAAATCGCTCATGCCATTTTTTTTGGTAGTAGAATTTAATGAAATTAAAAGCGTCTTCTTTATGCTCCGATCTCTTAAAGATCATGAGTGAATCAACAACTCCGAGATTGTACTGTTCTTTATCTCTAGGTATTGGTACCGCTCCAAGTCGCAGGTTCGGATTCTCGGATTTCGCAACTGTTGGAAAAAAATTCGCCGTCATCATCATGCCGATCTTTCCCGAAATCATTACTTTCTGCGTATCATCACGGTTTACTGTGCTCCAGCCGGGATATACCACATTATACTTGTGTACCAGGTCTTTTGCAAAGTTCAATGCCCTTAGTCCTGCTTCGCTATTCACGACGCATCTGCCGTTTTCATCTTCCCATCTGCCTCCTGCAGCCCAGAGGAAGTAGGAGATATATGCCTGACCCTCGAAATTGGTTATAGGCATACCAAAAGCATAGAAATCAGGAGGATTGTTGATTGCCAGGCAGGCCTTGACAAAATCATCGGCAGTTTCCGGCGGCTCAATACCGGCCTTTTTAAATACATCCTTGTTGTAGAATAGAGCTCGAACGGACGCTAAAAGGGGAAGCCCGTAGGTTTTTCCATTATATACACCTGACTCAAGAAGGCTTGGTATAAACTCACTTTTAAAGCTCTCATCCATGTATCCATCTAACGGTTCCAAAAGCCCCTGATCTGCATACTGAACCATTATTGTATCTGTGTTTAAAATATCCGGTTCCTGTTTTGCTGATATCAGCGTTGTCGTTTTTTGATACACATTATCCCAGTTCACAACATCGAGCTCGACGTGAACATTGGGGTACTCCTTTTCAAAAGCTGCAATGAGGTCATTCCAGAATGGAGTTGTTGCATCACTGTACAGTGCAGCCATGAACTTAATGGTTGCCTTTTTCCCCTTTCCTCCTCCTCCAGCAAAAACAAGTTGCAAACTGAAAAGAAACATGACAACCAGAACGAGCACAAAAATTCTTTTCCTAGACATTGTACGCCTCCTAATAAAATTTAATTAAATAAGGAACAATTTTTATCGTTCCACTATTTTTTAAAATAAATCTTTAATACTTCTGTAATTGTAGATTCTACCCTTACTCTGCGTATAACAGCTTTTTTTTATAAGAGACTATGAGTACTCTTTAATCACCTTTTCGATTGCATCCGCAATCTGCCCCATATCCTCCTCCGAACAGGTCGGAAAGGCGAAACAGGTAAATGTGTGCGCTTCGTGCCACCGAGCGTTCGGTACTTCTACACCGCTGTAATCTACACTTTCCGGGTCTGTATACTCTTTCGAGGTGAACGGAAATCCCGATCTTCCGAATGCCCTCTTTTCGATGAATGCCTTCTCCGTATGGCACTGCGGCCAGAACACCTTCCAGCACGGCGCACCCTCAGCAGCCGCTGCTTCAACGAACTGCTTTATATCACAGCTCATGCTTTCTATATCAAGTGAAAACGCAAGTACATACCAGCCGTTTCTTCGCTCCGGAGTATCGATCGGCACATACTTTATCTGCGGCAGACCTTTCAGCCGGTCAATGAGAATATACGCATTGCGCCTCCTCATCGGCAGATTCCAGGCATCGATACGTTCGAGCTCGGCAAGCCCAATCGCTGACTGCATCTCCGTCATCCGGTAGTTCCAGCCCACCATGTTGTGAATGTACGGAAGCTTCTGCTCCATCTCGAGCAGATTAAGCCGCTCCTTCACGTCATACCCGTGGTCCCTGAAACTCCGCGCAGTCCAAGCAAGCTCCTCGTCATCAGTCGTTATCATACCACCTTCTCCGCCCGTTGTAAACGTCTTGTTCTGACAGAAGCTGCATGCGGCAATATGCCCGATTGTGCCGGTCTTTCTCCCTTTGTACTCTCCACCAAAAGCCTCCGCATTATCCTCTATAACAAACAGATTGTGCTCCTTCGCAAACGCGAGTATCGGGTCCATGTCGCATACATTCCCGTAGAGGTGCACCGGAATTATCGCCCTCGTCCGTTCGTTCACCAGCTTCTCCGCAGACTCGATGCTGAGGCAGTGGTCCTCTATGTTCACATCCGCAAACCGCGGTATCGCTCCTGCCTGCACAACAGCAAAGCCCGTCGCAATGAAGGTGTATGAAGGCACTATCACCTCATCTCCCGGTCCGATTCCCAGTGAGGTGATCGCCGTGTGCAGGGCTGCTGTTCCCGTCGCAACACTGACAGCACACCTGCTCCCCTGCCACTCGGCAAATCTCTTCTCGAATTCCATGCCCTTCGGCCCTGTCCAGTAGTTGACCTTCCCCGACTTCAGTACCTCAACAACGGAATTAATTGCAGCATCATTAAAATGAGGCCAGCCGGTCAATCGATTCTTGACCGCTTTTGGCCCTCCGTTTATCGCAAGACACTCCTCCATATAATGCCCCTTTCTTTGTTATTATTACTCCAATAGTATTAACTTTTAATCTCCTCCCCTTTATTCCACTCCTAACTCAATGAACAAGAGCAATGGATGTTGAGGTAGAAAATTGGTATATCTCTCCCCTAATACTTTTTCCATTTATATAGATACATTGTTTTATATCGAACGATTATTCGAACGGCTACTGTCGGCATTATATTCAAAGGTAATCGTATGTGTTCCAATTATATGCTGACAGTATTTCCTCTTTGCTGCGATTTATACGCTGCCTGTATTATTTTGAAATTTTTCAGCGCCTCTTCACCGCTGTTCATCGGCTTTCGCTTTTTCTCCACCGAATCGATAAAATCCTCGACTTCTGCTTGATACATATTTTTAAGCTCTGCTTTCACCTCAACCGGTTGTATCCCTCTCCGTTCCTGCTGGGCATCATATCCCCTGTCCTCTTTCTGAAGATACGCCACCATCCTTCCGCCCGCTACCTGGGAAATGGTTCCCTCAGCCATGAGGCTCCCCTTGGTGCCGTATAATTCCAGAACACCCTTTACGGCTTCGTCCGGGATATTGAAAAACGAATCGCACACCCCATATGCGCCGTTTTCAAACCTCAGCAGTACCACACCTGAATCCTCAACTGGATAGTCATGGGTCTGCGTTCCGTTGAAAGAGGAAACTGTCTCCACTTCCCCGAACATGTACCTGAGAATATCCACAGTATGGATCGCCATATCCATGAGCGCTCCGCCGCCTCCCTTTTCAGGATCCTGGCGCCAGACCCCGGGTATAGGTGGATACCAGCAGGTAAGCTGCCCCCTCCCCATCACCGGCCGTCCGAGATCACCGTTTTCTATCATCCCTTTCGCCTTTATATGATACCCGTGATACCGCATCATAAATCCCACCTGCAGGGTGACATTCTTTTTTTCGCAATACTCGATTATTTTTTCCGTTTCTTTGGCCGACAGGGCAAGTGGTTTCTCGCAGAGGATGTGCTTTCCGGCATCCGCTGCTTTCATAATCTGCTCTGTATGCACAAAAACCGGCGTTCCTATATATACCACCTGAATATTAGCGTTTTTCAACAGCTTATCTTCACTGGTTGTGTATTCAGTGATGCCGTACTTTTGCGAAACCTTTTTAGCGAGCTCTTCATTGATATCTTCAACCGCCAGTATCTTCACCTTATCCGATTCGATCATGCCCGGTATTGTTCTCCTGTCCGCTATCCCGCAACATCCTATAATACCGAAATTCATAACTCGCCTCCCCTGTCGTATATTGTTTCACTTCTTCGTCCCTTTGTCACTTCACTATTTCACTAATTTTCTTCACTATTTTATGAAAAGTTGAATTACAACCTGTAATTTTTTTAAAGGCTTCGCGAATCCTCCGTGATATTTGCATTAGCAGAAACTGAAATTTTCTTTCTCTGTCGGCCTTTCAGGGTACGGAATACTTAAACTGCGGGTATAGTAATGTAGAATTTTTCACAAATTTTTAAATACTCAATTATTTTGGTAATCGGCAACCAATATATTCAGTTAATATAAGACAACAGAGGAATTTATTTATAATAACCCCTTTTTACTGTAATACATTTTTGCTTCTTTTAATATCTCGTCTATCTCTTTGTTTTGCTCTTTCGACAATTGCATTGGCTTATGTGTAGCTATTATTTCCTCAACTCTTGCCTTTGCATTATCAACAGCGGTTTTTCTTCCTTCTTTTATCCATTGAGGATATGGCAATCTATCTGCGACTTTCGGAAGCAAGAATTCTTCTTTCCACCATTTTCTCGTGTGTGCCTTATCCAAATACATACCCGGAATGGGACCAACTTCCTCGATAAGGTCTAAAGCTAAAGTCTCATCCGATACATTGACCCCTTCTATGTACCGTCCCACAATACTGGCTATTTCATCATCCAGTACAGCTTGCACAGGATGAAATGTCAATTCACCATGGATTCCTCCATGAAGAATAATGAAATTCGCTCCTGATAGAGCCGCTGTTAATGAAAGGAGCATTCTCTCATATCCATTCTGGAACCCTATTGTTTTTGCATTACTTGCATATGGGTTACAGCTTGCCGTTGGAATATCGTATTTCCTAAAAATCTGGTTGAACATTGCGTCATGCAGAGCAATTTCAACACTCCCAAAACCAGGCTGACCTGTTTCCATGTTCATCGGAAATACAAAATGAGAAGCTATCACCCCTTTCCCGGGACTTATTAGCTGCATGAGTACTATTCCAGCTATTATTTCAGCGTTGTTTGTAATGGTTGATCCAGCAAAGGTGGCGGGTGCAGTCCCACCCATAACAGGCCCACTGGCAATAAATACGGGAAAATCAGTTTTACCAAATCTGAAAGCAGAGTTCACCGTGTTTTCATAGTAGGTTAAAGGTGGCGAAGCCTCCATATCACCAAGCACATCTGTCCCGGTTACCTCCGCCATTTTTATATCCCATATCTCAGAATCCATAACCTGACTCGTCCGTGAGACTTTAGTTGAATACTTCATTCTGCTGGCAGTACTTACAGGATAGGCCAGAACCGGAGGCACATCTACTATCTCGGAGTACGGACAGTAAGAAACCAGTAAATGGACAGTGTCCAGTGCATCCAGAACACGTACAGCCTCATCATTTTCTTTCATAGTTGGTATCCGCTGTTCCCAGGTGTCGATATTTACTGTTCTCATTCCTACCGATGCTGTAAAATAAACCGTGTTTCCACCTATCCTCAAATTATTTTTTGGATCCCTTGATTTGAGGAGAAAGCTTGACGGACACTTGGCAAGGCTATCCTCAACCAACCCACTTGGAATCCTAACCCGCTTGTCTTTAAAATCAACCTTGCAACCATGGTCAGCAAGGAATCTTAATGCCTTATCACTTTCAAAACGAATCCCTGTCCTCTCAAGAAGATCTAATGTTCCTCTATGGATTTCTTCAATTTGCTCATCAGTTAATATCTCAAGTGGCTTGAACTTTCGGGTGAATCCTTTATTAAGCATACATCACCTCCACCACTCCATAAAATAATCTAACAAAGAAAGTTACCATTTGAAGTCTGAAGAAACCTCCTTGTTTCAGATGGTAAATTTTCCAAGAACATTATTAGTAGCCGTATTTTCTGGTGTAATACTACCTATTTTAAAGACTGCCGTATTCTCTTGCAGCAGCTGTAATTGCATTGAGATTCTCGACAGGAGAACCGGGCGCAATATTATGACCGTCCATGAGCACAAATCCAGGAGTTTCTTTAAGTATTTCAAGAGCTCTTATTACATCTTCTCGAACATCTTCGGGTGTTCCGTCATGAAGAATTGTCGTATCCATTCCACCGATAATAGCAACTTTTCCGCCCATTACATCCCGTACCTTCTTCTTATCAGTGAGGTAGCTGAATCCTATATATCTGTTAATTTTAACATCATCGATCCAGTATTTCAGTAAATGATCCGCTTTCCCGCAGTTATGGGCCATGACTTTAAGACCTTGATCATGAATATAGTCTGCAAGCTTTTTTAGGGGTTCCAAAGCGAACTCCTCTATATGCGCTGGCGAGAGTTGGGCAGTCCCATCATCACCAACAAAAACGAATCCCTCATGAAAGTCATTTGCAAAAGCAGTTTTACCTCCGGAAATTTTTCTTGCAGCATCAATCCACTGAATGCTTTTTTCTGCAATGATTGAAAGGAGTTCTCTGATGTAATCAGGTCTATCAAAAAGATTAAATGATAGGGTTTCTACGCTCAGGAGGTCTCCGGCGATCACCATCGGCCCAATTATTCCAGCACCTCCCATATATACCAGTTCTGTGGCTTCAATAGTCATTCCGTCATCAAATCTTAATGTATAATCACCGGCAATCTCCTTCATTTTTTCGTAAAAGGCAAACATTTTGCCGTGAATTCCAGAGTGGACATAGTCAATTTTACGTAATTTTTCAAGGTCATCGTCCTTTTGAAGCAAGTGCGGACTGGCTACCCAGGGAGAATCGTCCTCCGAATATATAAACTCCGCACCGAATGATTCTATATCCTCCGCCCACATAAAATCAGGATAGCACACTATCTTATGGTAATCTGAATCCACATTTTCCAAAATCCATTTCGACCCTTGAAGTTGTGATTCCAACATGATCTTTGGATCACTCAAGTATTTTTTAAAACCGTTTCCCATTCCAATGTGAGGAAGCCAATAACGAGCACCGAGATAATGGAGGACCGGAACTCTATCGGCAAAATCAAACGCCATGGTTTTATTCCATCTTTTATTCCTCTTTTCGATTTCTGAATAATCAATGTGTATATCAATAAACATTTTATTCTCCATAACAGTTATTTTACACTATACATTGTGCTATTATTATTGTTTATATATTTATGGGGTAGTGTCCGTATTTCTCGCACGAGAGGTGCATCGTGATGGCATTCTCCACGGGCACGTCCTCCATAATACCATTACATGTCGTCAGTATAAAGCCACCATCCTTCCCGACATCTCTGATGAGCTCTTTAACGTTCTGATCGACTTCCCATGGAGTGCCGAAGGGGAGAAGTTTGCTTATGTCGACATTTCCGATTAAGGTTAATTTTTTCCCATACCTTTTTTTAATTTTTCGAATATCGTTATGTGCTGAAGGTTGCATAGCGTGAAGGGCATCGATTCCTGTTTCAAGAATCAAATCCAATGTTTCATTCTGATTGCCGCAGGCATGTAAGACACATGGTACACCCAATTTATGGACCTCATCGACTATTTTTTTTTCATATTTAAAATCCAGTTCCCAGAGTAATTCCGGTGAAATAAATGGTCCTGTGTTGAAAGCAAAATCATTCGCAAGCCAGATACAATCTGCTCCGCGTCTCACTGCTTCCCTCGCAATGCATATCTGAAGGTCAGCAAGCCGCTTCATGAGAATTTCCAGTTCTTCTTTATGATCATAGATATAATACATGTAATTCGTAAATCCAACGAGAAGATACACTTTAAAAAAACCAGTATCAAGCTGACACACTGTAAACAGGTCACTTTCATTCACCCATCGCTCTAAATTATCAAAGGAAAAATCATCAACAGCTGGAAATTTATACTCTTCGACATTTGTAATATCGGGAATAGGCAACGAAAGCTCTTCAGTCGACTGTGGCGCAGCAATTATTTTACCACCCCAAACATCTTCAATGATCGGGTACCCTTCATCGGTTTCACCTGCTTTCTTAAAAGGTTCTCTTGGAAAAACATGGGCAAAGTCGAATCCCAGAAAATCTCGAAGCCTGCAATGGCGTTCAAAAAACCGGTCGGAAAAGGATTCCGTCATCCAGTATACAAGAAAATTTCCATGCTCTTCGGGAATTGTCTCCCTAAAAACCCCCTGTGCAATCTTCGGGTCTACGGTAACATCTCCATGAGGCAGTTTATCAGGGACATCCTTGTCGTAAAGGACAGCCAACATACGTTCCTTGTGTGTCATTTAAAAATCCTCCGTTTACAACCGTTATTATCTTTTCACAATAAAAAAAATTTTATTATTACTAGGGCAAAGGAAAATCGTTATCGCTTTTATGAAAATATTTAAAGCGTTTTAAATCAAGAGCAACACTAAATTATACCGGTCTTTTTAAAATTATCGCTTCTGACTCACTGAAAAATTGCCTGTACATGATCTATTTTCTGTGTATTCCGGTAGACTTTCGTATAACAAGCTCCGCTTTAATTTTATGGGTTGTTCCCTGTATCTTATCGCCTCTGATCTTTTTCATTAACAGCTCTACAGTATCACGACAGATTTTGGCTATGTCCTGTTTAACAGTGGTTAAGGGTATTTCGGAAATTGATGAAAAAATGACATCGTCGTACCCGGCAACAGATATATCTTCAGGAATTCTGTACCCCAGCTCTTTAACAGCCTTCTTCGCACCCAGAGCCATAATATCGTTAATTGCCATGATTGCATCCGGTTTCCGGCGACGGACCATTTTAATGGTCGTTTCATACCCGCAATTAAAATCAGGATGGGTACAATTTTTAATCAAGTTTTTATTGACCTCAGAACCAGCCTCTTTAAATGCCCTACGGAACCCATCAATTCTCAATTTAGATACAGCGATATCACTATTACTACTGACTAAAAAGAGTATCTTTCTGTGGCCGAGCTCAATTAGATACTTTGTTAGCTGAAAAGAGCCGTCTTCCAAATCAGTCATCACGCAGCTGCCCTGGATACCCGGATAGTATGTAGTTGCAAATACATATGGTATATCATGTACACGAAGCTGCTCAAAATACGAGAGATCAGATCTTGGAGTCAGAGTTGGTACTATTATAACCCCATCAACCCTCTTTCCAATAAAGTCATATACTATTTTATCTTCAAGTGACAAATCATCGTTAGACACAGATAGAATCAGATTATATCCTTCAGCGAGGGCATTCTCATCAATCAGTCGGGTGATACTTCCAAAAAATGGATTTTCGATATCCGTAATCACCAGACCAATTGTATTTGTTTTTTTCATAGCCAGACCCCTGGCTATATTATTCGGGTAATACCCTAGCTCTTTGGCTGCATGGAGGACCCTTTCCCTCGTTTTTTTATTCACCCCCGTCTTGTTATTCATAACGAGAGATACCGTTGCTTCTGATACATCTACGTAATGTGCTACATCTTTTAACTTTACCATGTTATTCCTTTAGAAAATCTCAATCCCTTGAATTATCAAGGAGATTCAAACGGAATATCTCAATAAAATCAGCTCAGCCACGATTAATCATGAATTTTCAATTTATAAATTTTACTATCCTGCTGATAAAGAAGTAAAAGATGTTCTCCGTCCCAATCAAGGTCACGTATTCCGCCCCCCTTTTTTGGTCCGCGTATAAAACCTTTTTGTTGTCCATCAGGAGTAATTCGCATTACGCGGTTCGCGCCTTTACTTCCAACCCAAAAATACGTGCCATCCCACACAAGGCCCATATCTGGAGGTGGCGAAATTTTCCTTAAGGATATTTGACTAAGTTCTTTTCCCTTTCGATCCAATTTATAGATATTCCTGTTGCTCCAGTGGAACACCCAGAGATAGGTGCCATCCCACGTAATACCGACGGGAATAAGCTGATTAACTGAAGAAATTCCGAATTTTTTAACCACTTTCCCCTTTTTGGTGAAACGATAGATAAGACCTTCATTCCAATGATTTGCCCAAATTGTTTTACCATCCGAAGTAATATTTGTCATACCAAAATTATGAATATTGTCCAGACTGTTAACTGGTACTTTAAACGAAAAAAGGACTCCACCATTACTATCCAATTTTGCTATTCTCCACTCAATAGGGCTGCTTTGGTACGTCACAACCCAGATATTCTCTCCATCCCATGCAATACCGTCCATTTTGATTGATTTATTCTCTATTGTTCCAACCACCTCGGCAGTCTGTGAAAAAACTATTACCGGACAAATAAAAACGAAAACTAGAGATAAAAAAAATACAAATCGCTTTCTTTTTTTCATAATCCAATACTCCTTTCAGCTTCTAAGTAAATTCAAATCAGTTATCCGTTGATACTCGATCCCGCCAGGGACTTTCCCCAGGGGGACTTACGCCGCTTTTAAATTTATAAATCACATTTCCGTTCATCACAAAACAATATTTGTCAGACCTTCATACCGGTCAATGTAACACCGCGTATTAAACGTCTTTGGGCAAAGGCGAATACTATCATTACGGGGATTACAGCGATTGAGGCGCCTGTAACTATCATGTCGTACCTTTTCGCATGTTGAAATGTAAGCGCAGCAATTGCTAGAGGCAGGGTACGCATATCGGATTTTGAAATAATCATAAGCGGCCACCATAATTGGTTCCATGTCCAGAGAAAAGTAAAAACTCCAACACCCCCTATACCGGCAGAAGACAGCGGCACCATTATACGAAAATAAATCCACATATTGGATGCACCGTCGATCCGAGCTGCTTCAACCATTTCTATTGGTATCCCTTCCATAAACTGGCGCACAAGAAATATTCCAAAAGGGCTGACGCATAATGGGAGAATAAGACCGAGATAACTATCCTGCAATCCGATCTTTGAAACAAGCAGATACATTGGCAGAACAAGAACAGCGAAGGGAATCATTAATCCTGTGAGAAAAATTATAAATATCAGTTCTCTTCCTGGGAAGTCAAACTTGGTAAATACAAACCCTGCAAGACTGCTTGTAAACATTGCAATTATTGTGATTGACATAGAAACAATAATACTGTTTAAAAAATAACGCCAGAAATGGAGGCGTTCAAATATAGTTTTATAATTCATGAATGTAAATTTTTCAGGAAAGAACGTTGGTGGCATCCTAATGATTTCAAGAGCAGGCTTGAAGGATGATAAAAACATCCAGATAAAGGGTACTACAAATACCAGGCTGAGAGTAACTAAAATTAAATGGGTCGCTAACTGTTTTTGTAACCCTCTCATTTGTTTCTTTGACAAAGACATACTAATACTCCCATTTCGGCCGCAGTATCTTAAATTGAAGCAGCGTAAGACACATAACGATCAAAAGCATTATGGTTGCAACGGATGTTGCTTTGTCTATCTGCATACGAAGCATTCCTTCGTTATACACCAGTAAACTCAATACATAACTTGAATAGCCAGGTCCTCCTGCGGCACCACCCGTTCCTCCTCCTGTTGATGTCATTATAAAAATAAAATCAAAAAACTGAAATGCATTGATGATTGTGTATACCGTAAGAAAAATAATCGTATGTCCGAGGAGAGGTAGTTTTATTAAGAAAAATATCCGTAAAGGGCCAGCTCCATCAACCCTTGCTGCCTCTATAAACATGGCCGGCATATTCATTATACCTGCAAAAAAAATCAGAGTGGTAAAACCTATATACTGCCAGCTATCTGTTGCAATAACACAGTAGAGTGCCTGCTTCGGGCTGCTTAAGAATGGCTGTGTCTCAAGGCCAACCCGTTTTAGCAAAGTATTAAATAATCCAAAGCGAGGCTGATAAAGATATGTAAAAAGAATTCCCACTGCAGTTGCAGAGCATAATGCTGGAAGAAAAACAGCAAAAATATAAAAACGCTGTCCCCTTTTGATATACTCCAGACATGAAGCGATCAGCAGCCCGACAGGTATAACCACAATAGACTTGGTGAGTACGTATATAAGTGTATTTATCAGTGCTTTCTTAAACCGAGGGTCAATTGTAAACAGGTCTATATAATTTTTTAAACCGATGAAAGTGCTTTTTAAAGGATTTTCAACCACCCAGAGGTGCAAAGAAGACCACAAAGAATACCCCATTGGATAGTACATAAACAGGATATACCAAACGAAAATGGGTCCAAGAACCGCAATCGGGAACAGGTATTTTCTTTTAATAAAAGATTTTGAAGCCATAAGCCTTCATTCCATTTGGAAGAAAAGAATACCCCGGGGATGATAACTTACAACATATTCATAAAATGGATAAATAATATCCCCGGGATATCAATGAGATCTTAGAGCCCCAATCCCGGCGGTAGACTATCATAATAGATGATTGTCTTCGGTGCATCAGGATATTTGGCCCGAGTTCGAGCATTCTGCTCGTTAAGTTCTTTTTCCATCTTTGCAAGGCACTCATCCACAGTCATTTGCTTGTGGAAAAGAGCATCCATATTTGGCCATAGAATGTCATACAGCATCACATCAGCATCGATGAACGGACCCCAAAATCTGTACTGCCCTTCCTCCATTGCTGCGATAACCGGCGCGAGATATTTCCCCTTTCCTGTCTTATAGTACGGATCATTAAATACAAGGCTCTTCAACGGTGAAAGGCCAGGATTTGCGTCAAGGAAAAGGAGCTGACCGTCCTCAGAAATGAGAAATCTGAGAAATTCAAAGATGGCATCTCGTTCAGCACCTGATACATATTTTGGTACAACCACGTTCCAAGTATCTGTATGACTGAATACAGGTGGCTTGTCTCCAGAAACAGGAGGTTTCATAATAAACGCAAAATGAAGATCAGGGTACAGGCTTTCAGCAAAAGGAAGAAACTCCGGCCACATAAACCCCATAGAAGTCAAATTCTGACTTAAAGCACTCAATGTATCAGGAAGCTCGACACTGTCAACCTTATACTTATAAAACAGATCATAGAAAAACTGAAGTACTTCTCGAGCCTCAGGGGTTTGAAGCGTGAACTTCTGTGCATCGTTATTCCAGAACTTTCCTCCATTATCGACTAAATAACTGTAAAAAAAATTCGGGTCGTTTGATTCCTGAAAGGAAAGACCGCCACGCACCAGTTTACCTCCGTCATATTTTGCAAGCTTTGTGGCATAACTAATAAGCTGGTCGATGCTGTCAAACTTTGTCAAAACCGGAAGACCTGCTTCTTTCAGTTGATCAACGTTCACTATAATTCCCGCATCACCCGGAGGGTCAGGGATTCCAATACCCCAAATTTGCTCATCAATATGACACTGGATGTAATTTTCAGGGAGGAAATCCCTCTTAACCTGTTCTGTTGTAACGACTTCAGGCGAAACAGGTTGTAGATTACCCGGTACAACCCACTCCGTTATAGTTGTTCCCGGTGTCGTAAATGCATGTGCACCCTTACCCGCGCTCAAAGCGGAGCGCATCTTTGACACCATTTCTGCTTGACCTGGTTGCGGCTCAAGAACAACCTTAATATTCGGATGAGTCTTTTGGAAAGCCTCGATTACGTTGTTAAACCCATTAACATGCGGATCAAACGCCATACACCAAACGGTAACTTCCACCTGTTTCTCTTTAGCAGATTTAGATGCTGACCCCTCTTTTTTACCTCCAGCGGTAAGGAAGGGTGCTCCTATCAAGAGAAAAACAAACAGCACCGTCAATAAAAAAAACAATTTTTTCTTCATAATTACTACCTCCTTCATTGATTTAAATTATTAAGCCCTGATTTAGAGCTCTGTTAGCATTTTAAAAAATTCGGTGCTTCTCTAATAATTAGCAAAAGAAATATTCACACCATGTAAAATGATTTAAAGCGCTTTAAAGGCCATTCTACCACCAAAAAGAATCCTGTCAACTCTTTTTCTTTTAAATTTGAGATAAAAATCTTTTCTGCATAATTGTAGCTACTGTTGACGAAAACTATGAGAATAAGAGGATACAGCTACTGTACAGAATTCTTCCTGTACTCTGCCGGGGGGATGCCTTCAATTCTCTTAAAGGTGCGGTTGAAGTAGTTGTAGTCGTCGAAGCCAACTTTTAAAACGATCTCTTTTATGGGAATATCTGATTGGGTGAGAAACTTCTTTGCGGCATCGATGCGTTTCTTTACGAGATATTGACTGAATGTGTATCCGGTTATTTTTTTGAATAGCGAGCTGAAATAATTCGGCGAAAGATACACGGCCGCAGCGACATCATCGAGCTTGATGTTCCTGCTATAATTTGATTTTATAAAAAGTTGCGCCTTCGAGATAATATTGTTATTCTGTGAATTCCTCCCGTATAGAGCTTCAAACTCTTCTGTTGCCTTCTTTTCGAATTCCAGCACCGATATGCTCAAGTCTTTGAGCGCTCTCTCAAGTTTTACCTTCTCATTCTCCTTTTTGTAAAGTTCCCTGTTTTTCTCGATGATCTTTTTTTGTAGAAACAGTTCATTTTCCGCAGTGATTATATAGTTACCTATCAGAGCGAGCAGTTTAACAAAGTACTGCAGCTTATCTTTGTCGACGACTTGCGTCCTGAAATAGCTCTCTTTAAGTAATTGATAATCGATTCCAAGAAAAGACAGGTTTTGGTACACTTTTTCAAACTGCTTTTCAGTCGGCTTCCGGGTAAGCACCTGCCCAGTATAGATCGAACCTATATCCTTCCCCCTGTATACAAGCGGAATAGCGACATCGATCAAACCCGCATGACATTCGTACACAAAATATTCATTGCTCTTTTTCGCTTCCTTCAACCCAATAATATCGCTCTGTGTGCATCTCTTCATTCCCTCTTTTTTTGACTGGATAAGGCTGCAGTAATTGCTCTTTTTTGTTTTCGGAAAAAAATCGAGGGTGTATTTTGTACCCGGCGTGTGAAAGGAAATAACCATACCGGTGCTTCGGTAGTATACTTCCCTGATTTTGTCCAATATCTCGAGTCTATTCAGCTCTTTACTATTCACGCCGTTTTATCTCTATAGTTAGTATATCGATACTTTTATTTTATAGTATGTTAGTTTGTCAACGATATTGCATCCTCTTTTTATATAAAAGGATAAAATCGAACTATTCCATCATACCAGAATGATTTAAATTAACAATGTAAAACGGTGGACTGTGAAATCGATGATCGGTTTACGATTTTTAAAACGACGATAATAATATTCATACAGAGATACATATAGTGAAAAAAAACTTGATACTTAAATCAACAGTACTAATAACAGTTATGCTGCTTTTACTTGCCGCATGCAATGCGACGGAGTACACCTATATCGACTTTGCCCTGCCCGATGGGAAAATCCAGCTCGTCTTTTCTTCCGCAGCAGACATGCGGAACTACACGGGAAACAAAATAGATCACTTCAGAAACACGTGTGAACAGCTTGAGTTCGGAGGTCCCGGGCGTTTTATGGTATCTCCGGGTGATATAGACCCGCCGGAAAAAACCCTGGAAACGATACGAAAATATATCGGGAAAAACTATCTCTGGTACCCGGTGACAGGAAATCATGAGGCCGAAACAACTGCATACATGAACTGGCTGAGGGAATTCAACCGGGGCGGAAACAGCCTCCCGAAGGTTGTAAACAGCGGCCCTCCAGGAAGCATTGAAACAACCTACAGCTTCGACTACGGTGATGCACATTTCATTGTGCTGAACGAATATTTCGACGGTTCGAGCGATACCGGAACGGACGGCGATATCTCCGACTCCCTCTATAGCTGGCTCGTTGATGACCTCAATATGAACACGAAACCGGCAATCCTCGTGTTCGGCCATGAACCCGCGTACCCGCAACCGGATAAAGAAAGCGGGCGAGCGCGGCATACGACCGATTCTCTCAACAAGTATGCTGCAAACCGCGACCGTTTCTGGAGCACTCTTGCCTCTTACGGGGTGAAGGCCTACGTATGCGGCCATACCCACAACTACAGCGCATTTCCGATAAACGGGGTCTGGCAGATCGATGTCGGACATGCGAGGGGCACGGGAGACACAGGTTCGCGGAGTACATTCGTCATGTTCTACCTTATGGACAACGGTGATATGTGGTTTTATACCTATCGCCTGAATATAGACGAAAACAGGTGGGAACTAAGTGAATATGACAGGTTGTAGTGGCAATACAGATACAGTATTTTGCACATGGGCTCTGTAAAAGTGTTCCGCATATCGTTTAACGACCATTTATCCCACTATTTAAGTACTATGTCGCCATAATTACCCTTCCGAGAGAACACCGCTTGACAGCGGCCTATCCCGATAAATAAGTATTGTGTCACCACAATTGAGATTTCAGAGCGACTGAACAATCTTTTATGTGGCACAATCAGCCGGGGCCTGTTCCTCAACGAGATCTCTCAGTATTTCTTTCAGAATGTTGTCCTGGGGATATGCATTGCCCCTGTGCTGTATAAAGCCTTCTGCATACTCGAAGGTGCAGTGCCTGCCGTAGCGGCGGGCCGTGTTTTTCATGGTCTCGATATACTTGTCCATGCCGTGCTGCTCCATAAGCCAGTCACGTTGGCTTCTGTGGCACGCGAGTATATCAGCCTTGAACCGAATCTGCCCGGAAACATCGATATGTATCTTCTGTGGCACGAAATCACCGTATATGTCCATACCCTCAAGGGGTGACCAGTAGAACAGGTAGGGTATGTGGGATGTTCTCTTGTACGGCATCACAGAATATGTCTGATAATTCGGAATCGACGCGGCAAAACAGGCAGTCCTCACCAGGCGGCTCGTTACCTCATGGTCGATCATGTAATCCTCGTGGGGATGTGTGAATACGATGAGCGGATCAATCGTTCGCACGAGCTCGGTTACCTTCATCTTTGTTCGGTCATCAAGCTCAATACGAAGGTCATGCTCCCCGAGCGGAAAAAACGAAGCGCCGAGCAGGGCCGCCGCATCCTCCGATTCGCTTCTCCTCGTTTTCGTAATGCTTTCCTGGTCCTCTACCATTGAACCGCAATCTCCGTTCGACAGCACCCCGATGCTGATCTCATACCCTCTATCCCTGAGAAGCCTGAGTGTCCCGGAACACATGAACTCGACATCATCAGGATGCGCCCCAATGGCCAGAACCCTCTTATTGTCTTCCGCCATCCTCAACCTCCAAATCGAAAAAAATTGGCAAAAATATTGAAGTAATACTCCGGTACGTATAAAATAATTACACGTGATCAAATCGCTGTAGATTCAATAGGGCAACAGTGCCAACAGTATATGCAGAAACGGGCATGTACAGGCACTTCAAAAAAATGTTTAACCGTATTATACTGTTCTATATTAGCAGATCGATTAAATTTAACAATGAGAAATAGAGGTAAAAATGCCGGCACAAGACCTGTATCCGCTGAAATTCGAACCGATCTATAAAAATTATATATGGGGTGGGAGGAACCTCGAAAAGATAGGGAAGAATATAGCGCCGGAAAAAATCGTTGCCGAGTCATGGGAAATTTCAGACCACGACGAGGATATAAGTGTGGCCGCAAACGGCCCACTCAGAGGGCAGACTCTCCGTGAGCTTATTGAAACGTACAACACCGATATCTGCCCCGAGACAGAAAACGGCAGGTTTCCGATCCTCATAAAGTACATAGATGCGAACCGGAAGCTTTCAGTACAGGTACATCCGGATGACGAGTATGCCCGCACCCATGAAAGTCCGACCGAGCTCGGCAAGAATGAATGCTGGTACGTAATGAATGCACCTCCCGATGCCGAGCTGATACTCGGCGTCAAAAAAGGAATGACGCGGGAGAAATTCAGAGCACTCATCGAAAGTGGCCGAATAGAGGAAGGTTTGACCAGGCACCCCGTTTCAAAGGGCGATTTCATTTTTATCAGATCCGGCACCGTGCATGCGTTGTTAGAGGGAATAATGGTATGTGAAATACAGGAGAATTCAGATACCACCTACCGGCTGTACGATTGGGGAAGAATGGGGGCTGACGGAAAACCCCGCCCTCTGCATATACAAAAGGCGCTCGATGTTATCAACTACTTTCCCGAATCAGAGTACAATGCGTACATGAAACAACTGGCAATTCCGTACGACCGGTCCGAAAAGAATGCCGTTCACACTTTTGTCCGCAGCGAATTCTTCAACATAGACCTGCTGAAATACACCTGTGATTTTGACACGGAATTCCAAAATGAGCATTTTCATACACTCAATATCGTCGACGGAACCGGCAGTATACTCTGGAAAGATGGTGAGTTTGTTTTCTCCACGGGCGAAACCCTGCTCGTACCCCGCACAGTCCATAAGTACACAATTCACACTGATGAGAGCGAGATACTGCGGACTTTGCTCTGAAAACGGTCATGGAAAAAAAACGGAGAGCAAACCGGTAAAAGACGTATGAAAGCTTCCCAATCACTCACCAGAATAATCCATCAAAATCTCGGTGAATACCTTGATATGATGGAAGAATGGAACGATCGGACCTACGTTGTCGGTATGCGGGGTTACAGGGAACAGACATTCACATACGGTGAAATGAGAAGATGTATACTCGGACTCAGCGCAGAAATGATGCGAAGGGGAATACAGAGGGGCGAGGTTGTCGTCATTCTGGGGCAGCAGTCGCCTGAATGGGTCGCCGCCTATTTTGCAGCAATTTTCCTGGGCGTGGTTGTTGTACCGCTTGACTCCGCCTCTTCACCGGAGTTTGTTGAAAGCGTTATTGCAAAGACCAAACCTGTACTTATTCTGACAGATTTCAATCGAGCAACCGGCGACGGATACTCCAATACATCATATTATAGTAGAGCATCCGGCATCTTCAGCCACGGCAATGGCTTTGACAATGCCCCCGATTCCCTGAAACAAGGAGATACCGGCAGAGCACCGCAACCACCTAAAAAAGCACACAGCATCAGTTCCATCGATACCGTCAGCATTATAAAACTTAATACTATCCACCAGTTTCATACCGAGCAGGCGGTTGAACCCGAGCAGGTCAAAAGGACGGACCTTGCAGCAATCGTGTTTACCTCAGGCACAACTTCGAAGCCCAAGGGGGTTATGCTCACCCATGAAAACATCCTCTCAAACCTCGAACCCATCGAAAACGGTTTGCAGACAAAGAAACAGCTTGTAAAAATTTTTACTCCCCTGCGGCTCCTCTGCACCGTTCCGTTCAGCCACATGTTCGGGCAGGTGACCGGAATATTCCTGCCTCTTATACTGGGTAGCAGAGTATATTTTACTGATGATACATCGCCGGCCGCACTTGTACGAAAAATTAAAAGAGACAGGATACTCGCGCTCATCACCGTACCACGCATTATGAAGATGCTGATGGATTACGTAAAATCCGAGCTTATCTCAAACGGAAAAATCAAGGCATTTGAGCGAAAATGGGATCGCTGGCAGAATCTGTTTTATCCTCTGCGGGTCCCGATTTTTTTCGACATTCACCGGCTGCTCGGGCTTCACTTCTGGGCATTCATCGTAGGCGGTGCTCCTCTCGATCCTGAAACTCACGAGTTCTGGAGAAGGATCGTATATGCATTATTTCAGGGGTACGGCCTCACGGAAACCGCGCCCATCGTATCCATGTTCAATCCCTTCAAGCACAACAGAAAATCGGTCGGCGAGCTCTTTCCCGGCAGAGAGGTTAAAATAGGCCCGGACGGAGAGATACTCGTTCGCGGACAGAATGTAATGACCGGTTACTTCGAAAATCCGGATGAAACGGCATCGGTTCTGAAAGACGGCTGGCTGAAAACTGGTGATTTAGGAGAAATCGACGAAAACGGGCAGCTCTATATCAAGGGAAGAAAAAAGGATGTCATCGTCACATCGAACGGACAAAACGTGTACCCCGAGGACATCGAGCATGTACTAAATGGAATTTCCGGTATTCGGGAAGCGGTTGTCATGGGTAAACCCGGGCCGCAAGGGGAGATCATACACGCCGTTCTTCTCACCGAATCGGGCATCGATCCCGAAGCGGTTATCCGACAGACTAATAGGAAACTTCAACCCTTTCAGCGGATCAGAAGTTTTTCCCTGTGGCAAAAACCGGATTTCCCCCGAACTTCCACGATGAAGGTGCAGAAAAACCTTGTAAAAAGTGCGGTGCTCTCACATGAGCAGACTGTCCCGGCTGGTGAGTCTCAAAAACTACTTGAAGGAATTGTTCCGGGAAGAATAGATAAAAACACGCGGCTCGTTCAGGACCTTGGCCTTGACTCACTCGATCTGATCGAGGTTGTGTGCAGGATTGAGAGAAGGTATGGAGTAAGCTTCGACGAATCTGTTATTGGGCCTGAAACCACCCTTCGGGACCTCGAAACAATTGCCGAAAAGCCTGAATACCGGACACACCTTGCCATGCCCCGATGGACGAGAAAAAAATGGGTCTCTCTGCTTCGCCGGTTTCTACTGAACTGCATAATATTGCCTGCTTTCAGGATACCGTGCAGGCTGACGGTACAGGGGCTTGAAAATTTGAACGAAATCAGCGGCCCCTGTATAATCTGTGCAAATCATTCATCGGACCTGGACCCACTCGCACTTCTTGTTGCGCTACCGCGACCTTACCGGCCTCTTGTTTCTCCAGCCATGGGTCTGAACAGGTTTTACGCCTACTTCTCGCATCTGGGAACCGCGCCGAAAAGCGAATCACGGGCAGGTGCCGGAGAAAAAACAGGAGCGAATCGGAAGCCATTCAAACGAATGCTGCATGGCGTTTTATACATGATCGTCACCCTCCTCTTCAATACGTTCCCTTTTCCGCAAAGCACCGCGTACAGGCCGAGTTTCGAGTATTCTGGCGAGCTTATCGATGCCGGCTTCTGGATCCTTCTCTTTCCCGAGGGAATGGTAAGCCAAACCGGAGAAATGGGAAGCTTCAGGGGAGGTGTTTCGCTTTTAGCAGAACGGACCGGTGTTCCTGTACTTCCCGTCTGTATTCAGGGCATGCATTCCGTTCTACCGCCCGGAAGATTTATCCCGAAAAGAGGGAAAGTTTGTATTTCCTTCGGTAAACCGATGCACTACAGTGATGATAGCGAAATTTTTACAAAAAAGCTGGAACAGAGTGTACAGCAGGTGTGCAGGCATCCATGCACTTGAGAGGAGAAGTCTCTTTATGAACAACAAACAAACACCGGATATTGAAATAAGAGGTTTCGAAGCACGCTTTTACGATTTTTTCATAAACATCGGTACAGCTGGACTGTACGCCGGTCTCATAAAAAGGGCTATTTCGGACATGCATATCGAAGCGCAGGACAGAATACTCGACCTCGGCGCAGGCACGGGCAGGAATGCACTGCTCATGCGCAAATATCTGAACGGGGGAAACATTACCGCTCTTGAAATAAGCCCTGAGATGAAGAAACAGATTGAAAAAAAATGCAGAGGGCTTAAAAATATCAGGCTCGAAGATATGCGAATAGAATCACCACTTCCCTTTCGCGATGAGTTTGACAAGGTGTTCATATCATTCGTTATCCATGGATTTGAACAGGAGGAAAGGGAAAAAATTCTCGTAAACGCCTATAATGCCCTGCATTCTGGAGGAAAGCTCTTTATCTTTGACTGGAATGAGATTGACCTCAAAAAGCAGGGCCCCGGCATGAAAGCCTTTTTCAAATACATTGAATGCGCACCGGCACGCGATTTTATTACGCGCGATTTCAAAGCGGTGTTTGAAAAAATCGGATTTCACGATGCTGCGGCCGGGTTTTACTTCAGAAACCGTATTCGGCTGCTCAGTGGTTTTAAATAAGTTATTTTAAATACTCAGCCGCGAAGTGGTGTATCCCGCCAGGGATCAATCCCGCCAGGGATGTACACAACTTCTACCCGGGACAAAATGAGAAGTGAATTATCAATAATCTTCAATCTGCACGACATTAACCGTAATTTTAAAAACCTTTATATCCTTTATCTTGTTGATCCACTCTATAAAAGCATCTGCATCCCAGTTCTTGTAGATGCGAAACTCGTTGATCGACTGTTTCAGTTCGGGCAATGAAAGCATGGTTGCAATTATGGCGTTCTTTTTGGGATTTTCGTTCTTTAAAAGAAAGAACTTCATGTTGCTGATCACAAGCTCCGAGATGGGGTTGACTATTTTTTCCAGGTTTCCGATATAGCCCGGCATGGGGTACTCCCTATAGGTGCTGCTACGTACAGATCTGTAAGTAAAAATCACTTTCTGAGTTATGGTTTTATTCATTAAGATTCTGGTTATTTGTACCAGAATTTTTATGCTCAACTGACCCATTATGTTAAAATTTTATATCATTACATTCTATAGGTAAAAACCATTAGGCAAGCGTCCTTCCGACCTTCGGTCGTCAGAATGGGCTCGGCTGTTTATTTATAACGATAGAATACTTATCAACGAGCCCGATCGGTCTGAAACTTTTACGTTTGAAGTTTAACTTGCCTATAATTTGTACCATATTATGATTGACAGGTTTACGTACCTATAGTATCACAAAACCTGACTTAATCAACTATCGAACTAATATTTTTCTTTACAAATCTAAAAAAAATGATACAATAGTAATATTATTTGTTTTGTATTATACATATGTAAATCAGCGTCGACATTCTATCATTAGGCTAACAACTTCTAATGTCAGTGCCTGTAACAGTGAAACACTTTTTCAATCACTAAAATAAGCATAGGAGCGTCTGCAATGCATACTGTATGTCCAGGATCGAAACTGTTGCGTCACCCGAAACCAGAGATGTTCGACTGCCCGAACTGCGGAGCGGAAGTCGAAATATGGACTGACGAATTGAAGGGGGTCTGCCCGCGATGCAAAACCGTTGTTATGCGATATCAGGATCAGAGCTGTCTCGAATGGTGCAAACTCGCGAAAAACTGCGTGGGAGAAAGGGCGTATGACAATTTCATGCAGAACAGGACACAAACTATCAAGGCGAAGCTGCTTCATGATATGGAGATTTTTTTCGGTGATGACAGAAAGCGTATCGATCACGCGAAGAAGGTTATGGGGTATGCAGAAGAGATTCTGAAAGAAGAAGAAGGTGACTGGCACATTCTCATGCCGACGAGTATCCTGCATGATGTCGGCATAAAAGTGGCGGAGGAAAAGTACGGTTCATCGGAGGGCAAACTACAGGAAAAAGAAGGGCCCGGAGTCGCCCGAAAGATGCTCCTGCGCCTCGGGCTGCGGATGGAGGATATTGATGAAATATGTGAAATCATCGCCCACCATCACACACCGGGCGTCATCGATACTAATAATTTTCGAATCCTGTACGATGCCGACTGTCTTGTAAATCTTGAGGAAAAAGCGGAAACTTTGGACAAAGAAAAACTCAGCAGGTATATTGAAAAACTTTTTCTCACCCCAACCGGCAAGTCGCTTGCAAAAAAGAAGTTCCTGTGATTAGAGTCCCGTTCTGCTGTCAAAAAGACCTTCAAAAAGCACGCTGGAAAGATAGCGTTCCCCGGAATCCGGGAGAATGGCCACGATAGTTTTACCGGTAAACTCTTCGATCTTTCCAAGACGCACGGCCACAGCAGCAGCGGCTCCGGATGAAATTCCTGATAGAATTCCCTCTTCCTTCGCAAGCCGGCGTGCATATTCAAGAGCTTCATCATTGCTTACCTGCTCCACCCTGTCCACCACTGTCAGGTCGAGATTCTGCGGAATGAATCCGGCACCGATACCCTGAATCTTATGTGGCCCGGGCTCGAGCTTTTTGTCTGACAGCTTCTGACTTATGACCGGGCTGTGTACCGGTTCTACCGCTACCGACATAATTTTTTTTCCCTCCTTCTTTTTCATAAAACGCGATATGCCGGTAATGGTTCCTCCAGTTCCGACGCCGGAAACAATTACATCGACTCGGCCCTCTGTATCTTCCCATATCTCCGGTCCGGTTGTCGATTCATGAACTGCCGGATTAGCAGGATTTGTAAACTGTTCCATCAAAACATATTTTTCCCTGTTATTGTTATAAAGATCCTGGGCAGCATCGACAGCGCCCTTCATACCCAGAGATCCATCAGTGAGGATAAGATTCGCGCCAAAAACCTTCAAAATCTTCCGCCGCTCGATACTCATGGTATCCGGCATTGTGAGCGTTAACGGATACCCCCGTGCAGCCGCCACATATGCGAGTGCAATACCCGTATTTCCGCTCGTGGCTTCAACAATTTCCTTGCCGGGCCCCAGCACGCCCCGCTCTTCGGCATCCCAGACCATGGAGGCGCCGATACGGCACTTAACGGAATACGCCGGATTTCTCCCTTCGATCTTCGCAAGTATATCGGCACTGCCGCCGTCTGTAATTCTGTTCAATTTGATAATCGGCGTTCTCCCGATCGATAGTGAGTTGTCTGTATATATCCTTTTCATGCCACCTCTCCCGTATTGTTAAAATTGTCCACCGAATTATATCTTTAAAAGCGCCTGATCGATATCATCGATAATATCATCTACATTCTCGATGCCTATGGAAAGACGAACGAGATCGGGGGTCAACCCGCTCTCCGCCTGCTGTTCCTCGCTGAGCTGCGAATGCGATGTGCTCGCAGGGTGCAGGGCAAGGCTTTTGGCATCCCCAACATTCGCCAGGTGTGATACAAGCTCAAGGCTGTTGATGAACTTCTCGCCTGCATTCCGCCCTCCCTGAATGCCGAATACTACCATTCCGCCGAATCCCTTTTTCAAATACTTCGATGCAACAGCATAGGAAGGATCGTCGGGCAACCCCGGGTACCTGACCCAGCTCACCTTTTTATGATCTTTCAGATACCGGGCAACCATTTCGGCATTTTTGCTGTGCCGCTCCATCCGGAGGTGCAGGGTTTCTATGCCCTGAAGAAAAAGCCACGCATTGTCCGGAGATATACAGGCACCCAGATTGCGGAGCGGAACAAGCCGCATTCTCATGATAAAGGCCACACTGTTCATATCACCGAGGTCCTTTGCCCATCGCACACCATGGTAACTTTCATCTTCTTCGTTATAAAGCGTGAATCTGCTGTCACTCCAGTCGAACTTTCCCGCATCCACAACAACACCGCCGATTGCCGTACCATGACCACCGAGCCACTTGGTCATTGAATGACATACGATATCGGCTCCGTACTCAATCGGCCTGAGCAGGTATGGTGTGGTAAAGGTGGAATCCACAATAAGCGGAAGATGATGCTTTTTCGCAACCCCTGCTATCTCTTCGATATCCGTAACCTGCAGAACGGGGTTTCCTATTGTTTCGATATAGAGGGCTCTTGTCCGCTCAGAAACAGCATTTTCAAAGTTTGCTGGGGAAGAAGGATCAACAAAACTCGTACGTATTCCGAATTGCGGAAGAATACTTTTAAACATGGTGTAGGTTCCGCCGTAGAGATTGTTGGCGGAAACAATTTCATCACCACTTGAGCATATATTGATGACAGAATAGAAAATTGCCGAAGTGCCGGAGGCCAGCGCAAGAGCGGCCGCGCCGCCCTCAAGCGATGCCATACGTTTTTCAAGAATATCCTGCGTCGGATTCATAATTCGCGTGTAGATGTTGCCCGCTTCTTTGAGCGCGAACAGATCCGCTGCATGTTTTGTGTCTCTGAATACGTAGGAGCTCGTCCGGTACAGCGGCACGCTGCGCGAAAGGGTGTCGGAATCCGGTTTCTGCCCTGCATGGAGCGTCCTCGTTTCGAATGCATATTCCCTTTTATTCATTAATAGTCACCTCCAATGATAATGATAGTTTTATCCATTATAACTCTGTTTCATCCGAACTGCGGCCGGCTGAATGTAGTTCTTCATGCCGCAGGCAGCCCAACAAGGGATGAAACTTAGCGAACAACATATTTTGTACCAAGGGCACAGGTGCCAGAATTTTTTAATAAACAATGATCTTTTTCTTGTCCATGACCTATTAAGTATTGGAAAACTTCGGTAAAAACTATTGGCAAGCATCGGTTTAACCTTTTACGATTGAAAGTTTACTTGCCATATTTTATTCACACATCACTAATACACACAAAAATGTCAGGATTATAGAGCATCGGCTGCAGTTTTTATTTTCCACTTAAAACGTATCAGATCTGATACATATACCCGGTATTTGTAGAACGCAGCTCTCCAGCCCTGTGTATGAGATCGGCAAGCGTAACAGAATCGATGACATCGCCGATCGCATTTACTACCTGATCACGCATTTCTTGTATTGCTATTTCCTCATATTTACCGAAGGGATGCTCCGATATCTTCACTTGAGGAAATATATCAAATGTCCCGTCCACGAGCCTGATGATCTGCCCGACTGTTATTGAATCAGGCGGTCTTTTCAACATGAATCCTCCTCCTATTCCTCTTCTGCTTACAACAAACCCCGCTTTTTTCAGAATGAGCATTATCTGTTCAAGAAATTTGAGAGGCATCCGCCTGCGGCCGGCAATATCCGACAGCGGAACAACCTCGCCACTTGTGTATCTGTGGGAAAGATCGAGCAGTGCATTCAATGCGTACACTCCTTTTGCGGTGATCTTCATTATTTTTTTTCCTCGACTCCACGGTTATTCGGACACTTCGCGTCCGAATATCGCCATCGGGATACCTTACATACCGTACAGGCATTAATACCACACAGGCATTAAATGATGATACCACGATATCGCTTGGTGTCTCATCCTCTTCTAAGCAACTTCGAACAAGCTATTGTTTGATACCTAGTCCTGACAAGGATCGGCCGCGAAGCGACATATACTGTAGAGGACATATCCCGCCAGGGATACATCCTGTATAGGACACACGTCGCTTTAATATAAATAATAATACTAACATAATAATATTAGTTACATTTTATTATAAAAATATCAAAAGTCAAGGAAATTATTATCAAGCCGCTTTGCGTTCAGATAATGTCGAAGATGCTGTAAGTACCGCCGGTGCAATCGCCAGAGTTTGCCATACACCTTTGGAGTCTACAACCACTCTTCCTTGAGAATATCTCCCTTAATACCCACAACCATCCATTTGATAGGCACCTTACGCTCAGCTATCTCACCCGCCCGCATGGCAAGATTAAGAAGCCCGTTGCAGCATGGGACCTCCATCGTCATAACGGTGAGAGTATTTATCTTTGCCTGATCGATGAGTGCCACAAGTTTATCGAGATAAACGCCCTGACCTTCATCTAATTTGGGGCATGCAATCGCAAGTGCCCTCCCCTTCAGGTGGTCTCTGTGAAAATCACCGACCGTATAGGCAACACAGTCAGCGCACAGAAGCACGTCTCTTCCCTGGAAATGAGGCGCCATGACCGGGATAAGATGAAACTGAACAGGCCAGTGAGTCAGCTCGGACGGCCTTTCCGGACCCTCGGCAACATCCCCCTGCTCATCTGATTCAAAGCCCATAGCCTGCGCACCTGGACATCCTGAATGGGCAGGAAGATCCGCTATGGCAACCTCGACACCCTTTCCTTCGAGAGCTTCCATTGCTTCACCAAGGTACCCCATCTCTCCGTGTTCCTTCAGGTGCTCGAGGTGCGCCCGTATCACATTATCCCCCTGGGGAATGATGTTTGTCATAACCTTTTTTTCATCATAGAGCTCGGCTTCCCTTTTCTCCACACTGATTGCTCCTTCGGGACAATGCCCGATGCATGCACCTAGCCCGTCACAGAACAGGTCACTGATGAGCCTGGCCTTTTCATCGATGATCTGAATTGCCCCTTCAGGGCAGTTTGGAATACACAATCCGCATCCATTACATTTTTCCTCATCTATGGTGATGATTTCCCTCTCCATTTTTAATCTCCTTCTCGTTTGACTTGCAACCCTGTACCGAGAGTATGAATAAAATCAGAGCGGGACACCTTGATGCAGATCAATTTTTAGTAAATTTATTGGAAAACTACAGTATGATTCAGGGGGTTGCTGCTTGAGCATCCGTGATTCTCCGCGTATTGGCATACACATTGACTCTTTTTCCACGGGCAAAACCAGCGAGAGTAATACCGAATTTATCGGAAAGCTTGACCGACTCTGAAGTCGGCGCCGAACTTGAAACAACAACAGGGATACGTGCGTTAATTACCTTTACCATTACCGCCGACGAAATCCGCCCGCTCGTCAGGAGTATCTTATCTTCCATGGTAATACCGTGTAGTACGCAGTGGCCGACAAGCTTATCGATCGCGTTGTGCCTGCCGATATCCTCCCGAAAAAGCAGGATTTCACTATTGCTGCATAACGCAGCGCTGTGCACACCACCGGTCATCCTGTATAAAACCGATTTTTTCTGCGCGAGATGAACAAGCTCAAGCAATTGACCGCTCGTTGCGCTGATGTTCGATTCAATCTTCTTCGCCCCGGTGTTCAGGGTGGTGTAATAGAAGCAGCCCGGAGTGATGTACCTCTTAAGCCGCACACCCTCTGCCGGATACTGTCTCTCATTCACCGATATATACACAATATTCCTGCCATTATCGATTCTCGATGTAATAATATCTTCCGCTCTATCAATTATTCTTTCCGAAAAAAGAAAGCCGACTGAAAGTTCGATCAGGTGTTCCGGTGTGCAGACAACGGTAACAAATTCATTTTTATTGAGAAAAATAGTCAACGGGAACTCCGTCACCACGGAATCGTCGATGTTCTCATGAAATTTGCCGCGTAATCTGATAACAGGATATTGTTCATGGGTTTTCATATGAAAATGTCCTTTTCCACTTTGAAAGTTCTACCAGCCCCGGGTTATCACCCCGCCACAAAGCACCGTATCATCAGTATAACATACAACAGCCTGGCCGGGTGTAATCGCCCACTGGGGTTTCTTGAAGGATAAGTGCATGTTTTTTTCACCGAGCGGCGTGATGGTTACTTCTGCTGGTATATGCAGAGAACGTATCTTCGCCGTTACAGTAGTAGAGCCATGCTGCTTGCCGGCGATCCAGTGTACCTCATCTGCCTCCAGTTCCCGATGATACACCTCGTTCCTGCTTCCGACCGTTATCGTGTTTCTCGTACGGTCAATTTTTTTCACATACTGGGGGGAATGTGAAGAGATGCCAAGGCCCCTTCTCTGTCCAACTGTGTAACACATAATTCCCGTATGCGTGCCGAGCACCTGACCTTCTTCAGATTTAATAGGACCCGGCGAAAGCAGTTCGGGGCTGTACCGTTCAAAAAACCGTCGGTAGTTCTTCCCCTCGATGAAGCAGATTTCCTGGGATTCAGGCTTGGCGGATACGCGGAGATTCATATTCCTTGCAAGCTCCCGAACGTCGGTTTTCCTGAACTGTCCGAGCGGCATGAGGGTCCGTTTCAATACCGGCTGTGTCATAACGTAGAGGAAGTACGACTGATCTTTTTCAGGATCTACTCCTTTTTTTAAAAGATACTCCTCCCTGGCTTCGTCGAATTCTATCCGGGCATAATGGCCTGTTGCAATAAAGTCGGCGTTCAGCTCATCAGCCTTCTTCAGCAGCATGCCGAACTTGATGAAATGGTTACAGCGGATACAGGGATTCGGTGTTTTTCCGCTTTGATACTCATCGGTAAAATTATCGATCACAAGCTTTTGAAACTGTTCGCGCATATTGAGCACATAATGCGGTATCCTGAGATATGCCGCCACCTGCTGAGCATCCCGTATACTTCTCACGCCGCAGCAGCTCTCGGTGTTTTCGGTACTGTTGAACACCTTCGGCAAAAGCTGCATGGTGATACCGATTACTCTGTATCCCTGTTCCCTGAGGAGCGCGGCTGCAACCGATGAATCGACACCACCGCTCATTGCGACGAGAACCGTTTTATTCATAATCCCGCTCTCTATATCCTGTTTTTTTGAACTGGTCGGCCGATCGACACATGCGGTGCATATCCTCACTGCCCCGGCTGCCCTTCTATCCGTGCCTCCAACGATAAAAGGGTGATGTCTCTCGCATCCTCCGGATAATTCCGGAAAGTATATCAAGCACCTGGTTTATCTCAATTTTAGTCGTGTACCTTCCAAGGGAGAACCTGACGGCACTTTGTACCGCGCCCAGCTCGACGCCGAGGGCTAACAGCACATGGGATGGTTCAAGTGTCGCAAAGCTGCAGGCAGATCCCGTAGAACACGCAATACCAGCCATGTCCAGCCCAACAAGCAGCGACTCCCCGTCGATATATTCGAATGAGACGTTAACGTTGTTGTGCAGCCTCTTTTTCGGATGCCCGTTGAGCACCGCACCCTCAATTTTTTCCAGAATACCCTCTATAAGTGCATCACGGAGCATAGCGATCTTTTCAGCCTCTTTTCCCATGACTTCCTGCGCAATGCGCACCGCCTCAGCGAACCCGACGATGGCCGGTACATTGTGCGTCGAGGGGCGAAGACCCAGCTCCTGGTCACCACCGTGCACAAGCGGCCGGATAGCAGCCTTTCTTCGAACAAACAATATTCCGACACCCTTCGGGCCGTACAGTTTATGCGCCGATGCGCTGAGCAGGTCGATTTTAAGTGCGCCGATATTTATGGGAAGATGCCCGAAACTCTGAACCGCATCTACGTGAAAGAGAACACCTCTCTCACTGGCGATTTCCCCTATCTCTCCAATCGGCTGTATGGTTCCGATTTCATTGTTCGCATGCATTATTGAAACGAGGATGGTATCGTCTTCCATTGCCCTTTTCACATCGTCCGGATCGACCAGACCGTCTTCATCCACACCTACATACGTAACCCTGAATCCCGCGTGCTCGAGAAACCGGCAGCAGTTGAGCACGGAATGATGTTCGATCGCCGAGGTCACGATGTGGGACCCCCGTTTCCCGTGTTTATATGCTGCGCCCTGAATTGCGAGGTTGTTGCTCTCGGTTCCCCCTCCGGTAAAGATGATTTCATCGGGATTCGCGCCGATATGCCATGCAATATCCTCCCGTGCTTGTTCAACCGCAGCACGAGCCTCCTGGCCGAACGAATGGATGGATGCCGGGTTTCCGAAAATCTCATTTTGATACGGTTTCATGGCTTCGACAACTGACTGGTCGACGGGTGTCGTCGCCGCATAATCGAGGTAAATACGGTTATCAGCACGCGCCATCCCTGCCTCCACTGGAGTCATACAGCATATATAATAATGATGTTACCCTTGTGTCAAAGGCAAGGGTAATACTGCCGAATGATTGCACCCAGGGACGGGATAATCTTCGGAATGGTTCCCCATTGAAAATGAAAAATGAAAAAATCGCTTGACACAAAGATGTATTTGTCCTATATTTTATAGACTGACCGTCAGTCGATACATGAACCCTGTATGGAGATATATAATGCGCGTTGTAAAGGAGTATACCGTTAGAAAAAATGAAATCCTCGATACAGCCCGGAAGCTTTTCTACAGCACCGGGTATGACCGGACAACGGTCGATGCCATCATTAATGA
>Ga0307426_1000102_pt1 | contig 51774 bp, 43 predicted proteins | sample SalMarWE160340MG_FD_202165 | JGI IMG/M metagenome (GOLD analysis project Ga0307426, IMG submission 202165) | Salt marsh sediment microbial communities from the Plum Island Ecosystem LTER, Massachusetts, United States - WE1603-40 | ecosystem: Environmental > Aquatic > Marine > Intertidal zone >... | reverse complement strand
CTGGGGCTGGAGCAGGTCCCAAGGGTACGGCTGTTCGCCGTTTAAAGTGGTACGTGAGCTGGGTTCAGAACGTTGTGAGACAGTTCGGTCCCTATCTGCCGCAGGTGTCGGAGAATTGAGAGGATCTGTCCCTAGTACGAGAGGACCGGGATGGACGTATCTCTGGTGGACCTGTTGTCCTGCCAAGGGCATAGCAGGGTAGCTATATACGGACGGGATAACCGCTGAAGGCATCTAAGCGGGAAACCCACCTCGAAACGAGTTCTCCCTTGAGAGTCGTGGAAGACTACCACGTTGATAGGCCGGGTGTGGAAGTGCAGCAATGCATGCAGCTTACCGGTACTAATAACTCGATCGGCTTGATCGCTCTCATTAAGCAATGCTCATCTAATCCCTCACGCCGCATGCTGTGGCGTCATGCGAAGCATGTCTTCGACATGACGGCGCAGCGCGGCTCCGGGAGGGCGGCACTCGTGCCGGCTTGCCTTGCAAGCTGGCGCCCTCGGCGCGATGAGCGCCAGTGCCGCCTGATGGGCGTAAGAACACAGAAAGACCAAATCCAGAAGTCGTCTCACTGCTCCGCTGACCTGGTGATTATGGCGGAGTGGCTGCACCCGATCCCATCCCGAACTCGGCCGTGAAACGCTCCAGCGCCGATGGTACTGCGTCTTAAGACGTGGGAGAGTAGGTCGTCGCCAGGTCTGCCGAGCAGTGAGACGCTTTAGGGCTCCGTCAGGAGCCGACAACAGAAGTCAATCAGATCTCTAGATCCCCTCTTTCGCTTGTTCGAATGACACCGCCCGGGCCAACGCTCGGGCGGTGTTTTCGTTTGTGCCTCGGGTTACCGTCGACGGTGCGCACATCTGCGTCAGCGCAATCGCCGCTGGAGCGTTGCGATGGTCGGATGCCGCCGCCATAGTCCGGCCAACCGCACAACTGCCAGGAAAACAGGGGGGTCGACATGAGCCAGCGCATCGTCTTGAGAGTGGGCGAAAGCCTTGTCGCCGGCGGACCGCCGGGCACGGCGGCCGAGCCCGAGGTGGCGATCGGCGAGATGGACGGACCGTTCGGAACCGCGTTTGCCAATCTTCTGGGAAACCAGGTGGCCGGCCACAGCCGTGTGCTGGCGCTGCTCAACACCGACGTCATGGTGCGCCCGCCGACGATCTGCGTGAGCAAGGTGACGGTCGACAACGCGCGCTACACCAATATCCTGATGGGGACCGTGCAGTACGCCACCGCCATGGGCGTAATCGACGCCGTGCGCTCAGGCGACATCCCCAAGGACAAGGTCGACGAGCTCGGCATTATCGTCTCGGTGTGGCTGAACCCCAGCGTCGCCGATGTCGACGGCCTCGATCACCAGGTTCTGTTCGACATTCACCGCAAGGCAACCAGCCAGGCCATTCACAAGGCCATGGCCTTCGAGCCCACAATCGACTGGCTGTTGGAGAACCAGGACGAGATCGTGCACAAGTACTTCGAGCGAGGTCTCAAGGGAGAGATCTGAGGTGGAAAGCCCGCGCGCTCATTTCGCGCGGGGCCGATGCTTTAAGATCCTGACGAGGTGGCGCGCGCGCTTCCTCTCAGGCTCTCTCAATGATCACGCAGCAGCACCGCCCGCGACTTCGCGCGCGCGGGGGTTGCCTGCATGGGCATGTTGTCACCGAAGCGCTCCGACACTTGATAGCTCAAGATCTTGAGTAGGCGCCGAAAGCGGGCCACCGCAATCTGATGGGTGATGCGCAGGCCGAACAGTCCCCCTGTGAAGTTGCACCGCAAGACAAAGTAGCGAAAGAACAGCACGGGATATTCGAACGGAAGCCGCGTGAGGATAAGCCACAGCGGCTTTTTGAGCTCCTTGGCCTGCAGGTCGGTGTAGCGCTCGAGCTTTGCGCGCACGTGCTCGAGTGTCCGCCACGAGTAGTGCAGCGCGATGCCGTCAAGCTGGCCGACGCGATGGCCGTTTGTCTCTACGGTGTCGTGCACGCGGCTCTGTTTGAAGCGCACCTGGCGGCGGTCGTAGAGGCGCACGTAGTTGTGGAAGTCCGCCCAAAGGCGCGGCCGCTTGTGCCCGGGATAGACCGTCACTTGCCGGAAGCGGTAGGCGGGAAGCAGCCCTTCGGGCGATTGCATCAGGGCTTTGATCTCGCCGGCGAGCTCGGGCGTGACGACCTCGTCGGCATCGAGGTTCAAGATCCAATCGTGCCTGGCGCAGTCCTCGGCAAAGCGCTTTTGCGGGCCGAAGCCGTCCCAGGGCCGGAAGTAGACGGTCGCCCCCAGAGCCCTTGCCTTGGCAACGGTGTCGTCCGTGGAGCCGCAGTCGACGATGATCACCTCATCGGCGACGTCGCGCGCAGCGCGAATGCACCACTCGATGCGGTCGCCCTCGTTCTGTGTGATGATGCAGCAGCTCAAAGGCATCCGAATCGCTCCCCTGGCGATAGGTTGGGCAAACGCTTTGCAACGGATCTCGACAGACGAGAGAGCAGCGTCTTGGCGCGAGCGGGCTGGAACGGGTCAGGTGCGTGGCGGTCGCTTCCGATATGGTCGGCAATGCTCGGAGCAACCATCGCAATGCGCAGCCCGCGCGCCTTGCAGAAGGCGCTCAAGTTCTCCTCCGTCGCAAAGCGCGCGAACGGGCCAATTTCGCGCCAAAGCGCAAGGCGCCCGACCGAGGGATTGAAGGAGTAGGAGAACCACTTGGGATGCGCGCTGAGATCCCAGACGAGATAGTCGACGCCGCCGTGGCGGACCTTCTGGGCGCTGCCGCCGAAACGCGCGTCGAACCGGTAGCCGATGCAGACGACGGAAATGTCGGGCCGGGACTCGATGAAGCTGATGACGTTGTCGAGGTCGACGCTCGCGCTGAATTTCCAGTCGTCCTCCAGATGCAGAACATAGGGCGTCGTGAGCGAGGCGTAGAGCGCATCGATGGAGCGCATCTGCCCGAGCTTGGGCGCATTGACGCGCATGTCGATTGCGGGAAACCGTTGCGCGAAGGTGCGTGCCTCTTGGGCTTGCTCGGAGTCGTCGGCGACGACTATCTGTTGCGCATCGAAGCGCTCGAGAAACGAGGCAACCGTCTCTTCGAGCAAGTCGAAGCGCCCGCAGCTCGTCAGCGCGGCCGCAACTTTGTTGGAGTCGATTCTGTGCTTGGCCACCATGAAGCCCGAATCACTTGAGCGCCGCATACAAACAGGCACTAAGTGAGTCGCGGCGCGTGATCCAGTTGCCGCGGCAAGGTATCCACAAAGGTCGGTGTGCTATCCACAGCGCAGCGCCTCTCAAGCAACCGGAGAGCGGAGCTTGACCGCCAACTGCCCTGCTCGCGCGCCGACGACATCGAAGGTGATCTCACTCAGGTTGGGCCCGGCGTTTGCTGAGCGGGGCCGAGGTTAACGCTGGCACGTCGTTCCCTCGCCCAACCGCAGGGCGCGCCGCTTCCCATCACTCCACCGGTCGGCCCGGTGTGGCGTCTTAGACACGCAAAAATATATGCTTTGTTTTCAGTGTGTTGGGCTTGTCGAGGGCAGCGCGCGCCCAACCGGTGCCGAGCAAAATGGGGTCGGCACGGCCATGAAACCGGCGGTTACTCCTTGTACTTTCCCCAGCTGCACGAGAGAGTTGGACACGGCCGGGCCTGCCAAAGGCGGTTGTGCGACAAGGCCTTGCTGCATTGAGTTGTCAAAGGTGAGCTGCCACGGCCGCTCCTTAGTAAGAGTGCGTATCGCATGCAGACAGTTCTGTGCCTCAAATGGGAAGACCGCTACGGACCGGAGTACGTCAACCGACTCTACTCAATGGTTGCCCGCAATACGAAGCGACCGCTTAGGTTCGTGTGCTTCACCGACGACCGGACAGGTATCCGACCCGAGGTCGAGCTCCACGACATGCCACCGTTCGATCTACCCGAAGCGATGCGGCGGCATCCATTCAGGCGCATGTTCATCTTTCAGGAGAAGCTGGCCGACCTCACCGGACCGGTCCTGCACCTTGATCTCGACCTGCTGGTTTCAGGCAGCATAGACGAGTTGTTCGACTTCAGGCCGGACAGTGATTTCTGCGTGGCCGAAAACTGGACGCAGCTCGGCCAAGGTATCGGCAATATGTCCGTCTTCCGCTTCAAGGTCGGCAGTCTGACCCACATCTGGGAGACCTTTCGAGCCGATCCGATGCAGCAGATGCGCATTCACCGCAACAGTCAGACCTTTGTCTGTCGCAATCTGCGCCACGTCGATTTCTTTCCGCCCGAGTGGTGCCTCAGCTTCAAGCACTCGATCCTGCCGCGCTGGCCGCTCAACCTATTTCTCACGCCGCAACTTCCGCGTGACGCCCGCACCATCGCGTTTACCGGCAAGCCGGATATCGACGAGGCGGCGGTCGGCAAGTGGCCAACCGTATGGTGGAAGAAGACGTACAAGACCGTGCGGCCGACCACGTGGCTTCTCGATCTTTGGCAAGAGGACGACGCCCGCCGCGCGGCACCAAGGCACGGCTAGACTGTCCGACGCCGCGCGCCGTTGAATCGCATGCCAGTGGGAGTGCGCCACCCGTCGGCGGCAATCTCGGGCCGGTGTGCCGGGTCAAAATCAGCAGAGCTGGAACGCGGCGCCGCTTTCAGAAGCCCCAAGGCCCTACGAGGCGGCGGCGCCTGGCGCTGAGTTCTTTTTCATCATTGCGGCAAGGATGCTGGTGCAGACGTCGTATTTGATGAACGCTCTTCTGAGAGCCGACCGGCAGTCGATGTCATTGAACGGGAGGCTCTGGATGTTCAAGCGCTGCATGAGCGCATCGAAGCGCTGCGCGAACGCCCCCCCGACCTTGTATGGATCGTCCCAATATCCGTAGTAGCCGTCGACCGCGGGGATCAGCTTGGCCTCGCTCAGGTCCTCCAATACGAAGACCTCCGCACCTTCGATGTTCATGCGCAATAGCAGGATGTCCCGCTGCGGCTCGAAACCGATCTTGCGCAAATAGTCTGACAGTCGGCATGCCGGAACCGAGATCGATTGCTCGCCGACGCAACGGATGAGGCTGTCCCCCACGCCGCTGCCGCCGTTCAGGTTGAGCTGCACTGTGGCACCCTGACCTGGACCAACCAGCGCAAGATTGTGAAGCTCCACGTTCGGCCCATCGCCGACGGCTTTACGTGCGGCCTCGAAGTAGTCCGGGTGCGCCTCGAACCCGACGAGGTGCAAATTGGGAAAGCGCGAAAGCCAGTTCCGCAACAACTTCAGCTCGCGCGCCCTCTTGTGAAGGCCGGCATCGACATAGATGATCTTGGCAGACCCGGATGGGGCGCAGGAGAGCAGCGAGCGGAAACCTGCCAGCGAGATCCGGCGCTGCAGCGCCGCGGTGCCGACCATTATGGTCCTACGCAATCCTTTGGGGATGACCCGTGCGATCAGTCCCAGTTGGGCTCTCGCGGAGCTCATGGCCTTTCCTTGATGGTTCGGTTTCGGGGCGGTCGACCGATGAACACCCTGTGGGCCTGATTTCTATCCTTGGCGTTTTCCATGCGGAAAATCGCGCTTTGGTATTGCGAGGTCGAGAAACGCGCACAGTTTCTGCCAGTCTGGCTCTGCTTCCAGGTCCCAAACCAGGAGGTCATCGGGCCGGTCTGCGAAGTAGTCCCTGACCTCTTGGTTGTGTCTGTTGAACCGGCTTAGGGCAACGGCCTTGTTGTCCGCCATGACAAAGTGCCTCTGGCCGTAGATGAAGTCGTTCATGGGGCTCGCTCTGCGGTCAAAATATCGAGCGGCAGAGCGAAACCAGCGTTCGGGGTCGCGGGAGGTGAGAATGAAGCGGGAGCCCGGATATGCCAGGTCGATCTCTTTGTACAACAGCGGCCAAGGGTTGTCCTCGAAGGCCGAGTAGTAACGGATCATCGGAAAGGCCGCATTGCGGATCTTTTCCAATGTCACGGGCTCTGGAATGGAAATGCGTTTGTTGGGCAGGTTGAAAGTGAACCCTTTGTGCACGCGGTAGCCCAGTGCTCTGAGCGCGCGGCCCAGCGACGTCGTGCCGGTCTTGTGGAACCCGATGCCGAATATCTTGGGTCGGCGATCCAGATCAGGAGGCAGGATCGTATCCATCCAAGGCGGCAAATAAGAGAGAAAACGCATGGAGGCGGGGACACTATACCGAGGGCGACATCGCACGTGCGCGCGAGCTGCCCGAAGCCAACTTCAGTCGGCAAGACACATACGTTGGGCTGAGGACGCCTGTCAAACGATGGGAGGCTTGCGACCTGGCCGTTGCCGCAAGTCTTGTGCGTCTACATCCGGCCTCCAGGAGCGGGCGTGTCGGTAACCTTAGTCTGAGACTTGCGGCGCACGCAGTCGTGCAAGGCGATGCCAAAACGCCGCGATCGCTAAAGGGCTGCCAGCGCCAAGGCAGCAAGGCTCAACGCGATCAGCCACAGCGCGACCCGCCCCCACCGCGTGCGCCGCGCCTCCTCGCGCGCGAGCTGGCGTACCGTCTCCTCATCGAGCCGCAAGCCGGAGCGCGCCATCTCCGCCAGCGCCACCGCCGTCTGCTGGCCCTGGGTGATGAGGGCCGGCAGGTCGGCGAGCGCCTTGCCGATGGTCGATGCGCCTTCGCCCGCCTCGCGCAGACGTCCGATGGGCCCCAGGTTGTCCTCGATCCACTGGCGCGCGACCGGCTCGGCGGCGGACCACATGTTGAGTCCGGGGTCGAGCCCGCGCGCGACCCCCTCCACGACCACCATGGTCTTCTGCAGCAGGATCAGCTCGGGCCGCGTCTGCATGTCGAAGACCTCGGTGTAGGCGAAGAGCTGGCCCAAGAGGTCGGCCATGGAGATCTCCTCGGCCGTGCGCCCGTGGATAGGCTCGCCGATGGCGCGCAGCGCCTGCGCGAAGACCTCGACCGGGTGATGCGGAGGAACGTAGCCGGCCCAGAAGTGCACCGCGGCGGCGCGGGTGTAGTCGCGCGTGATCAGTCCGTGCAGGATCTCGGCGAGGAAGCGGCGCTCCTTGGCGCCGAGCCGGCCCATGATGCCGAAGTCGACCGCGACCACGCGGCCCTGCGCGTCGACGAACAGATTGCCCTGGTGCATGTCGGCGTGAAAGAAGCCGTGGCGCATGGCGTGCTTGAGGAACGAGCGCATCACGGTGAGGCCGATGGTCTTGCGGTCGAAGCCCGCCCCCTCCAGCCGCGCGTAGTCGGAGATGGGGATGCCGTCGATCCATTCCGCCGTCAGCACCCGGCGCGACGTGCGCCGCCAATCGACGTCGGGCACGCGGAAGTCCTGGTCGCCTTCGATGTTTTCGGCCATCTCCGAGATGGCGGCCGCCTCCAGGCGCAGGTCCATCTCGATATCGGTGGTGCGCCGCAGGGTGTCGACGACGGCGACGGGCCGCAGGCGGCGGGTGGGCGGATGGAAGCGCTCGATCTGGCGTGCGGCGAAATAGTAGCTGTCGAGGTCGCGGCGAAAGCGGCGCTCGATGCCGGGGCGCAGGATCTTGACCGCGACGTCGCGGCGGCCGCGCTCGTCGGCGACGACCGCCTTGTGCACTTGCGCAATTGAGGCCGCGGCGACGGGCGGCCCGAACTCGGCAAAATGATCCTCGAGCTGTCCTCCCAGTGCCTGCGCGACCGCGTGGCGCGCCTTGGTCATGGGGAACGGTGGCAGATCGTCCTGCAGGCGCGAAAGATCCTTGGCGAGCTCAGGCCCGATCACGTCGGGACGCGTTGCCAGAAACTGGCCGAGCTTGATGTAGCTCGGTCCCAAGCTCGTCAGCGCCGCGGTGAGGCGCTGCTCGGGCGGCTCGCCGATATGAAAGGGTGCAGCAAGCAGGCGGGCGGGTGCAGTGAGCAGGCGCGCCAGGCGCAGCAGGAAGGGTACGGGTGCGCCCTTGGGCACGAAGCGGACGCCGTGCCCTGCGAGGATGAGGCCGGCCCTCGCAAGGCGCAGGCTATTGATGAGCGCTCCGGCCATGAATGAGGGCGTGTCCTCTGGGTTTGATCGAGCACGTCGGGCTGCGCGGCAGATTGCGCGGAAGTGCCACCGGGTCAAGCATCACATAAACCAAGAGTTTTTTCATTCGATGAGCGCCGACCGAAGGCGACATCGCGATGCAAAATGGTGCGCCTGCAACATCAGCAGCCTCCGGCCGAACCCATGGCTGGAGGACGCATGCGGGCGGAAACTTTGTTCAGATGCGCCGGGGAAGCATTTTCTTAGCTTATTTGAGCGGAACTTTTCCTGGTGTGGAACGTTTTCGATGACAATTGCGACTTCGGTCGTCAGCCCACCCACCATTGCAGCGCGGTGCTGGCGGCGGAGGTCATCGTGTCTTTTCGGCGGAGGCGCGTGCCGTGCAGGCAAGCATTTTAGTTGTCGATGACCATCCCCTCTTTGTTGAAGCTCTCAAGCTGGTAATCCAGGCTGCCTTTCCCGATGCGCGCCTGACCGAGGCGTCCTCGATCGACTCTGCGCGCGCCGCTCTCGACGAGAAAGGCCCCTTCGACTTGGTTCTGCTCGATCTGTCCATGCCCGGCACGCGCGGTCTGGACGGGCTTTTGGAGCTCAGAACCCGCTATCCGAGGCTGCCGATCGTCGTGGTATCGGCGCTGGAGGATCCGCGCATCATTCATGAGGTCATGACGTGCGGCGCAGCGGGCTTCATTTCCAAGTCGACGCGCGGGGCCGATCTCGGCAACGCCATTCAGGAGGTGATGGCCGGCTCCGTTGTCCTGCCGAAAGGCTACCAGCAGCCGCAAGCGGACGCCGCGACTGCGGCCAGCTCCGATCTCACCGCCCGGCTGGCGACGCTCACACCGCAGCAAGTGCGCGTTCTGCAGATGCTCCGCCAAGGGCTGCTCAACAAGCAGATAGCCTTCGATCTCGGCGTCGGCGAGACGACGGTCAAGGCGCACGTGTCGGAGATCCTGCGCAAGCTCAAGGTGGCTTCGCGAACGCAGGCGGTGATCGAGGCGGCAAAGATCGATTTCGACGCCATCCTTGCGCAGTCGCCCGAGAACGACTCGCGTCGATGAAGGCGGCCGTGTTCCTTCGCTGATCTGCGCGTCACGCAGACGAGTGCGTCACGCTTGAGACGAGGTGCAGCATCAATGCACGCAGCTCGGCGGGCTTGACCGGTTTCAGCAGCATCTCGCAGTGGGCGGCGGAGGCCTCGTCGGCAATTGCCTGCGAATGATCCGCCGTGACGACGATTGCCGGCAACGCGCTGTCGTCGAGGGCGGCGCGCAGCCGGGCGACCGCCGTGAGGCCGCAGGCGCCGTCGTCGAGATGGTAGTCCGCCAGCACGATGTCGGGCCGGAAATTCCTCTCCTCAATGAGATCGTCGATGCCCGCCAGGTTGCGCACCAGACGCACGTCGCAGGACCAGCGCTCCAGCAACGACTGCATGGCCTCCAGCACCGAGGTGTCGTTGTCGATCACCAGCACCTTGGCCGCGGTCAACCCGTAGGAGCGGCCGCAAGACAAGGTTGCGGCGTGCGTCTTGCGGCGATCGACGGTTCCGGCGAACGGCGCGCTGATGCTGAAACGGGTGCCGCTGCCGGGCCGCGAGCAAAGCCCCAGGGGATGCCCCAAGGCCTCCGCCATGCGTTGAACGATCGAGAGGCCGAGGCCGAACCCGCCGATCGTCGGCCGATCGGTCGCCGGCCCGCGCTGGAACTCCTCGAAAATCATCTTCTGCTCGGCTTGGGCGATCCCGGGCCCCGTATCCCACACCTCGATGCGCACGTCGGCGCCGCGGCGGCGGGCGGCGAGCTTTATGCCGCCGCGCTGCGTGTACTGCACGGCATTGGCCATGAGGTTTTGCAGGATGCGCCGCAACATCAACGGATCGGAAATGACCGCCAAGTCGCTTCGCCGCCAGGTCAAGGCAAGGTTCTTGACCCGCGCCAGCGGCTCGATGTCGAGCACGAGCGAGGAGAAGAGGTCGTCGAGCGGAATTGCACGAAGAGACGGCGTGATGACGCCGGCCTCCAGCTTGGAAATGTCGAGGATGGACTTCAAGAGCTCCTCGATGGTGGTGAGAGCATGCTCGATTCTCTCGGCGAGCCGGCGCTGCTGTGCCGTCCCGTTGGGCTCGGCGATCGCGGTTGCCGATAGCCGGGCGGCGTGCAGCGGTTGCAGCAAGTCGTGACCGACGGCGGTGAAAAAGCGCGTCTTGAACCGGTTGGCGCGCTCGGAGGCATCGCGCGCCGTCATCAGCTCGTTGTTGGTCCGCTCCAGCCGTGCAAGCGCATTGTTGAGCTCGTCGGTCCGGACGCGCACCTGGCCTTCCAAGGTTATGGCGGTCTGGAACAGCGAGTAGGCGTTGGCCTGCTGATCCATGGACTTCTCGACGTGGCCCATGAGCGCGGCGTTTATCTTGGTCAGCTTGTCGACCTGCCGCTGCAGCTCCTCAAGGCTCGAGCCGGGCGGATGCGTATCGAAAAAGAGCTCCATCGTCAGCCGTCCGTCGTGCGCTGCCCGAAGGCGATGCCGGTGAGCGTCTGGTTGAGATGCATGGCGTTGAACTGCTCTCCGTAGGTATGGAACCCGGCAAGCGAGTATTTCCGGTAAAGCTCGTCCATCTGATGGCGGATCTGGCGCGTTTCGGCGTCGAGGCGGCGCAGCATGCAATCGAAACCGACGACGAGGTCGATTCCGCCGAGCTTGGCGTCAAGCTCCTCCAGCGCGCTCGCGGTGGAGTGCAGCATGTCCTGCGGGCGCGCGACCGTGAAGACGAGGCCCTCGTCGATAGCGCAGAAGAAGGACAGGCTGCCGTCGGGGTTCATGTTGCGGATCGAGCGGCAATAGTAGTCGCCGCCCACCTTCACCACCAGCGGATAGGACGCGAAGCTGAACGGTCCCAGATCGTCGGGAAGGAGTCCGATGGCGGCGGCGTACTCCCTGGCCGCCGGCTCGGCGTTGAGCTCGTGCACGATGCGGTTCTCGGTATCGGCCGAGGTGACGACGAGCTTGATCGACGTCGGCTCGAAGTTCTGCGTCTTGAAAACGCTGAACGGATAGTCGCTCTCGATCATCATCAGGATCGCCGCGTTATGTGCCACGCGGCCGTTGTGAATGAGCGTCGTGCGCTGGAAGGACAGGCCGTCGCCTGCCGACCCGCCGATGAGCTGTATGTTGCCGATAGCCCAGTGAATGGCGGCGACGATGGTCTCCTCGGCATTGGAGAGTCCGTCGACGAGCAGCAGCGCGAAGACGTTGTCCTTGAGAAGCGGGTGGTCCGGCTCGGTGCAGACTTTCGCCTTCAGGCGGCGGACCGCCTCGGTCGCCCTTTCCACGCCGAACCGGTCGATGTCGGTAATGAGCTCGCCGTGAACCCGGAATCCTTCCTTGGGAAAGGCGATGAGCAGCACGCCGCCTTGCATCATGCCGGCCGGTCCGATCTCGCCTGCGGTCGTGCAGCCGGATACGGCAACGCCCGGAAACGCTTCCGCCAGATCGCCGACCAGCGTCTCTGCGTCGTGCTCGATCGCAAAGAAGGCGATGATGTGCTGGAACTCGCCATCGCCCAGACGGCCCTTGAGCTCGCGGACGGCATCATGCGTCGACTGCTGTGCGCTTGCTGCGACACGGATACCGCAGGCGCTTGGAGACCACTGAGCCCGGGCCACGATCGCGTTCCTCCCTAGGCGGTCTCTATTCCCCGGAGCGGGGCCAGACCTTGTTTTCAATCACACGAAGGCTGCCACAACCGCGAGGGCGCGGCAATTCGTTCGCGCACGTTGCCTTCCAGACTGGTTAGGGAAGGATGGCTTCGCCGGCGCACAGGCGCCGCGAAAGACATGCCTCAGCCTGAAAGCAGGGGATCATTGGGAAGCAGCGTTCTGGCGAAGCGCACGCCTGCCGAGGATCCGTTGCACCAAGCGACGACGGCCGTGAAGCGCCGGCCGCTCGGAAGCTCGATGAGAACGATGTTCTTGGGGACGAGCTGCGAAACCTGCTCGAGGCCGAAACCGCCCGGAGACACGTCTCTGACGAAGGCCTGCGAGGTCTTGCGATTGTGCGTGATCTTGCAAGGCTGGCAAATCGTGCGGCGTGCGTTGCGCCGGCGCTGGGGGAGATCCGGCAGGGCGATCTTGCCCTTTGCGTCGATACAGGGAGAGCCGCCGTCGATGACCTGCTGCAAAAGGTCGATCAGGACTTCGGAGTTGCTCGTGTATTGCGACGGCAGGCGGCCGGCATGGCCGTGCAGCTGTCGGGCCGCGACCAGGGCATCCTCGCTCGCGCGCCGCCAGGAATTGGTCAGTGCGTGCATATGCAGGGCAGAGGCGCGGTCGGCGCCGATATGGTTTGCATCGGCAAAGTACTGGTCGAGCGCGATGCGGGCGGGCGCCAGGTCGTCGAAGAAATCGCAGATGATCGCGATGGTGTCCTCGTCGAGGTCCGTCTCGAGCATACCGTTCTTCAACACCGAGATCAGCGCCGGCTCGCGCGGCACATAAGGTTTGAGCGCGGCTTCGCTGCGATCCGTCTCGGGGCGTTTGAAGGCGTTGGTGGCGCTGGCAATGGCCGCTGTGAGCAGTGCTGTGGAGTGCGTCTCGCAAACGAGCGCCTCGAGCACGGGCATGCCGGATTCTGACGACTCATCCGTGTCGGCCGAGTCCTGCTCGTCCTCGGGCAGCGGCAACGCGCTCGTACCATACGTCCCCGAACGAAAGGTCCTGCGATACGGTTGCACGATCGGCTCTGGATGAAGTTGAACAATGCTCAAGTTTAGCAAACCAAGCGCTAACGAGCCGTTATGCGCTTTAGTACAGATGGAGGGGCTTGGGTAACTTCTGCTATCGGGTCCCCGAAGCGCGCCCGGGAAGCCGTCCGGAGCAGCGGCCCGGGTCCGTCGGATGAGGCGCGGCCCCGATCGGCGGCGCAATTGCGGTGGCCTGCGTGGGCTCGGAGGATGACCGACTGGGCGAGCCGGGGCGGCTTTAGCGCGTCAAAATGATGAAATCGGTGTACTCGCCCATCTCATGACTGCGCCCGTGGTCAGAAACGATTAAGGATGCCCCGGTCCACAATAGCTCGGAAATGCGCTCACGCGCGCCGGGGGGCAGCTCGATGCGGTCGAGAGCCCCGGCTGCGGTTTCGGGAAGAGAGGAGGCGTCGGCATTCTTTTGCACCGGCGGCTCGATCGGTCCGTTCTTGGAGCTCTTCTTTGAGCTCTTCCGGCCTTTTTCAGTGGCGGGCTTTGGCGGCATCGATACCGCCGACCAGCGCATAGCGGAGCCGTCGGGCTCCGCCGCAACGGCGATATAGACATGTGTGCCGAGCGGACGGTCGGGATCGCGAATGGTGACCGGCGCCTCGTACACCTCTTTCCAGTCCTGGCGGATGAAGATGCGCCCCTCTTTCTTGCTGATGAAGACGGAGACGGGCTCGCTGCGGCGGTCGGCCTCCTTGAGGGCCGCCATTGCGGCTTTGGTGGCGGCGACCGCGTCCTTCCAGGCCTGCACCGCGGCGAAGGCTGCCGGCGTCTTGGCGCCTTCGCGCCTACGGGCTTCCTCCAGGGCGGCGCGGGCGCGAATCAGCTCCGACTGGGCAGCCGTCCTGGTATTCGCCAATTCCTCGGCGCGCTTGTCGTCCTCGGCGCTCTCGTCGGCGTCGGCGGCCGAAGTCTGCGACTCCAGCTCTGCGACCTGCGCCTCGGCGGCAGCAAGCTCGGTCTCGGCCTCGCGTACATCCTTCACGGCTTGGCGCGCCTCGGCTCCGGCGTCCTGGGCCGCCTTGAGCGCATCCTTCTCGGTCTGCTCGGCGGTGGCCTTGTCGGCCTTTGCGCGCTTCTTGAGCACCGCCGCGTAGGCGATCGGATTGAGAAGCTTCGCGGATGCCTCGGCATCGTCCGCTTCCGCCTCGTCCGAGCCGTCGGGCGCGGTCATGGCGACGTGCGCCGGTGCGCTCATGCTCGCAAGCTCGACATGAGCCGCGGGTGTGTTTGCGGCCTCCTGGCTGCCGGCTGCCGTCGTCGCTGCCGCCGGCTGCATCCTCGGGGTCGGGAGGAAGTCATGCGAGATTGCGGCGGGCGTCGTGTCGCGCGGCGCAACAATGACGCGCGCGCCCATATCGGTCATCCGCCACATCCGCGGCGCAAAGGAATAGGGCAGCCGAATGCAGCCGTGAGAGGCTGGATAGCCCGGCACATGGCCGGCATGCATGGCAACGCCGGACCAGGTGATGCGTTGCATCCACGGCATGGGTGCGCTGCCATACAGGTTCGAATAGTGGTACCGTTCCTTGCCGATAACGCTGAACACGCCCGTCGGCGTTCGGTGGCCCCGCATCCCTGTCGAGACGCTCGACTGGGCTATGCGGCCCGTGCTGTCATAGATTGAGATGTGCTGGTCGCCGATCGAGATGACGGCATAAACGGCGCCCGAGGTTTCCGGCGTCTCCTGCTTCTTTTCCGCCGTTCGATTCTCAGGGGCCGACCGCTGGCGCCGGCGCGCCTTGCGACGTTTGGGGCGCGTCGGGCTCTGGTAGCCGAAGAAGTTGCCGAAGCCCTGTTGGGCGGACGCCGGTTGGGCGCCGCCGAGCAGCCCCGTCGCAACGAGAGTTGCGCCGATCAAGATTGCGACGCTTGCCGCAATGCGGCGCGTGGAAACTGCCCCATTTAGGAATACGTGCACGACCCTCTCGCTCCGATTCTTCGTGGCCCTATAACGCTGTTTTCTATACCTTACCGGTTAACATCGTGCTCGGACGAATTGGAAGCGCAATGGTCGGCTCCGGGCAATTCCCGGCCATGTGTTGCTCGCGAGTCTCCCCTTGAGCTGTGCAAGAGGCCGATGCGCCGCCTACGGCCGCCACATCCAAGGTTGCCGGTAAACTTGTGCTCACTTAGTGTAGTGGCAAGCCATTGGGCGCGGGGCTGAGGGCCGGAAGGGGCGGTTTCCGTCTCGAGATTTTTTCGGGCTTGGCGTCGCTGCCGTGGTGCGTCGCCGGGCAGCCCGCAACTGCAATCAGAGGGACCTGCCTTAAGATGACGCAACGGCGCATTCCGATGTTGGTGCTTGCGTTTGCCGTAGGCTTGGCCGTGTCTCTGTTGCCGGCCGCCGCCTTCGCTGCCGAAGACGGCATGGAATGGCAGTTCAGCGAGCTCAACGATCCAGAGAACAAAGGCCGCATGACGGCGCGGCTGATCTACGGCGTTCCCGAGACCGACAACGTCCAGGTCTCGGGCGTTTGCGACGCCGCGCCCAGCACGAGCGTGAAGTTCTCAAGCATGACGTTCGCCGCGGACATGGGTGCCGACCTTGCCGACGGCGCGAACGTCGATCTGCGCTTCACCGGCGGCGGCTTCGATCACGCCATGACGGGCTCGATCTATCGTCCGCGCTCCGAGGAGGACATCGCGGGCGTGCATCTGGATATCGAGCACGACGACCCGCTGTGGCAGGCGCTCCTGGAAAAGGACTCGCTTGATTACCTCGTCCCCGGCTACCGCGCGAGCACGCTGAGCCTGAGCGGCGGCCGCGAGAAGATAAGGTCGTTCATCGAGGCCTGCCGCACCTATGCCAAGGTCATACTCGGCGAGGAGGCGGGTGCCGGGCCGCAAGCGGGGACGGCCAAGGCCGCCGCCGCTTCCCCCGCACAGGATGTCTCCTGCGAGGAGCTGGGGAGCATCCGGTCCAAGAATTCCGACACCCCGGCGCAGATCACCTTCGTCAACCATTCGGGCGCCCTCCGTAGCATCCTCTGGCTCGATTTCGAGGGGCAGCCCAAGACGTACGCCAGCCTCAATGCCGATCAGCAGGTCACGCTCGACACCTACCAGACCCATCCCTGGATGGTGACCGACGGCCCCGGAAACTGCCTCATGATGGTGCTGCCGGTCTCCAGCGAGAGTGTCGTCGAGATCCTCAAGCCGGCGGCCGGGGCGCGGCCCGCATGGCAGCTCGAGGCCATCGAGAAGGGGTGCGAGCCCGGTCTCGCCTGGAACCCGCAAGAGGGCTGCCACGAGAACGATTGATGGGCGGCGCAGCGTGACGATCGATGCTTCAAGAGCCCGGCCGAACGCCGGGCTCTCGTTTCTTGTCTTTCCTCGCGCTGCGGCGCGCCTCCCTCCTATGCGCAACGACATCGCTCGCTTGGCGAGCGCTGAGTCCACCTAGACTTGAAGCCGCGCATGAACGATGGCGCGTTGGATTGAATACTTCAGCTGCCCCAAGGTGAGGCCCTTGGCCCACCTGGGGTCGCCGCAGCTCGTGGCGTTCCTGTACGGCGCAAGCATCTCATCGAGCGTTGGTGGCCTGCGCCGCTCCGGCTGATGCGAAATGCGATCGGGGGAAAGCGCGAGCCAATTCGCTGCTGCCTTGCGCACGGCGGGGGAGCAGCTCACGTTCCCTCGTCCCTTGAGCCCGCTGATCACCAATTGGTCGGCAGCTCGGTTCCAGCGCAGCTCGAGCGTGGCAACTCTCTCGGCCCTGTGCGTAACGCTGAATAGCCTGCTGATGTTGGCTGCCAAGAGCCCGCCGTAGCTGGCGACGCAATTATTCATTGCCCGGGCCTCGGCAAAGAGCTGTTCCTGGGAGAGGAGCGGCGTGAACGCAAAGCCGCCAGATTCGCCTGCGGCGACCCAGGGGTCCATGACGATCTGCTCGGGCAGCCCGGCAACGCAGCGCAATCGCCGAATCCAGAGTTTGGTGCAGATCAGCGCGGTCTTGAACTTGAGCCGCGGCGACCACGTCTTGGCGATGGCGCGGCCGGCCGGCAGGTCGGGATTCTGAGAGTGCCAAGCGTAAAGCGCGACCGGGAGCAGCGCGGACAGGTAGTGCCAGTTGCCGAATAGAGACTTCTCCCGAGCGATCCATGCGGCGAACGTCTCATCGCATGCGCGGTGGGCATAGCTGGTAATGCTGAGCCAGCCGCTGGCGGTTGCCGGGTCTGTGGGGACATGCTGGCCGAGCATGCGGTCTGCAGCCGGGCTCCAGCAAACCGGCTCGATGCGCGCTTGGCAGGCCTCGGGCGGCAGCCGACGGAAGCAGTTGGGCAAGCCGGCCGCCCGCGACACCTCGGCCAGGGGACGGCCGGCAACGGCCAAGCGCACAGCGCGCGTTCGGGCGCTCTTTGGCCCGATGCCGGTGGCAAGCGAAAAAAATAGAACGGGATGCGCGAACGCGAGCTGGGCGAGACGTTCTGAAATTGCAGCGAACGCTTCGAGCATCGCGCGACTGTAATCTGGATATCGGTCAATCTGCTGTGCGAGGCAGCGATTGTCGTTGGTCGATTGCAATACTAGAGTCATTACGGTGAACCTCGCGTTTGCGCCCCGCGACCATTCGCAGGGCTTACAAAGAGATTCACGGCCAACAGCCGGTAATTGCCGCGCGCAATAAAAGATCATGCGTGGCGGCAAAAAACCCGACTTGGTGACCTTATCTATTGGGGGCACTTCTTCGCCATTTGCAGGGGGGTTGCGTATGATGGTGCAAGGTTTCGACGAGCGGGGGGAACCGCGGCGGAAAACAGGACTGGGCGGCAGCGAGCGGACGGACGCGCCAGAGATCTCCATAGACTGGGGGCAACTGCACGCAGAGGTGCTGGTGATGTTCGACAGAGCAGGCCTTTACAAATTTGAGCGGGCAATAGGCGGCGCCTCGGTTGCGGATGCCGTGCAGACGATTATCGCCGAGCTCTACGAGCAGTTCGAAGCCGGCGAGGGCCCGCGAACGCACGAGGATCTGAAAGTTCTTGCCGCGGTTGGCGTGCGCAAGAAGCTGTATGCTTGGCGGCAGCGCGAATCGCGTCACACCAAGCAACTGGCCGCGCACGCGGCGACTTTCACCACGGGTAATTTGTTCGAGCTCATCTGCAGGCGCGACGAGAACGCCAAGTTCTTCGCGCGCATGTACGAGGAGGTTGAGAGGGATCCCGACGCCAAGATGCTGCTGATCATGGTCTTGGAGAAGGAGTTCTCCTTCAAGCAGACGCGTGTGTTGGCAGAGGTGATGGGGTATCCTAAAGAGTACGTGACGAGCATAAAACGACGGTTGGTGCGGCTGGGTGGCAAGATCCTTGAAGAGTTGAACGGCTCCAACCCCAATGGAGGTGGCGAATGACGCCCGCAAAGGAGGTCGCCGCGGAAGAGCGCGGCGATGCGGAGCGAGGGTTGCCTTCGGCAGGCGAGCTTCGGGCCATGCGCCAGGAGCTCAGCCGATTGATGCTGCTCACTCCGGCGCAGCTTACAGCGAGGCTCGATCTGGAGGCGGCGACCATGCGATTCCGGTCATTTCTTGCGGAGGATGAGATAGAGCGCGCCCTATGCTCACCGCAAGTGGAGGCCGCGGTGATGCACTATGATGCGTTCTGCAGGTCGCGGGAGGATGGCTCTGTCGGAAGTGTTAGGTCCTCTCTCGCTGTGGACGATGCGATGAGCACCTGCATTGAGGTGTTCGAGGTTGCCGGCAGCATTAAGTGGTTCGACACCGCGAAGGGGTACGGCTTTATCGTCCCCGACAATGGGCTTGCCGATATCCTGTTGCACGTGACCTGCCTTAGGGCCGGCGGCTACCAGACGGCATATGAAGGCGCGCGGGTGCATTGCGAGGTGCTTTGCCGCCCGCGCGGTATGCAGGCATTCCGCATCCTCAGTATGGACGAGAGCACGGCGGTGCACCCCTCGCAGCCTCCGCAGCGAACGCACGTCCTGGTTCGCGCCGAAAGCGGTTGGCAGCGGGCCGTCGTGAAGTGGTTCAACCGCGTGCGCGGGTTCGGGTATCTGAGCGTCGGCGAGGAGCACCCCGACATCTTTGTGCATATGGAGACGCTGCGCCGCTTCGGCTTTGTCGAGCTCATTCCCGGCCAAGAGGTCGAGGTGCGCTGGGGCCAGGGCTCGAAGGGCCTGATGGCGGCGGAGCTGCGGCCTTTGTGTAACCGCGGCGGGCCCCCTTTGCATTGATCATTAGGCAAGCCGAGAAGCCTGCTTGCGGTCCGGCCCGTCCCGCGCCAGTATTGTGCAGCGCACAATCGAAGCCGGGCCCCATTTTGTCAAAGCCACTTTCCCAGGCCGATCTCAAGATTTTGGTGATCGACGAGACGCCGCTCCGCCGGGCGATCCTGGAGGAGGGCCTCAAGGAGGCCGGCTTCTCGAACGTGACGCTGCTGGAGAGCGCCGCCGGCCTTGTCGAGCAGATCTACCGCGTTGATCCGGACGTCATCCTCATCGACCTGCAGAGCCCGAGCCGCGACGTGCTCGAGCAGATGTTCCAGGTCAGCCGCGTCGTGCGCCGGCCCATCGCCATGTTCGTCGAGAAGAGCGACAAGGCGACCACCGAGGCCGCGATCGACGCCGGCGTCAGCGCCTATATCGTCGATGGCCTCAAGAAGGAGCGCATCCGCTCGATCCTCGAAATGACCATCTCCCGCTTCCGCGCTTTCGACCGGCTGCGCTCGGAGCTGGAGGAGACCAAGACCGCGCTCAAGGAGCGTAAGCTGATCGAGAAGGCCAAAGGCATTCTCATGAAGAGCCGCGGCCTCGACGAGGAGCAGGCCTACGCGCTTCTGCGCCAGACCGCCATGGGCCAAGGCAAGCGCATTGCCGACGTTGCCGAGGGCCTGATCAGCACATTCGACCTGTTGAAGAAGTAGGGCCGCGACATGCCAGAGCCGTCACGTGAGAGCAGCCGATTGCCGCAAGTGCACGCCGGATTCATTCCGCTCGTCGACTGCGCGCCCTTGATCATGGCGCACGAGCAGGGGCTCGATCGCAAGTTCGGCTTCAGCTTCCGGCTGCATCGCGAGGTGTCTTGGGCCAACATCCGCGACAAGCTCGACATCGGAGCGTTCGACTGCGCCCACATGCTGGCGCCGATGCCGATCGCTGCGACCCTGGGGCTCGGCCGCGCGACCGAGCCGGTGATCGCGCCCATGTCATTGAGCCTCAACGGCAACGCGATCACGTTTTCGCGCTCGCTCTACGCGGAGATGCGCGCCTGCGACCGGGCCGCCATGCAGACGGGCGGCATGGCGGCGGCGCGGGCGGTTGCCGAAGTGGTGCGCAGGCGGCAGGCGGCCGGGCGCGAGCCCCTGACGCTCGGCATGGTCTACCCGTTCTCCTGTCACAACTACGATCTGAGGTATTGGCTCGCCTCAGCCGGCATCGATCCCGACAACGACGTCAACCTCGCCGTCATCCCCCCGCCCCTACTGGCAGAATGCCTGAAAGCGGGCCGTGTCGATGGATTCTGCGTGGGACAGCCATGGAACAGCGTCTCGGTCGCGCAGGAGCACGGCGTCATCGTTGCCACCAAGAACGAGCTCTGGCCCTTGAGCCCCGAGAAGGTGCTGGGCGTGCGCGAGACGTGGGCTGCGCAGAACGCTGAGCTGCTCGCCAACGTCGTTCGTGCCCTCACCCTGGCGGGGCAATGGCTCGACGTGCCCGACAACCGGCGCGCGGCCGCCGCGGTGCTCGCGCGCCGGGAGTACATCGACGTGCCAGCCGAAATCCTCTTGATGCCCCTGACAGGCAACCTGAAGCGGGGAGGCGAGGAGGCCGACATTGCCGACCCGGACGCGGTTGTGTTTCACCGGCACGCGGCCAATTTCCCATGGCGCTCGCATGCCGTGTGGATCATCACGCAAATGATCCGCTGGGGACAGGCGCGCGAGCCGTTCGACATGCTCGGCCTGGCCGACCGCGTCTATCGCCCCGACCTCTATCGGTCGGCCGTCGCCGGGCTCGGCATCAGGGTCCCCGAGCAGGACCTCAAGCCCGAGGGCCGACACGACGCGACCACCGAGTCGGCGGCGCCCCCGGGGGCGTTTTTCGGTGACGGCGTCTTTGATCCAAAAGGCGCCTTGAGCTATCTCAAGGGCCTGCCCATTCGCGCTGCGAGCGCCGACCTCGATGCGTTCGCCAAGTGCAACGGGTGATCGGTTTGCATGTGCGCTCGCTGCTGCATGAACCGGCAATTGCTTTTCGCATTGCACAATGATTACGCATCCAAGCAAATGTCGCGGCCAGCAGCAAGTCGTCAAGTGATTGACGCGCTTGCCGAATTGTCAAGGCGGCTGTCTGGCATGCTTCTTGATACTCTTTGCTCTGAGTAGGAGGTGCAGACCTCCCTGATCTCAATGCGGTCCAACGGCGGGCCGCGCAGGCAACGCTGCCTCGAAGTCTGATCACCGCGACGGTGAACGGGCTCTCGATGCAGCGTTTTTTATTTTGCGCGCCCGCATGACGGCGCGAGCAGGGGAGACGTTAATGGAATTTTCTTGCGATCGGAGCCGGGACGCAAAGCGGCCTGGCAGAGTCTCATGGCGCCGCGCCGCTCGTTGCGCGGCCGGGGCGATGGCAGCGGTCTTTCTTGCAGCCGGCCTGGCCGGTGCGCCCGCATGCGCCGGCGAGCTGGAGAAGGATCAGCTCAAGATTGGCTTCATCAAGCTCACCGACATGGCGCCGCTCGCCATCGCCGTTGAGAAGCTGTTCTTCGAGGACGAGGGGCTGCAGGTTCAGCTCGAGGCACAGGCCAACTGGAAGGTGCTGCTCGACCGCGTGATCACCGGCGAGCTCGACGGCGCACACATGCTCGCAGGCCAGCCGCTCGGTGCCACCATCGGGTACGGCACCCAGGCGGACGTGATCACGGCCTTCTCCATGGACCTCAACGGCAACGCCATCACGGTATCGAACGATGTCTTCGCCGAGATGAGGAAGAACATCGAGATGGGCCCCTACGGCAAGCCGATGCATCCGATCTCGGCTGCCGCCCTCAAACCCGTCGTCGACAGCTACCGGGCGCAGGGCAAGCCCTTCAACATGGGCATGGTGTTCCCGGTCTCGACCCATAACTATGAGCTGCGCTACTGGCTCGCTGCCGGAGGGCTGCGCCCCGGCTTCTATTCGCCCGAGAACACCGCCGGGCAGATCCAGGCCGACGTCCTGCTTTCCGTGACGCCGCCGCCGCAGATGCCATCGACGCTCGAGGCCGGCACCATCCTCGGCTACTGCGTCGGCGAGCCCTGGAACCAGGCCGCGGTGTTCAAGGGCATCGGCGTTCCCATCGTCACCGACCACCACATCTGGAAGCTGAACCCGGAGAAGGTATTCGGCGTCACCGCGAGCTGGGCGCGAGAGAACCCCAACACGCATCGCGCCGTCGTCAAGGCGCTGATCCGCGCCGGCATGTGGCTCGATGATCCCGCCAACCGCGCCGAGGCGGTGAAGATCCTCTCGCAGTCGAGCTACGTCGGCGCCGACGAGGAGGTGATCGCCAACTCGATGACCGGCTCGTTCGAGTACGAGAAGGGGGACAAGCGTCCCGCGCCGGAGTTCAACGTGTTCTTCAAGCACTTTGCGACCTACCCCTACTACTCCGATGCCATCTGGTACCTGACGCAGATGCGCCGCTGGGGGCAGATCGCCGAGGCCAAGCCCGACGCGTGGTTCTTCGACGTTGCCCGCAAGGTCTACCGGCCGGATATCTACATTGAGGCCGCCGAGGAGCTGATCGCCGAAGGCAAGGCGAAGAGGGAGGACTTTCCCTTCGGCACCGACGGCTTCAAGCCGGCGACCGCCGAGTTCATCGACGGCATCGAGTACGACGGCAGGAAGCCGAACGACTACCTGTCGAAGTTTCCCATCGGCCTCAAGGGCAATCAGACGGTGAGTGGCAACGAGGTGGCCGGCGGCTGAGCCGCCGATGTCGCCCGCGTGGGGAATTGCACAGAGGGAATTTGATCATGGCTCTACTGGATGACGCCGCCACGGCCCCGCCCCAGGCGCCCTTGAAGGAGCGATTGGCTCCGACGTTGCAGCGCCTCGACCGCACGCTGGGCCCCTTCGGGCTCGGCTGGCTGGTGCCGATCGTGCGGCTTTTCGTCGGCGACCGGCCCGGCCAGCAGATCAGGGAGATCTGGCACGGGCTGCTGGTTCCGCTCATCGCCATCGCAATCTTCCTGGGGCTCTGGGCGGCGCTGGCGCCGCGCGTCGTCACCTCGCTCGGCGCCATTCCCGGACCCGGGCAGGTTTGGGAGCAGACGCAGGTTCTGTGGGCCGACCATGTGGCGGAACGCGACAAGGAGGCCGCCTACTACGAGCGCCAGGAGAGGCGCAATGCGGAGACGCTCGCCGCGAACCCGGACGCGGAGGTCAAGTGGCGCAGCTACATCGGCCGCCCGACCTTCGTCGACCAGATCGTGACCTCGCTCAAGACGGTCTTCACCGGATTCCTGCTGGCAAGCCTCATCGCCATTCCGCTGGGCGTCCTGTGCGGGCTTTCGGGTACTTTCAACGCCGCGCTCAATCCCATCATTCAGATCTTCAAGCCCGTCTCCCCTCTGGCGTGGCTGCCGATCGTCACCATGGTGGTGTCGGCGGTCTACATCGAGGAGCGCGCGGGCATCCCCAAGAGCTTCATCACCTCGGCCGTCACGGTGACGCTGTGCTCGCTATGGCCGACGCTGATCAACACGGCGGTGGGCGTCGCCTCGATCGACCGCGATCTCATAAATGTGGGGCGCGTCTTGAAGCTGTCCTGGACCACCAAGGTCTTCAAGGTCGTGCTGCCTTCGGCGCTGCCCTACATCTTCACCGGCCTGCGCCTGTCGCTGGGCGTCGGCTGGATGGTGTTGATCGCCGCTGAGATGCTGGCGCAGAACCCGGGCCTTGGGAAATTCGTGTGGGACGAGTTCCAGAACGGGTCCTCCGATTCACTGGCGCGCATCATGGTGGCGGTGCTGACCATCGGCATCATCGGTTTTCTGCTCGACCGGCTGATGGTGGCGCTGCAGGCCGCCGTCACCCATGGCCCGGCGCGCTAGTGTGATGATCGAGAAATTCGCAAGCACTAGAGGCAATGCCGTGAGCGAATTTCTCGATCTGAATCACACTAGCAACTCTATGATTCTAGTGTCCCTTTCGATTACGAAGTTCGCTCGGGAACCTAGCATCGAACTCTGGCGAACTTCGCAATCTGGACACTAGAGGGGAGAGACAAGATGAGCGTTCTCGAACTCAAAGGCGTGTCGGCCGGCTACGGCAGCGCACTGGCGCGCACCGAGGTCCTCAAAGGGATCGACCTCAACGTCGAGGAGGGCGAGCTGCTCGCCGTGCTCGGCTTCTCGGGCACCGGCAAGACGACGCTGATCTCGCTGCTGGCGGGCTTGCGCAGACCGGACAGGGGCAGCGTGCTGTTCAAGGGCAGGCCCGTGACGGGGCCGGGGCCGGAGCGCGTCGTCGTGTTTCAAAGCTATGCGTTGATGCCTTGGCTAACGGTGTGGGACAACATCGCGCTCGCCGTCGATGCGGTGCACGGACGTGCACGCAAGGCCGAGCGCAGGGCGCTCACGCACAAGTACGTGGAGATGGTGGGCTTGAGCCATGCCCGCGACCGCCGCCCGGCCGAGTTGTCGGGCGGCATGCGCCAGCGCGTCTCGGTGGCCCGCGCACTCGCCATGCAGCCGGAGGTTCTGCTGCTCGACGAGCCCTTGTCCGCACTCGACGCCCTGACCCGGGCCAAGCTGCAGGACGAGTTCGCCGAGATCCGCGTCGAGACCAACGCCACCATGGTGCTGATCACCAACGACGTCGACGAGGCGATCTTCCTTGCGGACCGCATCGTGCCGCTCAATCCAGACGGTACGCTCGGGCCGCACTACCAGGTCGAGCTTCAACACCCGCGTAACCGCGTGGCCCTCAATCACGATGCCGCCTATCACCGGCTGCGCGCCGACATCACGCGCTACCTCATGGAGGCAGGCGAGATGCGCCGGCAGGTGCGCGAAGGGGGCGTGGCGCTGCCCAACGTGGTCCCCTTCTTCGCCAAGGCGGACAAGCTGCCGGCGGCCTATGCCAAGCGGGCGGCCGAGGCCAAGCGCGAGGACCGCTATCTCGACTTCAGTCAGATCTCCAAGACGTTCCCGACCCCCAAGGGGCCGCTCACCGTGGTGGATGGCTTCGATCTCAAAATGAAGAAGGGCGAGTGCGTGTCGCTCATCGGCCATTCCGGTTGCGGCAAGTCCACCGTGCTGTCGATGGCGGCCGGCCTGCAGGACGTGACGACTGGCGGCATCTTTCTCGACGACCGCGAGGTCTACGAGGCGGGCCCCGATCGCGCCGTCGTGTTTCAGGCACCCTCTCTGGTGCCCTGGCTCACGGCCGAGCAGAACGTCGCTCTCGGCGTCGACCGCGTTTATCGCGATGCTACGCGGGCCGAGCGCCAGGACGTGGTGCACTACTACCTGGACCGCGTGGGCCTGGGCGACTCGATGAGCAAGTACGCGTCCGAGCTCTCCAATGGCATGAAGCAGCGCGTGGGTCTGGCACGTGCCTTCGCGCTCTCGCCCAAGCTGCTGCTGCTGGATGAGCCCTTCGGCATGCTCGACAGCCTGACGCGCTGGGCCCTGCAGGAGGTGCTCATGGAGGTGTGGACGCGCACCTCGGTGACGGCGGTGTGCGTGACGCACGACGTGGATGAGGCGATCCTCCTGGCCGACCGCGTGGTGATGATGACCAACGGGCCCAACGCCCGTGTGGGACGCATCGTCGACATCGACATCCCGCGTCCGCGCACGCGCGAGGCGCTGCTCGCGCATCCGCGCTATTACGAGTACCGCGAGGCAATCTTGGGATTCCTCGACGAGTTCGAGCACGGCGCCGTTGCCAAAAGCGCGGGCGCGAGCCCCATGGATGCGGCGGCATGAGCGAGGCGCTCGTCATAGTCGGCAACGGCATGGCCGCCGCCCGCCTCGTGGACGAGGTGACCGCGCGCGCCCCCGGCCGCTACCGCATCTGCGTGATCGGCGAGGAGCCGTCGCTCGCCTACAACCGCGTGCTGCTGTCGTCATTGCTCGCGCGCGAGATCGACGAGCGCGACATCGAGCTGAAGCCGCGCAAGTGGTGGGAGGAGCGCGGCGTCGACCTCGTGTGCGGGCGCCAGGCGATCAACATCGATGTGCGCCAGCGCGTCGTGCGTCTGCGCGGCGGCGGCGGCGTCGCCTTCGCCAAGCTGGTGCTCGCCACGGGATCGGAGCCCATTCGCCTGCCGCTGCCGGGCGCCGATCTGGCCGGCGTTCTGACGTTTCGCACCCGCGCCGACGTGGAGTGCATGCTCAAGCACACCCGCGGGCGCACGCGAGCCGTCGTGATCGGCGGCGGCCTGCTCGGTCTCGAGGCGGCGTACGGGCTCAATGAGGCCGGGGCCGAGGTGACGGTCGTGCATCTTATGGACCGGCTGATGGAGCGCCAGCTCGACGCGCGCGCCGGCGCAATGCTCAAGCAAGCGATCGAAGCGCTGGGCATACGCGTCGTGCTGGCGGCGGAGAGCGCCGCCATCCAGGGGCGCCGCAAGGTGCGCGGGCTCAGGCTGGCGGATGGGCGTGTCATCGAGGCGAACCTCGTCGTCATGGCGGTCGGCATCAAGCCGCGCGCAGGTCTTGCGCGCCTGGCCGATCTTGCCGTCAATCGCGGCATCGTGGTCGATGACCAGCTGCAGACGAACGTCGCCGGCATCCATGCCATCGGCGAATGTGCCGAGCATCGCGGGGTCTGCTACGGCCTGGTCGAGCCGGCCTACGAGCAGGCAAGCGTGCTCGCCGAGCACCTGAGCGGCGGTGACTCTGTCTATGAGGGCTCGCTGCTGGCCACGAACCTCAAGGTCTCGGGCGTCGGCGTCTTCTCCGCCGGCGACTTTCTGGGCGGGCCGGGCGCCGAGCCGATTGTCTTCACGGACGCGGAGCACGGCGCCTATCGCAAGCTCGTCGTGCAGGATGGGCGTCTCGCGGGCGCGGTTCTGCTCGGCGATACGGCCGATGCGCTTTGGTACCTCGATCTCATGCGCTCGGGCGCACCCATTGCGTCGCTGCGCGACGGATTGGCGTTCGGCCGCGCCTTTTGCGGGCCGGCTGCGCTGCAGGCGGAGGCGGCATGAGCGATACCGACACCAAGCCGGACGTTTTCGCGCAGGAGCTCTCGGACGAGCAGAAGCGCTACCTGGAGGGGCTCGTTTCCGGCCTGCAGGCGAACCGCGCGGCAAAAGGCCTGAAACCGTTGGGCGAAAGCGGAAGTGCGGGCGAGCCGGTGGGTCCGGATGCGGCGCACCTGAAGGCGCAGGCCGCGGCCGAGGCATCCGGCAAGAAGCTCGTCGATCCCGAGAAGTGGAAGCGCGAGGAGCATCCCTTCGACGCCTATGCGCGCCTGAAAGACCAGGCAGCGCGCGCCGAGTTCCCCAAGCCGCCCGACAATTTCCGCTGGCGCTACTACGGGCTGTTCTACGTGGCCCCGGCGCAGAACAGCTACATGTGCCGGCTGCGCATTCCCAACGGCATCCTAACAGCGGCACAGCTGGACGGCGTGGCCAGGATCGCGGAGATGTGGGGCGGCGGCTACGCCCACGTGACGACGCGCGCCAACCTGCAGATCCGCGAGATCGCAGCCGAGAACGCGGTGAAGGTCATCGAGGCGATCCAGGACTTGGGGCTCTGCTCGCGCGGCTCGGGCGCCGACAACATCCGCAACGTCACCGGCACGCCGACAGCCGGCATCGATCCCCAGGAGCTCATCGACACGCGCGCTAACGCGCGCGAATGGCACTTTCACATCCTGAACGACCGCTCGCTCACCGGCCTGCCGCGCAAGTTCAACGTGGCGTTCGACGGCGCGGGGCGCGTGGCCGTGCTGGAGGAGACCAACGACATCGGTTTTCAGGCCGTCGAGGTGACGGACGGCGCCGGTGTTGCCGCCGGCGTCTATTTCCGGCTCGTGCTGGGCGGCATCACCGGCCACAAGGATGTCGCCCGCGACACCGGCGTGGTCTTGAAGCCGGAGGAGGCAACGCGCGTCGCCGACGCCATCGTGCGCGTGTTCATCGACAACGGCAACCGCACCGACCGCAACAAGGCGCGGCTCAAGTATGTCTTGGATGCCTGGGGCTTCGACATGTTCCTCGCCGCGGTCGAGGACAAGCTCGGCGCCAAGCTCGTCCGCGTCGAGGCTGCGTACGTGAGGCCGCGCCCCGCTGCCGACCGTCTCGCGCACCTGGGCGTGCATGCGCAGAGGCAAGCCGGGCTCAACTGGATCGGCCTCGTGCTCCCCGTCGGCAAGCTGACCGTTGAGCAAATGCGCAGCCTCGCCGCGCTGTCGCGCGATCTGGGCGATGGCGATATCCGTCTCACCGTGTGGCAGAACCTGCTCGTCTCGGGCGTCAGCGATGCGAACGTGCCGGTCGCCCTTGAGCGCATCGAGAGCATGGGCCTGTCCGCCAAGCCGACCGCCATCCGCGCCGGTCTCGTCGCCTGCACGGGCAACACCGGCTGCAAGTTCTCCGCCGCCGACACCAAGGGTACGGCCGAGGCAATTGCCCAGCACATCGAAAGCCGGCTGGAGTTGGACCAGCCGATCAACATCCACCTCACCGGCTGCCACCACTCCTGCGCGCAGCACTACGTGGGCGACATCGGCCTCATCGCGGCGCAGGTTCCCGTGAATGAGGACGGCGACACCGTGGAGGGTTTCCACATCGTCGGCGGCGGCGGCACGGGGGCCAATGCGCGCATCGGCCGCGAGCTCATTCGCGACGTCAAGAAGGAGGACTGCCCGCGCAAGGTCGAGCAACTGCTGCGGGCCTACCTCGCCCATCGCCAGAGCAACGACGAGCTGTTCTTTGACTTCGCCAATCGCCACGACACCGAGGCTTTGGCGCTCCTTGTGGAGGAGCAGACGGCATGACGATGCAGACGCCGCCGCCCGCAACGCCGCTCATTCCGGAATCGGCGCCCTTCAGCCCGGAGCAGCGTGCCTGGCTCAACGGTTTCTTCGCCGGGCTGTTGTCGCTCGATCCCAACGTGACACCGGCACCGGCCGGAACCAATCCGCTGCAGGCGGAGAGGAAGGAAGGCCCGCTCGACGACGGCGACGACGGCGAGGCGCCCTGGCACGACCCCGCGATGGCGCTGGAGGAGCGCATGCAGCTGGCGCAAGGGCGCACGTTGCGCCGGCGCATGATGGCGGCGATGGCGCAGCAGGACTGCGGGCAATGCGGCTACAACTGTGAGGACTATTCCAACGCCATCGTGCAGCAGGCCGAGCCGCGGCTCAACCTGTGCGTTCCCGGCGGCAAGGCGACCGCGCGCATGCTGAAAACGCTCGTGGAGGAGATGGGCGGCGGCGTGTTGGATCCCGATGAGCAGGCCGCCAAGCAAGCGGCAAAGGCGCCAGAGTCCGACGACGCGCGCGCCGGCCGCTCGCGCGAAAATCCGGTGCTTGCCACCTTCGCATCAAAGCGCCGCCTCAACGCGGCGGGCTCGGAAAAGGTCACCAATCATATTGAGATCGATCTGTCGGGAAGCGGGCTCGACTACGAGGTCGGCGACAGCTTGGGCGTGTACGCCAGCAATGCCCCCGGCCTTGTCGACAAGATCCTCGGCGTGCTCGGCGTGCCGCCCGACTTTCCCATTGCGGACAAGTCCATCCGCGAGGCGCTGATCGACGACACCTCGCTCTTTCCCGCGCCCGATTCGCTGTTTGAGCTGATCTCCTACATCACCGGCGGCGAGCGGCGGAAAAAGGCGCGCGCGCTTGCCAAGGGCGAGGATCCCGACGGCGACGCGGAGACGCTCGACGTGCTCGGCGCCCTGGAGAAGTTCCCCGGCATTCACCCGGACCCGGAGGCTCTGATGGAAGCCTTGGAGCCGCTGCAGCCGCGCCTCTACTCGATCTCGTCCTCGCCCAAAGCCGAGCCGGGGCGCGTGTGCCTGACCGTCGCTGCCGCACGCGTCAAGATCGGCGATCGCCTGCGCGAAGGCGTCGCCTCGACCTTCCTCGATGACCGCATCGCTCCGGGGGATGCGCTTCACGTCTACGTGCAGAAAGCGCACGGCTTTGCGCTGCCGGCCAACGGCGCGAAGCCGATCATCATGGTCGGGCCCGGCACCGGCATCGCGCCGTTCCGCGCCTTCCTGCAGGAGCGCCAGGCAACGGGCGCAACGGGGCCGGCGTGGCTGTTCTTCGGACACCAGCGGCGCGCCACGGACTTCTTCTACGAGGAGGAGCTTGCAGCCTTCGAGCGCGCCGGCACGCTCACCAAGCTCAGCCTCGCCTGGTCACGCGACGGCGAAAGCAAGGTCTACGTGCAGGACAGGATGCGCGATGAGGCCGCCGAGCTCTTTCGCTGGCTGGAGCAGGGCGCGCACCTCTACGTCTGCGGCGACGCCAAGCGCATGGCCAAGGATGTCGACACGGCGCTGGCCGACATCGTCGCCGGGCAAGGCGCGCGATCGACCGCCGACGCTCAAGCTTATCTTGCCGATCTCAAGTCGGCGGGCCGCTACCAAGCCGATGTCTACTGAGGGCGACGCCATGAATGCTCCCGCCAGGATCGCCCCCGTACGCACCACCTGCCCCTATTGCGGCGTGGGCTGCGGCGTGCTGGCGCGGCCCGACGGCCACGGCGGCACGCAGATAGAGGGCGATCCCGATCACCCGGCCAACTTCGGGCGGTTGTGCTCGAAGGGGTCGGCACTCGGGGAGACCCTGGGCTTTGCAGGGCGCCTGCTGCATCCGATGCTGCGCGAGCCCGACGGGACGTTGCGCCAGTCCTCCTGGAACGAGGCCCTTGGCCGCGTCGCCGGCGGATTGCGCGACACGATCGCTCAGCATGGGCCCGATGCCGTCGCCTTCTATGTATCGGGCCAGTTGCTGACCGAGGACTACTACGTCGCCAACAAGCTGATGAAGGGCTTCATCGGCTCGGCCAACATCGACACCAACTCGCGTCTGTGCATGGCGTCGGCCGTCGCCGGCCACAAGCGCGCGTTCGGGTCCGACACCGTCCCGGGCACCTACGAGGATCTCGACGAGGCCGATCTCCTGGTTCTCGTTGGCTCCAACGCCGCCTGGTGCCATCCCGTCCTCTACCAGCGCATGGTGCGCAACAAGGCGCAGCGGGGCGCCCGCATCGTCGTCATCGATCCCCGCGTCACTCCGACGGCCGAGGACGCCGATCTCGTCTTGCAGGTCGCGCCGGGAAGCGACAGCGTTCTCTTCTTGGGGCTCCTTGCGCATCTTGCCGAGCACGATGCGCTCGACCGGGCCTTCATCGGCGAAGCGACGCAAGGGTTCTCCGAGGCGCTGGCCCGTGCCCGGCACATCGCGCCCGACCCCGAGGCGGTTGCGCGCGCATGCCAGATTTCGCCGAGCGACATCGCGACGTTCTTCGACTGGTTCCGCGCCACGCCAAGATGCGTGACGCTCTTCTCGCAAGGCGTGAACCAGGCCGCGCAAGGAACCGACAAGGTCAACGCCATCATCAACTGCCATCTCGCAACGGGCCGTATCGGGCGCCCCGGCATGGGGCCCTTCTCGCTCACGGGCCAGCCCAACGCCATGGGCGGGCGCGAGGTCGGCGCGCTAGCTAATCAGCTCGCCGCCCACATGGGCTTCGAGCCCGAGAGCGTCGACCGCGTCCGCCGCTTCTGGAACGCGCCGGCGATGGCGGAGCACGAGGGCCTGAAGGCGGTCGATCTGTTCGAGGCGATTGGAGCGGGGCGCATCAAGGCTCTGTGGGTGATGGCGACCAACCCCGCCGTCAGCCTGCCGCGCGCCGATATGGTACGCAGCGCGCTTGCCAAGCTCGATCTCTTTGTCGTCTCCGAGGTGGTGGCATCGAATGATACGCTCGCAGCGCGGCCACACGTGCTGCTGCCGGCCGCGGCCTGGGGCGAGAAGGACGGCACCGTCACCAACTCCGAGCGGCGCATCTCGCGCCAGCGCTCGTTTCTGGAGCCGCCGGCGGAGGCCAAGCCCGACTGGTGGATCATGGCCCAGGTCGGCAAGCGCATGGGCTTTCCCAAGGCATTCGACTACGTGTTTCCCGCCGACGTCTTCCGCGAGCACGCGCGGCTTTCCGCCTTCGAGAATTTGGGTGCGCGCGACTTCGATCTGTCCGGGCTCGCCGAGCTGGCGCCGGAGGACTACCAGAGCCTGGCCCCGGTGCAGTGGCCCATCGCCGATCGCGGCGGTCCCCAATCGCGGCTCTTCGGCGACGGGCGCTTTTTCGCGCCTGATGCGCGCGCGCGCTTCGTGGCCGTCGCCATGCCTTCGCTCGCAGCGCAGCCCGACAAGCACCATCCCTTCCTGCTCAACACCGGCCGCGTGCGCGACCATTGGCACACCATGGCGCGCACGGGAAAGTCGCCGCGGCTCAGCGCCCACATCGATGAGCCTTTCGTTGCGATAAACCCTGGTGATGCGGCGGGCCTCGACCTCCATGACGGCGATCTTGCGACCGTCTCCACCGTGCACGGCAGCGTCGTGCTGCGCGTGCGCTGCTCGGAAGGCCAGCGCCGGCGCGAGCTGTTCGCGCCCATTCACTGGAGCGCGGAGAATGCATCGCAGGCGCGCGTCGGAGCGCTCGTGCATCAGGCCTGCGACCCCCACTCGGGCCAGCCTGACCTGAAGGCGACGCCGGCCGCCATCGCTCCGGCAAGGTATGCCATGCACGGCTTCATGCTGTCGCACTCCAAGGTGGCGGTGCCGGACGGATTCTGGTGGGCGCGTGCCGCGATCGCCGGTGGAAGTGCGGTACGTTTCGCCGCCAACATCCAGGCGCAAGGATGGACGGATCTGGCGCACGGCCTCTTGGGCACGGACGGTGCCATCATCGAGTTCCACGATCGGGCACACGACGTCTTCCGGGCCGCGCGCATACGCAACGATCGCCTCGAGGCCTGTCTCTATCTGGGCGCGGCGCGCACGGTGCTCCCTGGCTGGGATTGGCTCAAGCAGCAGCTTTCGCAGCCGCGGCTCGAGCCGGCCATGCGCAGAGCGCTGCTTGCAGGGCGTCCGCCCGACGGGATGGCCGACACCGGGCCGGTGGTCTGCGCCTGCTTCGGCGTGGGACTTCTGGCGATCCAGAAGCTCATTGACAGCGGTGCGGTAGCCTCCGTCGAGGCGGTGGGCGAGTACCTGCGAGCGGGCACCAACTGCGGGTCGTGTCAGCCCGAGATCAAGAAGCTGATCACGGCGATGAACGGAGCCAAGGTCCTTGAAGCAGCAGTCTGAACACACGCGCCGCCGCAGGGGCGGAAAAGCAGGCGCCGTCGTGCTCGTCGGTGCAGGGCCCGGCGACCCGGAGCTCCTGACCGTAAAGGCGGTGAAAGCGATCGAGGCAGCCGACGTCGTCCTCTACGACAATCTGGTGTCGCAAGAGGTTCTGGACTTGGTGCCGCCCACGGCCAAGCGCATCCGCGTGGGAAAGAAGGGCTACGGCCCATCCTGCCGGCAGGACGAGATCAACGGGCTCATGCTTGCCCTGGCGGCCTCGGGTTGGCAGGTGGTGCGCCTGAAGTCTGGCGATCCGCTGATATTCGCCCGCGCTGAGGAGGAGATCGGCGCGCTGCAAGGTGCCGGCATCGCGTTCGAGGTCATCCCAGGCATCTCCGCTGCCCAGGGCGCGGCCGCCCGTTTGAAGATGCCGCTGACGCGGCGCGGCAGCGCGCGACGCTTTCAAGTCATCACCGGTCACGCGAAGAGCGGCGGCTTGCCGGACGACCTCGACTGGTCGGGGCTCGCTGATCCGGCTGCGACGACGGCGGTCTACATGCCGAAAGCCACGATACGGTCCCTGTGCAGCGCGTTGATCGCGCGCGGCCTGCCGCCCGACCACCCCGCAACGGCCGTTTTCGATGCCACGCGGGCCGGCGAAGCAATCGTCGCCGCGACGCTCCTAACGCTTCCAGACCGTCTCCTTTCGCAGGCGGCCAACGGACCGTGCATTGTTCTCATCGGCTGCGCACCAGCCGACAAGCGCACCGAGGACCAGACCGGAACAAGCGAGCGCATGCCTGCCGAGGCGCCTGATCGACGCCTGGGCAATGCCTGCCGATTGGGCATTTAGAGGTTTTTTCGCAACACCGGCAGGAGGTGTCGGCTAGACGGATCATTGGTTGTTCTCTGAACGGCGGTTGCGCAGCTAGCGTCATCACCGGATCGCGCCGTGGGGCTCCGCTCGTCGCGATCGCACAGTAAATGCGTGGGAGCACGGGTGGTGTGTATGCGTTTTTGCAGGTTGGAGTTTGTCAAATTGGCGGTTGCTGCATTCGCAATCGCGTCGGCAGTTTCCGGTCTCATGCTCGCGGCCGCTCAGACCGCAAAGGCGACCGATCTCGAGGGCGATCTTCACGCGGCCGTGAATGACGGCAAGCTCTGGATCAAGTCCCGCTACCGCTATGAGTACGTCGATCAGGATGAGCTTCCCGAGGACGCCCGTGCCTCCACGCTGTCTACCCGGGTCGGCGTGGAATCGGGGCTCCTTTACGGTTTTCGCCTCGGCGTCGAGGGGGAGTTCGTGGTCGAGATCGGGCCCGACGACTTCAACAATACCATCAACGGCAAGATCCAGTACCCGGTCGTCGTCGACGTGCAGTCAGCCGAGTTCGATCAGGCCTACGTTGAATCGCATCATATTCCCGGCGTCGTCATCAAGGGCGGGCGCTACACCAAGAACCTCGACAACATGCGCTACGTCGGCTCCGTCGCCTGGCGCCAGAACGACCAGACCTTCGACGGCGCGACGGCGACGATTAGCGCCGTGCCCGGCGTGACCGGGTTCTACGGCTATATCGGCAACGTCAACCGCATCTTCAGCGACCGATCGCCGATGGGCAATCTTAACTCCAACGTTCATTTGTTCCACACCGAAAGCAAGCCGCTGCCGATCGGCACGCTGACGGGCTATGCCTACCTGATGGACCTTTACGACGCTCCGGCGTTTTCCAACGCCAGCTTCGGCGGGTTCTTGAAATGCAATCAGGACTTGGGCGGAGGACTTTCGCTCAACTATCGTCTCGAGTACGCCCGTCAGACCGACTACGGGAATCAACCCGTCGACTACGACGTGAACTACGCGTACATCGCACCGGGCTTATCGTGGGGCGGGCTCACCACGACGCTCGTTTATGAGCTTCTGGGGAGCGACGGTGTAGCTGCCTTCCAGACACCGCTGGCGACAGGGCATGTGTTCAACGGTTTCGCGGATGTATTTCTCAACACGCCAGTAACCGGTCTCCAAGACTATTACGTCGATGTGCGCTTCAAGCTCTCAAAGGTCACAGGAGACCTCGGCTTCCTCAACGGGCTGCTGCTCGTCGGCCAGTATCACGAGTTTCGCTCCGACGTGGGCGGCATCGACTACGGCTCCGAGCTCGATTTCTACACCCTGCTGCCGCTTCGCGACGGCTTCTATGCCCAGTTCAAGTACGCGAACTATCAGGCGGACAGCTTCGCAACCGACCGCGAGAAGTTCATCTTCGGGCTCGGTTTCGACTACTGAGCGCAAGCCAGCGCGCGGGGTCCTGGCGGCCTTGAGTGCTGCCGAGCGCGCTGCCCGTCAGCGAGGGCGCTGTTTCTGCGCGTGCGACGTGGAGCTCACCGTTCGGCCATGAGACGATGTAGTCGCTCGGCTGCGCAAGAGGCGCCAAAAGCTCGGATATCATCTTGGCCTCCATCAATTCTGGTTTGCGCCGGCCCAGCACGCTCTAAACTTGTCGGTTGGAAAGGTACCAAAGCGGGCAATACAGGGCCGGAAAATTCGCGAGCGCTGGCCGACAGGCTTGCGACTTCGAGCTCAACTCTCAGGGCAACCCAGCTGAACTGACACAAGCTGCTGAACAAGCGCGTCGTTGAATGGCTTGGCGGCATAAGTGTATGGGAATGTGCCGAGACCGGCGTTTATGTTTGGGTGGCCCGAGAGGATGATCACGCGCACACCGGCCTTGTGCAACGTCTGCGCCAGCATGGCGCCAGTATCACCATCGGCGAGACGCAGGTCGATAATCGCCATGTCGGCCATGGGCAATGGATCCGCCTCCAGCACGGCTCTGGAGCTCGCATAGACACCTCGCACCTGATGACCCGCGCCCCGAATGCTGTGCACAAGGTCATAGGCCAGCAGCGCGTCATCCTCGCAAATCAAGACGGTTGACATCTTGCGCAACTCCTTTGCGCGGAAACGGAATAGGCAGGGATCGGGTTCCCGCTGGGGCAAGGCGCCGCACGGAACTTCCATGCATTGGAGAGAGTTACAGACGTTGGGGAGCTTTGGGCAGCAGGCAAACGCAGCTTTGCCGGAGGTGTCGCTATGATCGAGCTTATTTTCAGCGTTTGTTCAATCGTGGAAGGTGCAACCTGCCGTGAGCTGCCCCCCATGCCGCTGAGGCCGCAAGCCACCATGTCCGATTGCTTCATGGCCTCACAGATTGAAGGCGCAAAATGGGTGAGCGGCCACCCGAACTACTACGTTTACGGCGTGACCTGCCAGCCTTCCGGCACATTCGCAAAGATCTGAAAGACGCAACGCGTCTGCGATGTGCTTCAGGGCGCCGCGGCGCAATCGTCAGCAACCTTTCCGGTGAGGCTTAGCTGTGCCGTTTTCCCAGCATAAACTCGATCCCAAGACGCGCGACATGTTGGCGGGCGTTTTCGAACGCGCCTGGGAGCAGGTGCGGACGCTTCACAGTCTCGCTGCCCAACCGCAAAACGAGCAGGCAGCCCGCGATGAGCTGGCCAAGCATATTGCCGCTGCCCACAAGAATGGCGAGCGTGATCCCGAGGTGATTGCTCTGGTCGCGCTGCGGGCTTTCGATAGCTGGGCCAAGCCGCTGAGCCGTCAAGAACGCGACTACAGCAGAAAATAACCGAGAAGTGCCAAGATGACGGCGACGTGCGCTGTGAACAGCAGCCCATACTTCACGAACCCTCTGTATGTAGCGTAGTGATACGCGATGTCGTCGCGTGCGATGTCATCCAGTTCTGCGTCGCCGGTTGTGTTCGCCATGGCAGGCCTCCAATTCAGCTGCCATATCGCCTCGCTCGTTTAGCGCGACGCGCTGTCGATGATCTTGTTGGTGACCACGCCGCAGGCGATGCGCGCACCGGCGTCTCCCGACGGCTGCGACGTGTAGTCGTCGACGCCAGCGTGCACCACCAGAGCAGAGCCATCGTCGTCGAACAGCGTATTGGCCGCATCCGCCTCCAGCGATACCGCCGGGGCAAAAATCTCAACGTTCAGCCGGCCGTCAGAGGGCACATGGATGTTGGGCATGTCGCCTGCATGCGAACCGCCGGCGACCAGCACGCCGTGCTTGTGGTCCTCTGGCGCATAGTGTCCGCCGGCACTCTTGAAGTCGCCCTCACATTTGCCCGTCTCGTGGATGTGAAAGGCATGCGTGCCCGGTGGCAGCTTGTCGAAACTGGCGTTCAGCCAGACGCCGTCGTTCTGCGTCTGACGCAGGGTGACGACGCCGACCTCGTTGCCGTCGGTATCGTGCAGCTTGGCGCTTCCTGCCTTGATCGTCTGGGCCTGGACCGACGGCGCCAGCAGGCATGCGGCGATTATTCCCAGTCCTATCGGCGTCAATCGCATGGGTGGATCCTCTTCCTAAAGCATGGTTGGCCGCGTGCTCTCCGGCAATGTCTCGCGGTTGCGTCTCACGTGCGCGCAGCATCTTGGCGCGGCTGGATACTCTTGAAACGTGCCTGCGAAGCAGGGGTTCCTTCCACCGCGCCGCCTGCGGCCGTTTCGGCGGAGACCGGTCCTACGTCGCGCCGGCCGTTCCCGCGTTGATGCTCTTCAGGCTGGCGACAGGACTTGGCTGGCCCGTGTTGCTGTGCGTTTCGCGTCCGCGCAAGGCACAGCACCATCGGTACCTGCGGCCGCAATTGCCGTGAGCCAAGCTGCGCGGACGACGCCGAGCGAGCGGTTAATGACGGACTTCCCGTGCAATTTCCGAGTCGAGCTCGGCGCCCAGCAAAATGACGATGGTCGAGATCCACATCCAGATCATGAGACCGACCAACGCACCGAGGGACCCATAGATTGCGTCATAGTCGGCGAAATTCGACAGGTACCAGGATAGCAGCGCCGAGCTTGCCAGCCAGCCCACCGCTGCCGTTGCAGCACCTGTGCTCAACCAGCTCCAGTGCGGCGGGCGCCGGCTCGGACCGAACCGGTAGAGAACGGCAAGGCCTGCCAGGACGAGCGCTAGAAGCAGTGGCCAGCGGAGCATCTCGAGCTCGCCGATGAACCCCACGCCGAAGGCGGCCAATAGAAGTGGTAGGACGACGACGGCCCCCAAGGCAACGAGAAGCGCGGCCATCGTGCCGAGCGTGAGGATCAGAGACACGACGTTGAACTTGAGGAAGCTGCGGCTCTCCTTCTCCCCATAGACGACGTTAAGCGCGTCCATGATGGCCTTGGTTCCGGCGTTTGCGCTCCAGATCGCAAACAGCAGCGCGACGACCGAAGCGAGTCCCAACTGGGTCGTGCCGCGCTCAGCCACGCGATTGGCGTGCTCGCGAAGAATGTTGAATGCGGCCGAGGGCATGAGCTCTTCAACGAGCGCAAGATGGGCGGTGATAGTCGATGGCTCGGTAAACAGCCCGTAAAGCGAGACGAAGGCCGTTATCGCCGGAAACAGCGCCAGCAGCGCGTAGAAGACCACGCCGCCCGCAATGGCAAGAAGCCGGTCGCCGGTGAATTGCTCGTAGAGCCGGCCGAGAATGATCTTCCATCCGGATAGAGAAATCTGCAGGGCGTTGGACGGGCCGGCGCCGCTGTCATTCTTTTCGTGGCCGCGGCCCGGGTTGGATGTTCTCGTCACGCTCAGGGGAACTCCTAAGGTCGTGCAACCGTTCCCCGGTGGAGCCCAAGGACGCTGTTCCTCGTTACTCTGAACGGAGCCATGACACTGGATGAGCAAAACCAAGCGCGGCCCCCGAGTTTCTGTCCGCCCTCAGCCGCGGGCCCCTCGCAAACCCCCGAAAGTGCTTCCGGGCAAGCCCGATCCGACAAAGCCGGGGAAACGGCCGCCGGCGAAGGGCGACCCCGCTTACAATCCCGACGTCCGCCATCCGCCCAACAACCCTAACCGGCCGCTACCGCAGCGCTGAGCGGCCGGTCAGTGTGCAGGCTGGAACCAGAACCACCGGCAATCGTTGCGATCTTCTAGAGCACCCGTGCAGGGCGCTTATCAGGTCTTGAGCATCAGGAGCACCGCCATGGGCCTCTCCACGGATCTTGCAGGCAAGCGCATCGCCATCCTTGCCACCAACGGGTTCGAGCAAAGCGAGCTTCTCGAGCCGTTAAATCGATTGCGTGCGGCCGGCGCAACCGTCGACGTCGTCTCGCCGGAGGACGGCGAGATCAAGGGCTGGAACAAGAACGACTGGGGTTTGGAGGTCGCGTTGGATCGCCGGCTGGGTGAGGTCCGTGCGGTCGAGTACGATACCCTCGTGCTTCCGGGCGGTCAGATCAACCCGGACACCTTGCGCATGAACACCAAGGCGCTTTCCCTCATAAAGGACTTCAATCAGGCGAAGAAACCGATCGCCGCCATTTGCCATGCCCCCTGGCTCCTGATCGAAGCCGGCTTGGCGAATGGGCTCAAGGCGACATCCTACAGGTCGATCAAGACCGATATGATCAACGCCGGGGCCAAGTGGGTCGACGAGGAGGTCGTCGTAGATCAGGGGATCGTGACCAGCCGCAATCCCGGCGACCTCGACGCGTTCTGCGCAAAGATCGCGGAGGAGACCCTCGAAGGTCGCCACCAGAAGCGCAAGGTCGCATAGACGATGGCAGCAGCGGCGTCAGACGATTCGCAGGCAGGTCACGACGACGTCCTCGCCAATCTTCTCGACGGGGTGCAGGACGACTTGGACGGTGAGTCGCGTGTGTCAGTCGCGGAGATCGTCACGTCGCTCAACGACCGCGGATTCGGCGCGCTTTGCGCCCTGATCGGTGCCCTTGCGGCAATACCAATCATTGGAGGGTTGCCCGGGGTATCCGTTTTGAGCGCGGTTCTGGTTCTGCTGATCGCAGGCCAGTATGTCGCTGGTCGCCGAGGTCTATGGATCCCCGCTTTGCTCGGCCAATGGTCGATCGACCGGGGCACCTTTGAGAAGGCCCTTGCTAAGGTAGGCCCCTATGCCAAGTGGATCGACGGCCTGATTAGGCCGCGTGTGAGTTGGGTGGTCGCTGGCGATACCGAGCGCCGTCTCATCGCCGTGGCCATGTGCATTTTGGCCCTAGCGATGTTTCCGCTGGCGCTGATCCCTTGGGGGGTCTTTCCGCCTGCTCTGGCGATTGCCGCCTTTGGCATCGCGATCACGGGGCGCGACGGAGCGTTCGCGCTGGCCGGGTATGCGCTGGTGGCGGCTACCGTGTACGTCCTCTATGCCTTCTCGGACGCAATCGCGAGCCTGCTTTAGGACATTCGGCTGTGTGTGATGCCTGCGCTTCTGGCGAAGGCGACGCGCCTCAGCCCGCCCGCCCCGATCTCCACGACGGCGTTGGCCGGTGGCTTCGCGCTGCTTGGCTGCGCGTCTGCTCTCGTCTGGGCGCTTGGATCAGAGAATAGGACCCGAGCGTCACAGCCCTATTGAAATCTGTGAGAGAGACTTTGGTTGCGGGGGCCTGCAACTGCCATTGCAGTCACCGCATCCCAGCTCCGTTCAATCTTTCCGCCTGAGCTCACTAGGGCGCGTCTACTTTTGACGGTATCGACGGCGAGTGCTGCGCACTATGCCTCCACCGAGCCACAAGCGACGCGCAGACTCGTGGGATCTGGTAGCCTGATGCCCTCGATCCGAGCACGTGCGGCGAGGCGCACCACGTACTGTGCTGCTGCGATCCAGTGAACGTAAGCGGTAAGATGGTTCGCGATGTCCTCACGCACCACGTCGAACGGCAGAACTTCTCCGGGTATGCGGCGGTCGAGGCGGAGAATATGAAACCCGTATCGGGTCTCAATCGCGTCGGTCGCCAATGTTCCCGGCTGGAGCCCCAGCAGGGTCCGCTCGAATTCCGGCGTCGTCTGTCCGACCGTGATCTGGCCGAGCTTGCCACCCGATTGTGATGAGGGGCAATCCGAGTAATCCTCCGCGAGCTGCGCGAAGCGGCCGGGCTCGCTCTTGAGGATGGAAAGCAACCTTTGCGCCGTCTCCCGCGCCTGACGATAAGCATCGGGATTGCTGCGAGGTGCTGCGATCAGAACGTGTGCCGCCTCGTAGATGTCGGGCGAGCGAAACCTGGCGCAGTTCTGCTGATAATAGCGCCTGCAGGCTTCATCGTCGGGTTCCGGTGTGTGCGCCTCGCGTGTAAAGAGCGCACGGATTTTTGCCTCTTCGACGATCTCGCAGCGTCCTTCGCCGTCGGCTTCCGGAGCGGCGGAGACGTCTAGGCGGCTCGCCTCCTGTAGCAGGAGCTCGCGGATCACAAGGGCGCGCGCAGCTGCCTGCCAGGCTTCCACGGGCGATTGCGCAGGATGGTTCTGAGCCTCGCGCGCGATCTCGTCATGGGAGATGATGACTCCGTTTACGCTGACGCGCCGCCGCGGCGTCTTGGCCAAATCGGCGTGGCTCGAGCAGCCCATGCGCCTACTCCGCAGCTTGAATGCGGCCGGCCAAGGATTGGCTCGCGCCGCCGCGCGAGCGCACGACCTGATAGCCACGGCGACCAAGGTACCAGACCGGCGCGCTCCAGATGTGGACCAGCCGCGTAAACGGGAAGACCAAGAAGATGGTCATTCCCAGGAAGAGGTGCAGCTTGAAGACGGGGTTTGCATCGGCAATCAAGCTCGAGACGCCAGGCTGAAGGGTGAGGATACCTTGAGCCCATGTCATGAACCGCACCATTTCCGCGCCGTCGAGGTGATTGAGCGAGATGGGGATGGTGAGGAGACCCAGCACAAGTTGTGCGTAGAGCAGCAGCAGCACTGCGATGTCGCCGAACGAGGACGTCTTGCGGATGCGCGGATCATTCAGGCGGCGGTGCGTCAGCAGCGTTATGCCGACCAGGCAAGCGAGCCCAGCGACGCCGCCCACGACAATGGCCATTTCCTGCTTGAACTCATGCGAGATACCGAGCGCCGCGAAAATCCAGATTGGCGTCAGCAAGCCGAAGAAATGGCCGAGGAAGATTATGAGGATGCCCACGTGAAACAGGTTCGAGCCCCACATCAGCTGGCGCCGGCGCAGCAACTGGCTGGAACCGGAGCGCCACGTGTATTGCTCGCGATCGAACCGCAGCCAGCTTCCGACCAGGAACACCGTCAGACAGAGATACGGATACCAACCGAAGAGAATGCTATTGAGTGTGTCATACATGGCGCTCTCCTCAAGGCCGCACAACGAGAGGGCGCTTTGTTGGCGCATCGGGCTGGCCGGGCGCAGGCCGCCGGCCGGCGCGGATGCGTGCAATCAATCCATCCTTGCAGCTGTTGCCGCCGTTCGACCCGAAGGTGACCGGCTCCTCTTCCCAGGCGGCGTCGAGCGCCGCGAGGTCGGTCGCTTCCGGGTCGGGCTGCCCGAGGAGTGCCGAGACCGCCTCGCTCTCCGGCTGTTCGGCTGCCAGCACCACGAGTGTGCGCAAGACAGCCTCATAGGATGAGCTGCGCTTTGCGAGCCGCTCCGCCAGGGCCGCGAAAATATGGGCCGGCCGAGCGAGCAGGGCGCGTGCTTCTTCATCGGGCTGCGTCGACAGGAATTCCAGGAACAACGGCACGTAGTCGGGCAGCTCTTTCGCCGTGAGCTGCAGTCCGTTGCTGGCGTAGAGGGCTTGCAGATCGACCATGGCTTGGCCGCGATCGCGGCTTTCGCCATGGACATGCTCGAAAAGGTGCAGCGACAGCGAGCGGGTCCGGTCAAACAGGAGAACGTAGCGTTCCTGCAAGTCGTAGATGTCGCGCGTCGCCAGCTCGTCGATCAGCGTGTCGAGCTCAGTTCTCAAGCGTGCCGGCAGCGCAGGCTCGGCGTCGAGCACAGCGCGCAGCTCGCCCGCTGCCTCCGCGAGCCCAGGTGTCGGGTAGCTCAACAGCGCCGAGAGCACTTTGTACGTCTTGCCGATCATGCGACCTCCATCGGCGTTTTGGCGCGCTTTGGCGTGCCGAACAGGTTCACCTCATTGGAGCCCCCCGAGCAGCCGTTGCCGAACGAAAAGCCGCACGAGCCGCGCAGGTCAAAGGCATCCTCGTCGAGCTCGCGGTGCGCCGTCGGAATGACGAAGCGGTCCTCGTAATTGGCGATCGCCATTACGTGATACATCTCGTCGATTTGTCCGCTCGTGAGGCCGACGCGCTGGGCGATGCTTTCGTCGGTCACGCCGTCGATGGTCTTGGCGCGCATATAGGCTCGCATGGCGAGCATGCGCTCAAGCGCTTGTGCAACCGGAGCTTCCTGGCCTGCAGTCAACAAGTTGGCCAGATACTTGAGAGGAATGCGCAAGGAGCGCACGTCCGGCATCTCGCCATCATGGCCGATCTTGCCCGCGGCAGCCGCGGACTGAATCGGCGACAGCGGCGGCACGTACCAGACCATCGGAAGCGTGCGGTACTCAGGGTGCAGCGGGAATGCGACCTTCCACTCCATCGCCATCTTCCAGATTGGAGAGCGCTGCGCGGCCGTGAGCCAGCTCTCCGGCACGCCGTCGGCGCGGGCCTGGGCGAGCACTTCGGGATCGTTTGGATTGAGAAAGATTGCGAGCTGTGCCTCGTAGAGATCCTGCTCGACAGGGACGCTTGCTGCCTCCTCGATGCGGTCGGCGTCGTACAGAACCACGCCGAGGTAGCGGATGCGTCCGACGCACGTCTCCGAGCAGACCGTCGGCTGGCCGGCCTCGATGCGCGGGAAGCAGAAAATGCACTTCTCGGATTTTCCCGAGGACCAGTTGTAGTAGATTTTCTTGTAAGGGCAGCCCGACACGCACATGCGCCAGCCGCGGCACTTATCCTGGTCGATGAGGACGATGCCGTCCTCCTCGCGCTTGTAGATGGCGCCCGAGGGACACGCTGCGACGCAAGCCGGATTGAGGCAGTGCTCGCACAGCCGCGGCAGGTACATCATGAAGGTGTTCTCGAACTGGCCGTAGATGTCCTTCTGTACCTCGTCGAAGTTGTAGTCGGCCGAGCGCTTGTCGAACTCGCCGCCGAGGATCTCCTCCCAGTTTGGACCCCACTCGATCTTTTCCATGCGCTCGCCGGTGATGAGCGATCGCGGGCGCGCGGTAGGGAATGCCCCAAGCTCCGGAGCCTTCTGCAAGTGCTCGTAGTCGAACGTGAAAGGCTCGTAATAGTCGTCGATCTGGGGCATGTCCGGGTTGGCGAAGATCTTGGCGAGCACGCGCCACTTCGCCCCCATTTTGGGAACGATCCGTCCGCTTCTTTTGCGGACCCAGCCGCCGTTCCAGCGTTTCTGGTTCTCCCAGTCCTTGGGGTAACCGACGCCGGGCTTGGTCTCGACGTTGTTGAACCAAGCGTATTCCATGCCCTCGCGGCTGGTCCACACGTTCTTGCAGGTGACCGAGCAGGTATGGCACCCGATGCATTTGTCGAGGTTCAGCACCATGGCGATTTGGGCGCGGATTTTCATTCTGCGGCCTCCAGATTTGGTGTGACCGGAAGTTTTTCGGGCTGATCCGCCGTCGGTTTGTCGAGCCAGTTGATCTCGGCCATCTTGCGCACGATGACGAACTCATCGCGGTTCGAGCCGACCGTGCCGTAGTAGTTGAACCCGTAGGACTGCTGCGCGTAGCCGCCGATCATGTGCGTCGGCTTCAAGACGGTGCGCGTGACCGAGTTGTGAATGCCGCCGCGCTGACCCGTTTGCTCGGAGCCCGGCACGTTCACGATCTTCTCCTGCGCGTGGTACATCATGCACATGCCTTCCTTGACGCGCTGGGAGACGACCGCGCGTGCCACGAGCGCGCCGTTGGAGTTGAACGCCTCGATCCAGTCGTTGTCGACGATGCCGGCCTTGTTGGCGTCGACCTCGCTGATCCACACGATGGGCCCGCCGCGCGACAGCGTCAGCATCAGGAGGTTGTCGGTGTAGGTCGAGTGGATGCCCCACTTCTGATGCGGGGTTATGAAGTTGAGCACGACGGCTTGGTTGCCGTTGGGCTTGCGGTCGATGACCGGTTTCACCGATTTCGTATCGATCGGCGGCCGGTAGACGCAAAAGCCCTCGCCGAAGGCGCGCATCCACAGGTGATCCTGGTAAAGCTGCTGGCGGCCGGTGAGCGTGCGCCAGGGGATCAGCTCGTGGACGTTGGTGTAGCCGGCGTTGTAGCAGACCTGCTCCGATTCCAGCCCCGACCATATGGGAGAAGAGATAATCTTGCGCGGCTGGGCGACGACGTCGCGGAAGCGGATCTTCTCGTCCTCCTTGTGGAGGGCCAGATGGGTGTGCTCGCGTCCGGTGAAGCCATCGAGCGACGCCCACGCCTTGACCGCCACCTCGCCGTTCGTCTCCGGAGCAAGGCTCAAGATCACCTCGCAGGCGTCGATGTCGCTGTCGATCCGAGCCAGGCCCTTGGTCGCTCCGTCCGGGACTTCTCCGTTGAGCTTTTTCAGGAACGCGACCTCGTGCTCGGTATTCCAGCTCATGCCCTTGCCGCCGTTGCCGAGCTTGGCCATCAACGGTCCGAGCGAAGTGAACCTGTTGTAGAGGTTGGGGTAGTCCCGCTCGACGACGGTGACCATCGGCATGGTCTCACCGGCAATCGGATCGACCTCGCCCCTCTTCCAATCCTTCACGTCCAACGCCTGTGCGATCTCGCCCGGCGAATCGTGTTGGATCGGGCTGAGCACGACGTCCTTCTCGACGCCTAAGACTTCCGGTGCCACCCGGGAAAAGGCCTCGGCGATGCCTTTGTAGATTTCCCAGTCGTTGCGCGCCTCCCAAACCGGATCGACCGCCGATGTCAGGGGATGAATGAAGGGGTGCATGTCAGAGGTGTTGAGATCGTTCTTCTCGTACCAGGTGGCGGTGGGAAGAACGATGTCGGAATACATGCACGTCGTCGACATGCGGAAGTCGAGCGTGACCAGCAGGTCAAGCTTTCCTTCGGGTGCTTCCTCGTGCCAGGCGACCTCCAGGGGCTTTTTCTTGCCGTGCTCGCCGAGGTTCCTTCCCAGCACGCCATGCGTGGTGCCGAGGAGATGTTTCAGGAAATATTCATGGCCCTTGCCGGATGAACCGAACAGATTGGAGCGCCAGACGAAGAGATTTCGCGGCCAGTTGGCTGGCTTGTCCGGATCCTCGCACGAGAGCTTCAACTCGCCGGATTTGAGGGCGCGCGCGACGTACTCCTTCGCATCTAGGCCCGACGCGGCCACCTGCTTGGATACTTCGAGGGGATTGGTCTCGAGCTGTGGCGCGGAAGGCAGCCAGCCCATGCGCTCTGCCCGCACATTGTAGTCGATGAGCGCGCCGTCCCATGGACCCGCGGGCGCGGTCGGGGAGAGTATCTCCGACACATCGAGCGTCTCGTAGCGCCATTGGTCGGTGTGAGCGTAGAACGCGGAGGTCGAGTTCATCTGGCGCGGCGGTCGTCCCCAATCGAGGCCGAACGCCAGTGGCAGCCAGCCGGTCTGCGGGCGCAGCTTCTCCTGCCCGACATAGTGCGACCAGCCGCCGCCCGATTGACCCACGCACCCGCACATCACCAGCATGTTGATGATGCCGCGGTAGTTCATGTCCATGTGGTACCAGTGATTGAGACCGGCACCGACGATCACCATTGATCTCCCGTACGTCTTTTCCGCATTGCGCGCGAACTCGCGGGCGACCGTAATAATCTGATCGCGCGGCACACCGGTGATCTTCTCAGCCCATGCCGGCGTGTAGGGCTCGATCTCGTCATAGCTGGCGGCGATATGCTTCCCGCCCAGCCCGCGATCGACACCATAGTTGGCAACGAACAGATCGAAGACCGACGCAACGAGCGTCTCGCCTTCGGCGAGCTGAAGCCTCTTCACGGGCACATTGCGAACGAGGACGTCTGGGTGGTCCGTTCCCAGGAAGTGATCGTGCTCGCGATTGCCGAAGTATGGGAACCCGACCGCTTCAACGCCGTCCTTGACGTCATCGAGCGACAGGCGGAGCTTGGTTTCGTGGTCGCTCGAATCCCGTTCCTCTAGATTCCATTTGCCCTTCTCGCCCCAGCGAAAGCCGACCGACCCCTGAGGCACCACGATCCCGTCCGAGGTCTCGTCGAAGGCCAGCGTTTTCCATTCGGGATTGTTGGCTTCGCCACAGGCTCCATCAATGTCAGAAGCGCGCAAGAAGCGCTCCGGCACGTAGTGGTCGCCTTGTTTCACCAGACGGACGAGCATCGGCAGGTCGGTGTACTGGCGTGCATAATTGCGGAAATAGTCCGGCTGCCGATCGATGTGGAACTCGCGCAGGATCACGTGCCCCATTGCCATGGCAAGCGCGGCATCCGTGCCTTGCTTCGGCGACACCCATAAATCTGCGAACTTCGTGGCTTCCGAGTAATCGGGACTGATGACGACGCTCTTGGCGCCCTTGTAGCGGGCTTCCGTATAGAAGTGAGCGTCGGGTGTGCGCGTTTGCGGGACGTTCGATCCCCACAAGATGAGAAAGCCCGCATTGTACCAGTCGGCCGATTCCGGCACGTCGGTCTGCTCGCCCCAGGTCTGGGGCGACGCGGGCGGCAGGTCGCAATACCAATCGTAGAACGACATGGACACGCCGCCGAGCAGCGACAGGTAGCGCGAGCCAGCCGCATAGCTCACCATGGACATCGCAGGGATCGGCGAGAAGCCGAACACGCGGTCGGGCCCATACTTCTTCGCGGTATAGGCGTTTGCTGCCGCGATGATCTCGTTGACCTCGTCCCAGGTCGAGCGGACGAAGCCACCCAGGCCGCGTTTGGATACGTAGGCCTTGCGCTTGGCCGGATCTTCGACAATGGCCGCCCAGGCGGCGACAGGCGTGCGCATCGCTCTGGCCTCGCGCCACAGCTTCAAGAGCCGTGAGCGGACCAGCGGATACTTCACGCGGTTTCCCGAGTAGAGATACCAGCTGTAGCTGGCGCCACGCGGGCAGCCGCGCGGTTCGTGATTTGGCAGGTCGGGGCGCGTGCGCGGATAGTCCGTCTGCTGCGTCTCCCAGGTGACGATGCCGCCCTTCACATAGATCTTCCAGGAGCAGGAGCCCGTGCAGTTCACCCCATGGGTCGACCGCGCGATCTTGTCGTGCTGCCAGCGCTTTCTGTAACCGTCCTCCCAGCGTCGATCCTCGCGCGTCACGATACCGTGGCCGTCAGCGAAATCGTCGACGACGCGATTGAAGAAGGTTAGACGATCAAGGAAATGGCTCATCGTGCCCTCCGATCGAGATCGTTTACGCGAAGCATCAGCACGGCTTTTCGGCACCGGCGCGCGCGTAGTACCACCAGTTTATTGCGATACAGATGAGATAGAAGAACGCCGCCCAGTAGAAGAACGGGTTGAACGAACCGAACCAGTCGTAAGCGTATCCCAGCATCAGGCCGCAGGCGAACGGGCCATAGGCCGCCATCGCGCTCGTCCAGCCGATGACGCCACCGGCTTGGCGCGGCGGGAAAATCATCGGCATCTGCTTGAAGGTCGAAGCATTGCCGATGCCTGAGAAGAGGAACAGGCCGAGCATGGCTGCAACGAAGTACGGGAATTGGTCCATGGAGGTCGGGGCTGTGAAGAACGTGACCAAAATCGCGCACGCCAGCATGCCTACAGTCGCCCACTGCGTAACACGTGCGCCGCCGACACGATCAGCAAGCGGACCGGCTAGGATGCGCGCGAGCGATCCGACGAGCGGCCCGAGGAAGGCGAAGGTGAGCGGGTCCGGCGCGCCCGGAAGGCCGCCGAAGATTCTCTGAATGAGGAGGGGAAACGTCGCGGCGAGACCTGAGAACGTGCCGAATGTTGCCACATACAGGAACGTCATGAAGAGTCCGTGCTTCATGCTGAAGATATCGAGCTGCTCGCGGAAGTTGGCGCGGACTGGCACGCTTTTGAGCATCAGCAGAGCGGCAACGCCGAACAAGAGGATGAACGGCACGTAGACGGCGGTGGCGTTCTGCAGCCAGACCGAAGAGGATTGGCCGGTTGATGTGGTCAGGGTCTGAGGCCCCCCAAAGAGGGATCCGGCGAGTGCAATGCCGATGATCCAGGGTGTCACGAACTGCACGATCGAAACGCCGAAGTTGCCAACGCCAGCCTGAATTGCCAGCGCCGTTCCCTGCAGACGTTTGGGGAAGAACAGGCTGGTGGAGGGCATGAAGGAGGAGAAGTTCCCCCCTCCCAGCCCTGCTAGAAACGCGAGCAAGACAAGAACCCAATAGGGCGTCGCGGGGTCCTGCACGGCGAAATACCAGCCGACCACCGGAGTAAGCAGCGACAGCGTCGAGAAGGCCACAACATGTCGCGTCCCGTAGAGCGGCAATAAGAAGGTGTGAACCATCCTCAAGGTGCCACCGGCGAGTCCCGGCATGGCCGCGAGCCAGAAAAGATGTGTAGTGGTGAGATTGAATCCGACCGCCGGAAGGCGCACGACAAGCGCCGAGACGACAAACCAAACGATGAAAGCCAGCGTCAGGTTGGCGGTCGTTATGGCGAGCGTCCGCCAGGCAAGCTTCTTGCCGACCGACTCCCAGAACCCTGCATCCTCCGGTGACCACTGTCCCAGCCAAGTCCCGTTCGACTCGTGGGTTGCCCCGACTTTTGCGGCGACCATGCTTGGCCTCCATCCCCAGTCCGAGTTCTCGCTCGTTACCTTTCGAGTTATGGGCTCTGAGCGCGCGATCGGATTTGATGCGGGTCAACCCGAGGCGCACATTGCGAATGGAATGAGGACGCGGCATCGAGCCGATGCCACGCCGCGCCATTGCGCAATTGGCGCAAAATGTACGAAGCGCTCCTCTATTGCATTGCACGAAACCCGGATCCAAGACGCACGGTGCTTCTGTAGGTCGCATCGTTCGCGACGCTTTGCCTCGCCCCGACACCGGCCGCTCGGATATCCTTTGAGTCGCAGCGCAAACCCTCCTGATTAGAGCCTGCAAAATGGAGGTTGAGATGAACGGACTTAGCTATCAAAAGCCGGTGCTCGTTCACTACCGAACTCCCCCACCCCTGATGGATTGCATGATGGAGCACATGGGCGTGGCCCACACCGAGGCGGTCTACGTCGATGGTGGCCTTGCCTGGCTTGGAGCCTGCACGAAGTGCATCTTCTGTCATCACATCGGAGAATGCCGCACATGGCTGGAGGGCACGGCCACCCAGACCAGCCCGGTCGACTTCTGCCCCAATGCTGAGTTCTTCCAATCCTGCGCGGAGCGCTCACACTCCTGACAGCATGAGCAACGACCTAATTCCGCTTGTGGCCCGAGGCTGACCTGCTCAATAGGATCGGTTCACGGCTGTCATTGGGGGTCAAGCCGGCGCGGGATCAGAGGCAGCTGGTCTGCTGCTCCCGGCCCTTTGCTCGCGTTACTTAGTTTAGCTGCGTCACGTTGCCTTTCGACCAGCGAAAGAAGGCGAAACCCGGGATGGTGACGTCGCCCGCGCCATCGAAGCCAAGCGTGCCCAACACGGTGGAGAAGCGTCCGGTACGCAGCATTCTGGCCACCCTTGCGGCGTCCGCAGCGTGCGTACGGTTGGCAGCCTCGGCCCAGGCCTGCACGGCGGCGTAGGCATAGAGGGTGTAGGCTACCGGCTCGAAGCCGTTCGCGCGGAAGCGCTGCACGACGGCGGAGGCCTCGAGAGAATTGCGCCGGTCGGGACCAAAGGTCATGAGCGTGCCCTCGGCCGCGTTGCCGGCGATCTGCCAGAACTCATCGGTCATGAGCCCATCGGTGCCGACCATCAGCGTCTTCATGCCGGCCGCCCGCATCTGCCGCAGAATAACTGCGGCGTCGTTGTGGAAACTGCCGATATAGACCACATCGGTCCGGGCCGCTTTGAGCTTTTGCACCAGCCCCGCATAGTCCTGCTGGTCGCGCTCGAAGCTCTCGTAGAGCACCACCTCCTTGCCGAGTCGCTGCATGGTCTGCAGCATGCCGTCGGAGGTGAGGTTTCCCCACTGCGTGCCGTCGTAGATGACCGCGATGCGCTTGTCGCGATAGTGGCGGGCCAGGAAATTGCCGGCATAGCTCCCTTGATGATCGTCGCGGCTGGAGACGCGAAAGATAAACTGCTGCCCGCGCGATGTGAGGAGCGGGTTCGTAGACGCGGGCGAGATCATGACGATGCCGTTCTCCTCATAGACCTCGGAGGCCGGGATCGAGCTGCCCGAGCCGAAGTGGCCCAGCACGAACTGCACACCCTCGCCGACGAATTGGTTGGCGATCAGCACCGCCGTCTTGGGATCGTTGGCGTCGTCAGCAACGACGAGCTTGAGCCGCTTGCCGAGGACACCCCCCGCGTCATTGATGTCGGCGACGGCGGCTTCGGCACCAACTCGCATCTGGTTGCCGTAGGCGGCGAGCACTCCGGTGAGCGGCGCGGCGGCGCCGATCACGATCTCGCTGGATAGAGCCGGCTCGGGCGCGGCGCCGGGGAGCTTTGGCTGCGGCCAATTGGCAGGGTTGGTGCTCGGCGTCACCGGGGCCTTGCCGAGCGCGGCGAGCCGGCTCTTCGCCTCGTTCGCGTAGCGGCCGTTGGGGTAGAGCTGCAGATAGAGGGAGAACATCGCGTCGACGTCGCTGTCCTTGATTCTGTTCCAGAACTCCTGCTCCTTGGCGTCGGCCGGCGCGCCAGGCTTGGGCGGCACGAGGTAGAGCTGATCGCCGCCGATCGCACCGTAGACATAGGGCACCTGCTTGCCCCGGGTGCGGCGCATGACGTTGTCGCGCACCATGCCGAACATGATGCGCACATCCACGCCGGGCGTCCCCATGTGGTCGATGAGGGCGAGCGTGTAGGGCGAGTCCTCCTCGATTCCGTCATAGGCCACCGAGCCGTGCTTGGCGGCGTAGGCGATCAGCGTATTG
>Ga0307426_1000101_pt1 | contig 51864 bp, 55 predicted proteins | sample SalMarWE160340MG_FD_202165 | JGI IMG/M metagenome (GOLD analysis project Ga0307426, IMG submission 202165) | Salt marsh sediment microbial communities from the Plum Island Ecosystem LTER, Massachusetts, United States - WE1603-40 | ecosystem: Environmental > Aquatic > Marine > Intertidal zone >... | reverse complement strand
TTGGTAGTAAGGGATACCATTATGCAGGATGAGAAAAAAATAAGGCTGGTCCTGGAAAGAAATGGTATTTACAATTTCCGGGAGAAATCGATTGGGCCGAGAAATCTGTATACAGAAAGTATCCACAGGATCACCAGAAGAAAAGATTTTAAGTGATTTTATAAGAACAGATTAAATATAGGCTGTATTATTTTAAGCAGAATCCAGAAAAATATATTTGAACTGCTGCCGATAGCTGAAATTCTTTTATAGCCTTCAATCAGTTCCATATCATATTTTAGAAAAAAGTCCGTAAACAAGTGGCCCATATCGGTTGTTATCCAGAGGACTATGGGTATTATAATAACTGCCGTAATAAAACTTCTGAATAAGTCTCCTCTGGAAGGAATTATTATCCACAGCAGTATGAAGGGGATTATTATGAGGTCAGCATCTGGGAGTACTGCATTGCCCGGAAGTACAGTTGATATATAAACTGTAAGGGGGATGATAATAACTGATAGAGCAATAACGGAAGGCTGCCCCACTAGGATTATAGGGTCCAGTCCGATATATATTTCTCTTTTTGTGATTTTTCGCCTGATAAATTCTTTTATTCCATAAACCGTGGGGATAAGACCTGTTAAGAGGATGTTAACTGCGCTGGGCATTAGTATCATTATAATAGATAAAGCCAGGCCTCTTGACAGAGCATAGAGAAGGTTTGGAAACGGATTTGAGAGAAGTTCCCTGTATTTTGTGATCAGGCCGATTATAAATCCTAAAATAAAGCCCATTATGATAGGTTCAGAAACGATACCAAGCTTGTACCGTATCTTCTCATAGGAGATATGGATTTTTTTAATAAGCGGTATCTTGCTGAAGATGATATTGAACAGATGCGAAACAGGTGCCCAGCAGATAGTGTGAGCCTGAGGATTGGAAATACCGCTGAGGCCGAAATAACTCTCGGTATATACTGCATATATATCTGATAATACAAAAGTTATAACAGCGATTATTAACGCGATCAATATTCCAAACCATTTTATTTCTGTAATAGAAAATATTACAGAGCCAACCAGCAGGAAGCTCCAGTAATTCCAGAGGTCTATATTTATGGTTCTTGTAAACCTCAGAGAGAGCATGACAATATTTAAAATAAAAACAGCAATTATTATCTGAAAGATTATAGGAGAGTTAAGAATAACGGCTTTAGATACCAGCCAACCTGCATCAATAATTTCAAATTCCTTAGGGGAATTTGCCAGTATAGTATTTATAATGGGTTCAAAGAAATTAACAAAAAGGGTCAGCAGTATTGAAACGCCAGTAAGGCCGATAAAAATAAATATACAGTTCTTTAAATTTTTAAGAGGTTTTCTTTCTACAATAAGGCTTAGTATCAGTAATAAGAACGGGATTATTATTACCGGTCCCAGTTCTATTATATAATCCAAAGTTCTGTATACAGCAGGCATAAAAAAAGTTTTAAATTTTTAATGATGATATATTATACTTATTATTTAGTATAAAAAAAAGGAACTATTATGAACAGATTTAGTATCGACCTGCCTTCTGAAACGATCAAATATATCAATAAGAGCAGGGATAATTTTAAAAAATTATATAACCAGATGTTTGAAGAGCTGTCAACCAGAGATATAAACGACATTTTAAAAAAAACAAAATCACATCTTTTAGATAATAAAAAGATCAACCTGCACTTTTTTAAAAGGGAGATCATAGTTGATTTAAATAAAAATATTATTTATTACACCGGAAAGAAAAAATCAGGCACAGGAGAAGATCTGGATAAATATTCATCTTCTATTGTCTTGCATTATCTTCTTAATGCAGATGGCACTCCGCTTTCAGGGAGCTGGATATCTTACCGGGAGCTTCCTGGAGGGCTTTTTTACTGGCAGACGATTCCCGGAGTACTGGAAATCCTGGTAAAAAAATATGGGAGTAGCGGAGAGAGCTTTTTAAAAAAAGCACTTGAGATCGGCGGTGAAAAATATACCGGATTTAAATTCGGATCGGTTATTTATCCCTTTAAAATGTTTCCTGTTCTTTTGATTCTTGACGAGGAAAGTGAAGAGTTTGGAGCAGGCGCCAGAGTGTTATTCGACAGGAGCGCTGCCCATTATTTAAAGACCTATGTGGTCAAGCTGATTGTGATCTATACGGTAAATAAGCTCTGCAGCTGAATAATATGATTTTATTTAAGTACTTTAAAAAAAAACTTATAAAAAAGTTGCAAGATAACTTTCTGATTATAAACTTATGGTAGTATTATTGTATTTAGGAATAAAATGTGATAAAAAAGTTCCTAGCCCTTTTTATCACATTAGATTATGCAGAGTTTATTAGCGGGAAGCAAAATAATAGTCGATGGGGTTCTATATTCAAATAGTAATAGAAACATAGACAAATTTGTTGTCGTTTTATAAGAATGTTATGGAGGTTTCAATGGACAAGGAAAAAATGATGCAGATTGCTTTTGAAAATGGCTCAAAGTGTGAGCGGGATTATCGTAGCTGTAACCAGTGTACAATAGCTGCTATCCAGGATGCTCTTGGAATAAGAAATGATTGTGTGTATAAAGCAGGAAGTGGTCTCGCTGGAGGGCTTGGAGAGTGTACTGACGGTGTCTGCGGTGGTTATTCAGGTGGTGCTATGATGATCAGCCTATTTTTTGGAAGAACAAGGAAGGAAGAAGGTTCAGAAAAAGGAAGGGCGGATAAACATGTTTCATTACATCTTACGGCTGCCCTGCACGATAAATTTATAGAGAAATATGGAAGTGTCATCTGTGCATGTGTGCAGGAGAAGATTTTGGGCAGGTCTTTTGATTTTAGAAGTTCTAAGGGAAAAGAGCTATTCAGAGAAGCTGGAGCACATGATATAGATAAATGTTGTACTGCTGTGGGAAACGGAGCCAGGTGGACTGTGGAAATTATTCTTGATGAAATGGAAAAAAGAGGTCTTACGTTTGAAGATCTAAGAAAATTTATATATATAGAAAAATAGAAAAGTGAGAAAATAAAAAATAAAAGAGGCATATAATGCCAGAAGTAAATAAAGAAAATAATAGGTTTTATTCAGGAGTTAAATATTTAAACATTTCATCTTGAAATAATTTTAATATTAATTAGAAATTTACTATATGCAAATCCTCATTTCTAACCTGGTAAATACCAACTAACTCATCTTTGAACCAGAACCTGATCTCTGCCACTCCAGATCTTAAATCTGGAACAATATGAAGACCAACCTTATCACTCCTTTATCCTTCCAATATAACTAATAAATTATATGGGTATGGGGTTCACCCCATTTTTAAACTTTAAATCTAAAAAAACGGTTTACTTTTGATTTTTAAATGACTTAAATATAATTTAACTTGACAAATATACTATTTTTTTTTAGTATTTGAACATATTATTAATTACTGCACATTTGTTCAATTTAAGATAGTTATTTGTTGGTTAGGATGTGGAGATAATAATTTAACATAAATGGTCACATTAATCTTACTCTAAAAGGGTATTTAATTATTTCAAGTTATAATTACAAAAATTTTGGCTTTTATATTTTTAAAGAATTAAAAATACAGAAAAGATGGGAGGTGAAATTTGGAAAAAAGATTACGGAGGCAAAACACAAAGTGCATGGTGAACCTTTAGATAATTTGTATTTGCCCGTAGTCTTGATGAGCTATTTTAAAAAAGAATGTGCTTAAGGACATAGATTTTCATAATGTTTTATGCCCTAAAGCGAAGTGAAAGGAATTGGTTTAAAATGAAAAAAACATTATTATGGTTCATAGTTCTTGTTGTAAGCTTGTCTATGTTTTCAGTGTTTACATTTAGTGGCTGTAAGGCAGCTGAAGAAGCAGCGGAAGAAGAAGCAGTGGAAGAAGAAGCAGTGGAAGAAGAAGCAGTGGAAGAAGAAGTAGTGGAAGAAGAAGCAGCGGAAGAAGAAGCTGAAGAAATGATAGAGATAGCTCTTGTTGTTAAGTCAGTAAATTCTGAGTTTTGGCAGAATATGCTTCAAGGAGGGGAAGATTTCGATGGAGAAAATGAAAATGTTAATGTCACCCCTTACGGGCCGGATTCTGAAACAGATATAGAAGGGGCTATTACAATTTTGGAAAATGTTGTAACTAGCGGGCCTGATGCAATAGTAATTGCATCCCAGTCAGGAGAAGGCGCTGTACCTTCTGTAGATGATGCAATGAGTCAAGGAATTCCGGTTATAACAACTGATACTATTATACCGACTGATGTAATAAGTCACTTGGCAACAGATAATCTTGCTGGAGGAAGAACTGCTGCGGATGCAATGGTTGAAGCCCTTGATGCCAATGGTATAGAAAAATCGGGGACTATAATCATCATGCATGTAGTAGAGTGTGATACAGATAGGCTTAGAGGTGAAGGTTTTGACGAGCGTATGGGCGAAATTGCTCCGGACATTACTATAGTCCATTCTCGTTATACTAATGATGAAGTAGCCGAGGCAATGACTTGTACAGAAGAATCTATTACTGCTTATGATGACCTTATCGGTATATTCGGAATTGATTATAATATCGGAGAGGGAATAGCTCTGGCTATCGAACAGGCAGGTATTCAGGATGAGATCATGATAATAGCTTTTGACGACTCAGAGGCTGAAATCGAAGCATTGAAAAAAGGTGTTATTAAAGCTCTAATTGTTCAAGATCCTTACAATATGGGATATAAAGGGTGTACTTTAATAGTTGATTATTTAAATGGTGAAACAGTAGCTGAGTATGTAGACACTGGTGTTAAAGTAGTCAAGAAAGAAGATGTAGAGTAATAAAGAATATAGATTATGATAGTACGCAAGAAAACATTTTGAAGAATTGTTATATCATATAAGTTTACGGGCAATATTTATCATAAATGTTGCCCGTAAAAAATAAGGTTGTTTAATATACACGGTCAGTAGCCTATAGGAAATCGATAATAACCAAATGGCTGAGTATATTATTAGGTTGAAAATAAAATAATAGCCATTTAATTTTTATGGTATTATATATATTAGAAGAGTCGAGATAAAAATAACCTAATGAAAATTTTATCAATCTTAGCATTTTCCCTGGCTAAGAGTGGAGGAAACAAGTGGGTTCAGAGAATAAAGAAATAATTAGAATGGAAGGAATTTATAAGCAATTCCCCGGTGTGCAGGCACTTGAAAATGTAGATTTCCAAATTCATGAAGGCCAAATCCATGGAATTGTAGGTGAGAATGGTGCGGGTAAGTCAACATTGATTAAAATACTTACGGGAGCTCTTCAACCAACTAGCGGAGACATCTTTGTTGATGGTAAAAAAGTTATTATTAGCGATCCAATAGTTGCCCGAAATCTTCAGATTGGCGCAGTCTATCAAGACCTGACTGTTGCAAGAGACTTAACTGTAGCTGAGAACTTTTTTCTTGGACAGATTCCAAAAAGCCGATTTGGATTTGTCAGTTGGAGGAAAATGGTTAAAAAAACAGCTGAGATTTTAAAAGAGCTGAATATTGAAGTTCGTCCCAATATGATTCTTGAAAAACTTACTGCAGCCCAGAAAGAAATGGTTCTAATTGCGAAACAGTATTTTAAGAAGTATAGGGTAGTTATTTTTGATGAGCCTACTGCACTTTTAACAAGTAAAGATACAGAAGAGTTATTTCGAATAATAAAAAAATTAAAAAAAGAGGGTGTTGGTATTATTTATATATCGCACCGCATCGAAGAGGTTTTTGAGATTTGCGATACGGTAACGGTGCTGCGCGATGGTAAGAAAATTGTAAGCATTCCTATTAATGAAACTGACATAGATGGTCTTATTTCGAGGATGGTTGGTCGAAATATTGATGATATGTACTCCATAAATCATCAAAAATTAACTAAAGAAGTACTCAGGGTTGAAAATTTATCAAAGACCGGAGTATTCAAAAATATTAATTTTACCGTCAAAAGTGGCGAGATTTTTGGGCTTTTTGGACTTGTTAATTCTGGTACAACAAAAATAGCAAGGGCCATATATGGATCTCAAAAGTTTGATCAAGGCAGCATATATATCAATTCCAAGAATGTAAGAATAACTTCTCCGTCCATGGCAGTTGCAAATAGTATTGGTTTTCTCCCTGAGGATAAAAAAACTGAAGGGCTGGCCATAAAGTTATCTGTCAGACATAACATTAATCTAAGTTCTTATTCTAATATATCGAGAATGGGCTTTGTAAACGGGAAACTGGAAAAGAAGAATGCCCTGCAACAGGTTAAATCTTTGAACATCAAAACACCAAGCATAGAGCAAATAGTTCTAAATTTGAGTGGAGGGAATCAGCAGAAGATTGTACTCGCGAAGTGGCTGGTAAGCCAGTGTAAGATTTTTATCTTTGAGGAACCTACTGCAGGAATTGATGTTGGCGCAAAAGAAGAAATATATAAAATTTTGGAGTTGCTGATTGAAAAAGGGAGTGCTATTGTCATGATTTCTTCATACTTACCCGAATTAATAGGTATAGCTGACCAGATTACAGTGGTTTATGAGGGAACACAGATGGGAACTCTGTCAAGGAGTGAATTCGATGAGAAAAGGCTTCTCCAGCTTGCTACTGGTGTAACTTAAAGGAGGATAATATTAGATGACTAAAGATAAAGTTAAGAAAATAATAGCTAAAATTAAGAGGATAACAGGCAGATTTCACGAAATGAATATCCTTTTAGTATTGATCGTTTTAATTATTTCTTTTGCCATAATGAATAATAGATTTATAGGCTTTGGGAATATTACTAATCTTTTAAGGTCGACATCTATTATCGGAGTTGTCGCAATTGGCATGACATTTGTTATTATTTCTGGTGGTATCGATCTTTCTGTAGGTTCAGTTTTAGCTTTAAGCAGTGTAATAGCAGCGAGGTTGATGTTAGCAGGTGTTCCAGTATATTTATCGATTATCATTAGTCTTGCGACCGGAGCACTGGCAGGGCTTATAATGGGTGTAATTATCTATGAAGCCCGGGTTCCCCCGTTTATTGTAACATTAGCAGGACTGAGTGTCTTCAGAGGGATTGCAATGCTTTTAACAGATGCTAAAAAAATTATTGGTCTTCCCGTAAGTTTTACTAATTTTGCTGTTGTGAGAGTTTTCGGGCTGCCAGCTATGGCAATTGTCTGGCTGGTTCTTATTATTATCGGTGTGATTATAGCTCGTTTTACTGTGTTTGGCAGAAATATTTACGCGATTGGTAGCAATCAAGAGGCTGCGAGATTATCAGGAATAAATATTAGAACTTCGATCTACAAAGTTTATGCTTTAGGCGGCTTTACTTCAGCAGTTGCGGGTATTCTTATGACAGCAAGGCTTGCTGGAGGGTCTCCTAGCGCAGGAGTTGGATATGAACTTGATGCAATTGCTGCTACTGTACTGGGAGGTACGTCACTTACTGGAGGAATTGGAGGAGTTTTTGGGACTTTTTTTGGCACCATGATTATCGCAACGATTTCTAATGGTGGAAATATCATGGGTATCAATCCTTTTGTCCTCGAAATCATTATTGGCGTTTTGATAGTGTTAGCAGTAGTATTCGATCACCTGCAAAAAAGAAGGGGAATTTAATCACCTATAAAAGAAATAAGAGCGTCGTAAATTAATTAATAGCATAAAAATATGTAAGGAAGGGATTAACAATCTCATGTCTGCAAATAAAAAAAATTTTAATAGTAAACATCAAACGGAAAAATCTATCTTAGGAGTATACAGGAAATCAGCAGTAATTACCGGTGCAGGAAGGGGAATTGGTAAATCCATCGCCTTTCTTTTATCTTCACTTGGAGTGAAAGTAGGTATTAATGATATTACATCTAATGGAGAATCTACGGCAGAAGAGATTAGAAAAGCCGGAGGCAATGCAATATATGTAAAAGGGGATGTGACTGATATTAACCGCATGGAAGAATGTATGTCAAAGGTAGCTGAAGAATTCGGGGGGATTGATTTTCTGGTAAATAATGCTGGAATATCGGATCAAGTAAAATTTGAAAATTTAAAAATTGAAAAGTGGAATAAAATAGTGAATGTGAACTTAACAGGGTCATATATCTGTACAAAATCAGCACTTAAGTATTTGAAAAAAAATAAATCTTCAAGTATTGTAATGTTTTCATCCGGTTCTACAATAACAGGAACTGGAGGATGTCCGGCTTATGCTGCTGCAAAAGGAGGGATAGTCAGCTTAACCCGTGCTCTGGCGCGTGAACTTTCTGTTTATAACATACGTGTTAATGCTGTTGCCCCGAGGAATATCCGGACTGAGATGCTGGAAAGTGTATTCAGCAAAGATGAAATCGCTAAAAAGGAAGGACACATACCTTTAAAGAGACTGGGAAGAGTAGAAGATATTGCAAATGGTGTACTATTTTTACTCAGTAAAATGTCAGACTATATTACCGGAGAGACCATATTAATTGATGGAGGACGAACATTTTTGGGTTAAATTAATGATCAAGCAGGTATGTGGGTATGAAATATGAAACAGAAATATGTTTTGGGAATCGATTTTGGGACACAATCAACGAAAGTTGTGGTATTTGATTTTGAAGGTAAGGCTATCACCTCAGCAAAAGAAGATATTCCTCTAAAACGAGTAAGGTCTGATTGGGCGGAACAAAACGCGGAGGATTGGTGGCACTCTCTTTGTTCAGTTTTAAAGTCAGTGATAGGCCAAGTAGATTCAGAGCAAATTGCTGGGTTAGCATTGGCGTACCAGCGGGAAACATTCGTACCTGTTGATTCAAATTTTAAAACTCTCAGGCCTGCTATTACCTGGATGGATCAACGTGCAACTGTTGAAGCAAAAGAGGTAAGGGAGAGTATATCAGATAATCGATTCTACAGCATTACGGGAAAGTTTCTAAATACAATCCCATCCATAATGAAGATTAAATGGATAAAAAATAATGAACCTCATATTTTTAAAAAGATAGACAAAGTTCTTACTGTTGGGGCTTACATCAACTATAAACTTACCGGTATAGAGATTGATTCAGCTGCAGGTGCAGACACAACCGGGCTATATGACATCAAGGCGGGCAAGTGGTCTGATGAGCTGGTATCCATTAGCGGCTTGAATCCAGACAAGCTTTTTAATGTGCAACCATCTGGTTTTAAAGCCGGCTGCGTTACTAAAGAAGCCTCTAAACTAACAGGCCTTTATAAAGGGACTCCTGTTTTTCTGGCAGGAGGAGATGGGCAGGTATTCGCTGTAGGTATCGGTGCAATAAAAGAATCAGAAATGGCTGTAGGTATAGGAACGAGTGGAACTTGCTCTATTCATGGAACCAAGATTGATTTAAAAAGCGTTTGCAGGACTCTGGTATCCTGTATCAAGGGACTGTATATCCATGAGTCGGTTATTATGTCAGCAGCTAATACTGTATCCTGGTTTGTAAAAAATGTTGATATTACCAATGGAGAAAAACGAAATGAATCTGCTGAAGAAAGGCTGGACAGTGCGATAAATGTTATACCTCCATGTAGTAATGGGCTGGTAACCATTCCTTATTGGAGGGGCTGCATGACACCATATAATGATCCCAGTACAAGAGGCGCGACCTTAGGTTGGTCGGATATACATACAAGATTACATTTCTATAAATCTATTCTTGAAGGTATTGCTTTCGAAATAAAGCTTATTATTGAAACCTATGAAAAAAATAACGGTGTAGAAATTTCTTTAATAAATATTGGTGGCGGTGGAGCTACCTCAAGCAATTGGTCCCAGATAATTGCTGATGTAGTAGGTAAAAAAGTTAATATATCCGATACTACGGAGAATACGGCATTGGGTGCCGCCATTATGGCTGCTTATGGTCTGAAAATATACGAAAATATTGATTCTGCAGTAAGCAAGATGTGTAGGATAAAAAATTCATTTGTGCCTGATAAGGAAAGATCGTCACTTTACAATAAGTTTTTTAGTGAAGTGTATAAGGAAATATATCCGGCGGTTCGTAAATTTTTAAAATATCTTGGTAGTTTTAATTTAAATACGGAAAGACAGTAGATTAAAAATATAACAGAATATACTGGCTGGATTTCATTTGAACTTACTGGGAACTGGACTCCTAGATGAACACAGTTAGGGGCATTAGGATCAATTGTGAAAGGTAGCATTTTTACTGAAATATTAAAAGATTACGATATCTCTGAATGAGAAAATAAAGTATTTTGTTTATTTGACTATTAATTTTTTTTTTGTATAATTTAAACAGTTGTTCATAACATAAACAATTGTGCATAATTGAGAAAAACATGAAATGGGCTGAAAATAAAAAATTTATAGCTAAAATAGCAAGACTTTACTACCTTGGGAATCTAACGCAGCAGGAGATTGCAGATAATTTAAATATATCCAGAACAAAAGTTTCTAGATGCTTGGATAGGGCAAGAGAAGAAAAAATAGTTGAAATCAAGATTAATTCACCACAAGAGGATTATACAGATTTAGAATATGAAATAGAAGAAAGGTACAAATTAAAAGAATGTATTATTGTTCCGACTTATGATAGAAGGGAAGATATTTTAAGAGATATGGCCGATAAATTAGCAGACATGTTTAATAGAATAATAAAAGATGGAGATTATTTTGGTATTGGATGGGGAACTTCCCTTAAATCCATAGCAGATTACCTGAATCTTAGAATGAAAGTGGATATAAAAGTAGTACCCTTGATTGGTGGTATTGGAAAAGTTGGTACTGGGATTCATACAAATTCGGTAGCCAGGACTTTAGCAAATAAATTTGGTGGGGTTAGTTATATGATTAATTCCCCTGCAATTTTAGATAGCAGTAAAGCAAAAGAAATTATACAAAATGATAGTAATACAAGAGAAATAATAAAGATGTCTGGTAGAGTTAGCACAGCTATGGTAGGTATGAGCGATATAGGTCCTCAGTCTACATTAATTAAAAATGGAAATTTTAAGGTTAAGGAATTCAATTATCTGAATAGTTTGGGAGTGGTAGGGGACGTGAACCTTATTTTTATAGATGAAAATGGAAAATATATAAAAAATGAAATTAATAAAAGAATTATAACTACCCCTATTGAAAGAATTGAAAAAATCGAAAATGTAATCGGGATAGGATTCGGAGGTAGAAAATTGAAGGTTATTTTGGGTGCGCTACGTGGCAGAATTATAAATATTTTATTAACTGATGAAACTACAGCAAAAAGTATAATTAGCTCTAATTAGATAATTAAAGATAATTCAAAAGTATATTATGGATATAAAATAATAGTTAAAACTAAAGTAATGAATTGTCAAAAATATAATAAACTAAAATTATTAACTAAAATTAATTTTTTTAATTAGTGAGGTTCTAATGAAGAAGGATGTTAATAAAAAAAGTAAATACATAGATATCAATGGATATAAAATAGAGGATAAATTCAAAGACTTAAATAAGAATATAAAAATTGAAATATTAAAAAAAATGTACCAGATAAGACACTTCGAATATCAAACTGAGCAATTTATTATAAGAGGTAAAATTCATGGGACATGTCATCTTTATACCGGTGAAGAAGCAACAGCAGTAGGGTCTATTTATGCTATTCGCAGTAATGATTATATTGCTTCTACTCATAGAGGGCATGGTCATTGCATATCAAAGGGTGCAGATTTAAATATAATGATGGCAGAACTGTTAGGCAAGAAGACTGGATATTGTAAGGGAAAAGGTGGTTCAATGCATATTGCAGATTTAGGTACCTCGAACCTTGGTGCAAATGGAGTTGTAGGCGGGGGTTTAGGGATAGCAACAGGTGCTGCGCTTACCTGCAAGTTGAGGAAAAATGGCAGGATTGTTGTATGCTTTTTTGGAGAAGGTGCAGCAAATAGGGGCATATTCCATGAGACTATAAATTTAGCTTCCATCTGGAGCCTTCCAGTTATATATCTTTGTGAAAATAATGTATATGCGATGTCAACGCCTAAAAAAGAGGCATTTAATATTGAGAGAATATCAGACAGAAGAGCTTCATACGGTATTGAAGGGTTAACAATTGATGGCAATAACCTTATTGAGGTGTTCAATACAGTCTCACACTTTGCCGGTGAATGTAGGGCAGGGAGAGGCCCTGTTTTAATTGAGAGTTTGACTTATAGATGGGGTGGACATTCTAAGAGCGATGCTCAAGTTTACAGAAGTAAGGAAGAAGTTAAATCGTGGATGAAAAAGGATCCAATTGTGCAGTACAAAAAAGTCCTTATGCGAGAAGGGGTATTAATTGAAAAAGAGGATGAGGAACTTGAAAAAGAAGTAGAAGAGCAATTAAAGGAAGCAGCCGAGTTTGCAAAAGAGAGTCCCTTTCCAGATAAGTCAGAAGTTGAAGAAGATGTTTACGCCTGAATAGTTCATGTTTTTATGATTTAAAACCTTTATAAAATTATTTAAGCTAAAGGAGAAATTTACAAGATATGAGGAAAATAACTTATCTTGAGGCAATAAGAGAGGCAATGTCGCAGATAATGAGGAAAAATAGTGACGTTTACATTATTGGTGAAGATATCGCTGAGTATGGAGGGGCATTTGGTGTAACGGTAGGGATGTATGAAGAATTTGGTAAAGAGAGAATCAGGAATACCCCTATATCAGAAGCTGCAATAGTGGGAGTTGGCATTGGAAGTGCCCTTACCGGTATGAGGCCAATAGTTGAGATAATGTTTTCAGATTTTATAACTATAGCTATGGAACAGATTATCAATCAAGCTGCAAAAATACGATATATGTTTGGTGGGAAGGGGAAAGTTCCTCTTGTGATCAGAACAGCAGGAGGTGGAGGAACAGGTGCTGCTGAGCAGCATTCTCAAAGTCTCGAAGGTCTTGTTACACACATCCCTGGACTTAAAGTGGTTATGCCTTCATGCCCATATGATGCGAAAGGGCTGCTTATTGCGTCAATTAATGATAATAACCCGGTTATTTTTATAGAACATAAGCTTCTTTATAAAAATAAAAAATATATAGAGGATGTACCGGAAGAAATTTATGAAATAAAACTTGGAAGTGCAGATATAAAAAGAAAGGGTACGGATATTAGTATAGTTGCTACTTCTTTAATGGTTCAGAAGTCAATTGAAGTTGCACAAATACTTGAAGAAGAAAAAAATATAAAATGTGAAGTAATAGATTTAAGAACACTCCGCCCCCTTGATATAGATACAGTGCTTAATTCAGTTAAAAAAACTGGAAGGCTGCTGTGTGTAGAAGAAGCATGTAGCTTTGGAGGTTTTATGGGAGAGGTCTCAGCTCAGGTAGCTGAAAAAGGATTTGACTGGCTGGATGCTCCTATAGTCAGAGTCGCGGGTAGAAACTGTCCTGTTCCATACAGCCTTGTTCTTGAGCAGGAAATGATTCCCAGTGTTGAGAGGATTGAAAGAGGAATTTTAAATTTCTTTAAATAGGGCAGTGTATTTTATTGGATTTCTATGTGCTATTATATGTATTGCTTTAAGTTTAATATTTATTAAAGGATTTGATCATGCATGAAGTGATTATGCCTAAACTGGGCCTCACTATGGAGACGGGAAGAATAGAAAAATGGCATAAAAAAGAAGGAGATAGGGTAGGAAAAGGAGAAGTACTTTTTGAGGTTATGACTGATAAGGTAACAATCGAAGTGGAGTCATATGATTCAGGTACTTTATTAAAGATACTGCGGGCTGAGGGTGATGATGTACCTGTGACTGAAGTGGTAGCGTATATCGGCGAGCAAGGTGAAAAGGTCCCTGAAAATGTAATTAAAAAGGAAACTGCTAAAAAAAACAAAGAACCGGAATTAAAAGATGCATTGGAGTCAAAGGATAGAGAAAAGAAAACAGATAGGAGTTCAGGGAAAGAAAAAGGAATAAAAATATCACCGCTGGCAAGAAAAATCGCTGAAGATATTGGTATTGATTACAGGTCGGAAGAAATCGCAGGCTCCGGTCCAGGAGGAAGAATAGTAAAAGAGGATGTAATAGCCTATGGTAAATTAAGAAAAAAGAAAGAAAAGGAAGAGCCGGCATCTCAACAGGGAGCTATTTCTGTAAAATCATCAAGCAAGCTTACGGGTTTGAGAAAGGTGATAGCGGAGCGTATGAGTCATTCAAAGTCAACTATCCCTCATTTAGTTTTAAATATAAAAGCTGATACTACGAAGCTTGTGGAGCTGAAAGAAAAGCTTGAGGAAGAAATTATAAAAAAAGACGTAGTAAAGATAACTTATACTGATTTTATATTAAAGGCAGCTTCTGTTTCGCTGAGGGAAAATCTGGAGGTAAATTCAACTTTTTCCGATGGAAATTATATAATATATGACGATGTAAATATAGGAGTGGCAGTTTCACTGGAAGAGGGTCTTATAGTCCCAAGTATTATTAATTGTGATAAACTAAAGATTACTGATATTGCAAAAAAGAGAGTGGAGCTGGTAAAAAAAGCGCGGGAAGGAAAACTAAGTCTGGAGGAAGTCTCAAATGGTACGTTTACCGTAACAAATTTAGGGATGTACGGGATAAGGTCTTTTTCACCCATTATAAATCCTCCGCAGGCGGCAATACTTGCCGTTGGTAAAATGTATGTCGAGCCTGCAGTAGTAAAGGGAAAAATAGAGCCGAGATCCTTTATGAACCTTTCTGTTTCGTGTGACCACAGAATAATCAATGGAACAGTAGGGGCAAAATTCTTAAGAAGAGTAGTGGAACTTATAGAAGACCCTGATAAAATAACTTTTAATTAGATTTAATGTTTTTTAAAAGTGGAAGATAAAAAAGCAAAAATAGTATTATTTTGTGTTAATTGTAATAAAGAATCATCACATACGGTATATTACATAGGTAACTATCTGCGTAGTGTGGTCTGTGACAGCTGCAATAAAAAAATAGAGATTGACAGGCGCCATCTCAGGACTGTATTTGCCGAGGATTTTATAAATAGAATTTTAACCAAACCGCATAGGATGACAGAGGATATGAAAAAAGCGATAGCTACACTGATGCCTTTTTTCCCCAAACGGTTGTTCAGGGAGCCGTTAAAAGTGATGAAAGAGATATATGCGGTTTTAAAGAAGGAAAACGGCAATTCAAAAAAAAGCAGTCAGTGATTCAAAGCAGTTAAGTAATTTTTATAATCGGGATTTTAAAAGTATTTTCAAAGCTGTGCACTATTTGTTCTTTGACATCACAAATAGGGATAGGACGATTAAGGATTTTTTTTATAGAGGTCTGGGGGTGATCTTTTAAACCGCAGGCTATTATATAATCAAAGTATTTCAGGTCGTTGTTTACATTTATTGAAAAGCCGTGGAAAGTTATCCATTTTTTAATTTTTAGGCCGATTGATGCTATTTTAAAATTGTTGACAAATATCCCCCTGTGTCTTCTTACCCTGGTTCCCTGTATATTATAACAGGCAAGCACATCTATTATGACCTGTTCAAGATTATGGACAAAGAAGGTCAGATCTTTTTTTATCCTGACCAGATTTAGAATCGTATAGCAGACGACCTGTCCCGGAGCATGAAGAGTGATGTCGCCGCCTCGGTCAGACTGGACCAGTTCTATGTTTTGATCTTTAAGTTTCTTTCTGTTTGCAAGCAGGTTGCCGGTATTTCTGTTGCTTCCAATAGTGATGACCGGGTAGTGCTCAAGTACTAATATTGCACCGGGCCTGTCATCTGATCTTATAAGTTCGAAAAGTCTTATCTGCAGATCATAGGCTTCATTATAGGAAATAAGACCGAGATCAAGACCCAAGATGTTCTTTTGTGTATTACTGCAGCTAACACTATCTATTATTTTATTAATGTTAAATGGAGTTTTTTGTTTTAATATTTTCATAACTCAAAATACCATGATCAATTAAATTATTTTATCATATTAAGTAATATATTTTTTAGTATATTAAATGATCTATGAAAGGAGTTTTTAGGCTATGGATATTATAAAGGTAGACCTTGCCGTGCTGGGAGGAGGACCCGGGGGATATGTAGCATCCATAAGGGCTTCAAAAATGGGTCTAAAGACTGCAGTGATTGAAAGAGACTATCTGGGAGGAGTATGCCTGAACTGCGGCTGCATACCTACAAAAACTCTTTATCATGTGGCATTTATACTAAATGAAATAAAAAAGGCAAAAGATTTCGGCATAGATGTCTCTGAGCCAAAACTTGATTTTAAAAAGACAATAGCCAGAAAAGACCAGATAATCGAGATGCAGAGAAAGGGTCTTCAATCTCATTTCAAAAAAAATAACATAGAACTTATAAAAGGCAGCGGCAGAATAATTGCAAGAGACAGGGTAGCAGTAAGGACATTAGACAGTCAGGAAATCGAAGTTGAAGCAAAAAATATAATTATTGCAACCGGCTCATCTGCTGCAAATGTAAAGCCGTTTGATCTGTCTGAAAAGGGAGTAGTGGATAATGCTGGAATATTATCTATTGAGGAAATACCGAAGTCACTATTGATCATAGGTGGTGGAGTTATCGGAAGTGAGTTTGCAAATATCTTCTCTTCATTAGGGACGAAGGTCACTATAATAGAGCTTCTCCCAAGGATACTTTCAACTGAAGATGAAGATGTCTCAAAAGTGATTTATAACGTATTCAGGAAAAAAGGAATTGAAATATTTACAGATACAATAGTGGAAAAAGTTGAAAAAAGCGGCGATGATTTTATCTGTACTGCAAGCGGCGGGAATAAAATAACTGCGGATAAAGTACTAATATCAGTAGGCAGAAGACCAAATTCTTCTGATATAGGTATTGAAAAAGCCGGTGTAGAGGTGGACCAGAAAGGTTATATAAAAGTTGACTCACATCTTAGGACAAATGTCCGGGGTATTTATGCTGTAGGTGATGTAATAGGAGGACTTCAACTGGCTCATGTAGCTTCTGAAGAAGGTAAGATTGCTGCAGAAAATATTGCCGGGAAAAATAAAGAAATGGATTACAGTGTTGTCCCCTGGGCAGTGTTTACGTCTCCCGAGATCGGGACTGTCGGAATTAATGAAGCTCAGGCAAGAAAAAAGAATATAAAGGTGTGTACAGGAATATTTCCATTCAGCTCCAGCGGTAAAGCTTATATCTCAGGGGAGACCGAGGGTTTTATAAAAGTCGTTACAGACAGTGAGACAGGAGAAATTCTCGGTGCCCAGATGGTAGGACCAAGGGCTACTGAATTAGTCCATGAGATCGCTGTGGCTATGAAGGGAGAGATCCTGGTAGATGATCTTGTTTCAACTATCCATGCTCATCCGACATTCTCCGAATCTGTTTTGGAGGCTGCAGAAGATTGTTTAGGGATCGCAACTCATAAATAATATATTTAGATAATAGAAGCCTGTGTTTAAATACTTTGACATAATATGAAGTTGTGTTAGAATTATTTTCCTAAATCTAAAATATTGTTATTTTATTATAAGATATAAAATATTTAAGATTTCTATGAATACTGATAGTTCGGTAGTTTTAACCAAAAGAGTGATAATAACATCGTCTAATCCTGTAGCTAAGGAAGATTTTGTTAAGAAAATTAAGGAATTTGCTAAAAATATTATTGCTTTCTTAAAAAAGAACGGCTGCAGGAAGTTAGGTCATATGAAAGTGATCTCTACTACTGACGGAGAAGATTATCTGCAGCTCAGTATTTTAGGTATGACCCAGAGGCCTAAAGTCCAGGGTATCCTAAAAAAGACTTTCGAAAAAATCAAATTGACTCTTAATATAATCGAATTTGGAGTCGGCAAGGAAATAATCGACAGCAAAGTTGATGAGGAAATAAAAAATATACAGACATATTTTGTCAATAAGTGATCTACTGATCCTATATAAAAGTTTTAAATGTCATTATCGTACTCAAATTCAAAATCAGACGGAAGATATTTTAAGTAAATGAATTTCGATATATTTCTATAATCTATATTCAGAAGGTCTTCCGGATCAAGATATTTATTGTTATATATTACACCGAAGTGAAGGTGGCACCCGGAACTTGAAGGGTCATCATATGCACCTATGGAAGCGATTATCTCACCCTGTTTAATATATGTGCCGGTAGATACATAGATATTCATCAGGTTAAGATAAGTAGTCCTGATTTTTTGGTTATGTTTTATTACCAGTGTCCTTCCGCCTATAGGGGAAAAGCCTATATAGCTGACTAAACCACTACCGGCTGCAGCCACTTTTTGGCCGTATTTTCCTTCTATGTCTATTCCGGTATGTTTATAATGTTTCCCCTTTTCCTCACTCCAGTAGATCTGTCTAAACCCGACTATTATTTCTCCTTCGAGTGGTGTAATAAATGGAGTCCTGTAGTCCGGATAGACAGGTGATGCCAGGCCTGTAAGAATGTAAACCGACAACAGCAGGAATATAATAGGACCAAGTATGCAGACTCTTTTGATACTGCCTGAAATATTATTTAATTTGTTCTTTGCAGTTACTCTACCCCTATTTATCATAAAGTGTTTCCTGTCGGTTTTTACGGTTATATCGGATGTTAAGTATATAGCAAAAGCATATATATGTAAATACACATATTACCTAAAGCACATGATAATAGAGGGAAGTTTTACTATTTGAGTGTTAAACATTATAATTATAACAATCTGTAATCCTACAAGAGGAGTAAATATGAACAGTAGAATAAAGGAAATACTCTCATGGTATGAAAGCGAAAACCCCGGAACTATTAGAAATCTGTATAGCATATTGATGCACGGAAAATTAGGCGGGACAGGAAAACTTGTGATCCTGCCTGTCGACCAGGGATTTGAACATGGTCCTGCAAGAAGTTTCGCTCCCAATCCGGATGGTTATGACCCGACCTATCATGTAAAACTGGCAATTGATGCCGGTCTGAATGCACATGCGGCACCGCTCGGTTCCATGCAGATAATCGCAAAAGAATATGCCGGACAGATCCCCCTTATTTTGAAGGCCAATAGTCATGATGTAATGGATAGCAGTTCTGATCCAACTCCGGCTGTGACCGCTTCTGTAGAGGACGCTTTAAGACTTGGATGCGCTGCAATCGGTTTTAGTATTTATCCTGGCAGTGCTAATTTTAAACAGATGTATGAGGAGATAAGAGAAATAGCCCTTGAAGCAAAGAGAAATGGCCTGGTAGTGGTAATATGGTCCTATCCCAGAGGCTCGGAACTGTCAAAAAAGGGAGAAACTGCAGTGGATATAGTGGCCTATGCTGCGCAGATCGCAGTCCAGCTTGGAGCGCATTTAATAAAAGTAAAACCGCCTACTGATCACATAGAGCTTGAAGAAGCAAGAAAGGTATATGAAAAGTATAATATACCGGTAGGTACACTGGCCGAGAGAGTAAGCCATGTAGTACAGAGTGCCTTTGATGGAAAGAGGATCGTTATATTTTCAGGCGGCCCGGCAAAAGGCAGAGAAGAAGTAATTGAGGAAATAAAACAGATAAACAAAGGCGGAGGATTTGGCTCTATAATCGGAAGGAATTCTTTCCAGAGACCAAGGAAAGAAGCTCTGGATTTTCTTGATGAAGTGCTCGCAGTTTACAGTGGAAATTAAAGCTGTAAAAAATATTTAGAAATTACTATTAAAAAGGGGTTATGGTGCAGAGAAAGAGGCTATACATTATCCTTATTATGATATCCCTGATCTTTTTCATGAGCAGTGCAGTCACCTGCAGCCGGTGCAGCAGAGATTTTAAAATAATCCCAAAGCAAGTTTTAGAAGAAGAGGAAGAAGTCCAAGATGAGGAGGAAGAAGCCGAGGAGGAAAAAGAAGACAAAGATGTTGATGAATTAATAGTGGAAACAGAAGAAGAGATCGAAGAAATAATAAGTGATACCGAAGAAGAAATTGTATGTATGATCGAAGAAGCAGATGAGATGATAGATGAAACTGATGATGCTGAAGATCTGGCGGAGCTTGAATCAGAGATAGACGAAATGGCTGAAGAAGCGGAAGACCTGGTTTTAGAAGCAGAACACGATATTGAGAATTTATTGGATGATCTTGAAGAAGTAGTAGGGGAAGCTGGCCAGGAGGAACTGCAGCAGCTGGAGGAAGATGTGGATGCTATGATCGATGAAGCTTATCAGGAAATCGAGGAAATGATGGATGACCTTATGGTAAAGGCATTAAAGAAATATTTATAAAATAGTTACTTTAAAGTCGAATTAAGTTTATCTGATAAGAATTTTTAATAGTGAAAAAATATTTTTATAAGGTATAATTTGATATACTAAGTTTTTAAAATTATTAATGTTATTCAGGGAGATATTATGAAAAGAAAAAAACTATATGTTCTAATCGCTGTCCTTGCAATAATAAGTTTATTTAGCTTCTCAGCTCTCTGCGGTGACTGGAAAGCCACCGGTGATGAAGAAATAGATATAGGGGAAGGAACCGAAGAGGAAGCTGAAGAAGAGGAAGAACCCGAAGAAGAAACTGAAGAACCCGAAGAAGAAGAGGAGGAAGAAGAAGAGGAGGAGGAAGAAGAAGAAGAGGAGGAAGAGGAAGAAAAAACAGCACCGACAATTGATCTTGAAATATACCTGGATGCCACTCCTACTGACGGTATATGTTACTACAGGGTACAGGCAAATGTTACCGGTAATCCCTCTCCTTCTGTGAGTTGGAATAAAGATGACAGTGGTGGTTCCTGGGGAAGCAGAAAGGCTCAGGTAAATCTGCATGACCCCAGTGAGACATTTACACTTGTTGGTACTGCTACCAATTCAGAAGGTACTGCAACAGATTCGATTATCTTAAGCTGGGGGTGTCCGATACCCGAACCGGAAATATTGGAGGACGGTGGAGATATAACGGCAAATACTGCATTAAGCGGATGGATCTGGATGGGCTCAGCTGCATATCCGGGAGCCAGTATTGCGTATGTCGGAGATAATTCTGGTGATACAGAATTAAAGGCTTATTTAAGTTTTAGTATCGATCATATTGGTGATCTTGACAATGTGACAATAACAGATGTCTCAGTAATACTACCGCTGCATTCTGTTGAGCCTGTCCATAATCACCCCGAATTAGCTGCAAGTCTGGTAGTTATAAAGGTATACGATTACGGAAGTTCATTAGATCTTGGAGATGGGGCACTCGGTGGTACGGAGGTAAAGATTATTGGTACTACGGATTCTTTGACCAATTTCAATTTCTCAAGTGCCAAACTAAAAGAAGAACTGCAGAATGCTGTGGATATAGATAAAGACTGGTTTCAGTTAAAATTAGGTCTTAATGGTAAGACCAATGATGGAATTGCCGACTATTATAAATTTAATCCCAGTAATGCAAAGCTTCATGTTGATTTTCAATATGAAGAGAGTTCCTAATGTTTATTTTTATAAAAGTCTAATTAGACTAAAAACATACTTTTTTATATAGCAGTAATTGGAAGGAAGGCTCTGTGGATCATTTTAAAAGATGTTAAGCAGAGTCTTTTTTTATAAAATTTAAAAGCAATATTCCTTTTCTTTTCATCAATTAATCAATGCTATGCTGGTTTCTAATTATTATTAAGAAGGTTATAATTAAAAATAATAAAATTCTCAGAAGGAATAATTATGAAATTAAATAAACTATATATTATAGTGGCAGCATTGGTACTATTTCTGATTCTCAGTTTATCAGCAGCCTGTGAAAAAGTCCTGGAGTTAACAGAGGAATCTGTATCAGAGACAGTAGAAGAGCTAACAGAAGAACTTGATATTGAAACCTTTACCGAAGCGGCTGAAGAAGAAGAACAAAATGATGAAACAATAGAAGCAGAAGTAGAAGTACCTGTATTTCAGGAAAAGCTGGATGAAATAGAGCAAACTTATTCAATGGAATTCAGGCAGTACCTAGAGACACTTGATGAAGACTATCTGGAGAGCCTGTTAGATGATGATAATGCGGTAAAGCAAGAATGCGATCTTTTTGATTGGCGAAACACATTTTATGAAAATAATATAATCTTTACAGCAGACGGAAATATTTTTCCCAGCAATTGGTATGGATCCGGGATAGATGCAAAGGCTGAGAGCTTGTCTGCAGGTGAGGTAGAAAGATCAAAGAGTATAATGATAACTGCTCTTGATAAATATCCCACTCTGCTGTTAAAAAATAACCTTAAGAGCGTATATGTTTTAAAATCTATGATTTTTTATGGAGTAAACTACGGAGGGACAAACTCACCTCCAGACATTGTTTATGTGGTAAACGACGGGGTGAGTATGGGGTATACGGATATTGTCATAGAAAAAACGTTTCACCATGAATTTTCAAGTGTATTGAAATATAACTATGGGTTTGATGAAACAGCATGGAGGCAGGTCAATCCGGCCGGATTTGTATATTTTGATGAAGCAACCGGTGGAGCAGGTGCAATAAAGGCAGGGAAAGCCTCCCAGGTCTTTGACCTGAAGGAGCATGAAATAGGATTTCTATATGAATATGCTGAGTCTACCCTGGAAAACGATCTTAATTCATTTGCTGAAAATATATTTATGGGAGAGGAAAGTTTTTTTAATATAGTAGAAAGCTACGATAAATTGGAAATGAAACTGGATCTTATCGTAGCATTCTATAACTCGTTAGACCCTATGTTTACTGTAGAGTACTTTAAAGGGCTTTAATAGTTTTAAACCATGATCAAAGAAATTTTAATAATGATTAGTATGCCAGTGCCTTTTCCCCCTAAAAGCGCCGCCTATAAAACCAGAGAACAATGCCATAGCTATTGCGATCTTAAAAGAAGTAAACCATGAAATGGTTTCAGCTACCAGACCCTGATTTACAGCTTCAGGGAAGATATCCGGTACCACCCAGGCCCACATCACTTTTACCAGGAAAAGCCCTAAGACTAAAGCAACAGCTATTAGTATCAGTGTTCCCGGTATTATTCTAATCCACCATCTTCTTATCATTTCTAATATGCCTCCTTTATTTTAGATATCTTTTGATTTCTTATTTATCAATGAATCAATATATGAATGAACTGCATTTTTAAAATCTTTGAGTGCTTCAGACTTAGTTCTTCCCGAACTTATTATCACAGGGGATTTCCATATGATATAGTAATCATTAGATTCGTCATCAAACATGACCTGCAGCTTTTGTTCATTTTTTGGTATTGTCTTTTTCATTGGATATGTATTTCTTATTCTTCCAGCAAAGATTCTATTTCCTGCCGTGCTTTTGTTATGATACTGCCTATTTTCTCTATTTTCTCAGGGCTTGTATATCTTATCTTGAATACTAAAAATCTTCTCAATTTTGCGACTTCACCGATTATATGACCGATGATCTTAAAATTTCCATGATCCCACTGGTGTCTCATATGGTCTTTTACCTGGTCTGCAAAGTCGCTTCTCTCATTTAAGAAATCAATACCCTGCTTTGTTATCTTATATACCTTTTTGCCGTCTCTCTCTTTAGAAGTCGCATAACTCATTTCTTCAAGCATCTGAAGAGTAGGATACACAGTACCGGCGCTGGGTTTGTAAAAACCATGAGAACTTTCTTCAAGATAGCGTATGATCTCATAGCCGTATCTTGGCTTTTCTTTTAACAGATCCAGAATGACATATTTTAGATCTCCTTTCTGGAAAGGACTGTCATATCGAAAACCGTTAAAGAATCTGTCTCGTTTAAAAAATCTATCACGAAACATTTAAATTACCTCCTTTTAATCTGATATATCAAGTACTATCACGATATATCGAGATATATTATATATTTTTTTCTACTAATGTCAAGTGATTTTTTTAGCAATCAGCCTGCAAGTGTATTATAGAAGTTTTTAAGCTTGCCGATTTGAATTGCAGTGTTATAACATGTTGCGTATTTATGTAGATATTGCAAAAATAGTATGGTATGGTCTAATTAAGATTAGCTTTTTAATGATTAAATAGTAATAAAAAGGAGTAAATATGAGAGCAGTTCAATTTGTTATAAGAGCACTTAGATTGATTGGGTCACTGGCTTTCGTACTCGGACTATTTACTGTGATATTTGCCGGGATGCCCTGGTATGTTTACCATGAACCAATATTACCATGGTGGGTCAAAACTGCCGTGTACTGTGTTTTAGGCGGCATCTTGCTGGTCTTGCTGACAATAGCTGCAGAACGGGGAAAAGTCAGGGATGAGGGGAAGGAACTTCCAAATACTAAGACTGGGTTAAGTGTGTTGATCCAAACTTCTGCAGAAGTCCCAGGTCGAAAAGTAACTAAAACTTTAGGTCTGGTACAGGGACATACAATCTTTGCTATCTGGATTGGAAGGGACCTTTCTGCGCTGGTACGCTTGATTCTTGGCGGAGAGCTAATTGAGTATACAGAGATGATGGGACACGCCCGTGAAATAGCTACCAGCAGGATGGTAGTAAAAGCTGAGAAGCTTGGAGCTGACGCGGTAATCAACATGCGTTTTATGACCACCAGTGTTATAGGAAGTGCTGCTGAGCTGCTGGCATATGGTACTGCTGTAAAACTCAGTAAGTCGGCTAAATAAGACCAATTATTTTTTATTCGTCTTGCATAAACTCTTCAGGATATTCAACGATTCCGGCTTTGCCTTCCAATGCTTTTTCGGTCAATTCAAATGCCATAAATGCTTCATCGGGAACTTCAAATGGGGACTTTATATTCCATTTTGAAGCTCTCTCAAACCCGAATATTGGATAATAGTCTTTATGACCCAGGACGATTATAGAGTCAAAGCCAAGTTCTTTTGCTTTTGCCATTCCTTTTTTAATAAGTTCAGATCCTATGCCCTGTTTCTGGAAGGCAGGGATAACAGCAATAGGAGCCAGTGCCAGTGTCCTAAAAACAGAACTTCCGATAATTTTTATCTTGGAAAAAAGGATATGCCCGACAATTCTCCCGCAGGTCTCTGCTACAAGAGAGAGTTCAGGAACGAAGTTATTGCCAGCTCTTATTTTATCAATAATTTTACTCTCATTTTCCTGGCCGAAAGCCAGTCTATTTACTTCGTAAATATCTTTGCGGTCCTTTTTTTCTTCTTTTCTTATTAATAAATCCATACTGCAAAAATTTTTACCGATAATGATTTCCGCATATGGTATATTGGCTTATAGTGTTTGTCAAATACAGAATTGAAAATCATAAGTAAACTTTGTATAATGCAGTGTATTTCCCTTTTAGGAATTTTATAAGGAGGATAAATGCTTAGACCGGAAGATTTTTTTGATCTTTCACAGACCCAGTTTAAAGAACTTTTTAGCGATGTTGAATATGTATGGGATGCCCTGAAAAAAATAAAGGAATATATAAGGGATAATATTAAGCCAAATGTCTCTGGTATAAGGAAGGGTAAAGCATTTATAAATAAAACTGCAGTATTATATGGCAGTGAAGTCATAGAATCAGGGTTTGATATAAGTATTGAAAAAAAGCAATTAGTCATAAAAAAAGAAGGCAAGATCCTGGAGGGAGCAAGTGTAGTGTATGCCGGTGCTGCTCTTATGGATGATGAGATATATATCGGAAAGGGTACAGTCATAGAACCAGGAGCATTAGTAAAAGGCCCGGCTATTATCGGTGATAATACTGAGCTGCGCCAGTGTGCTTATCTGAGAGGCGATACATTGGTCGGAAACGGCTGTGTGGTAGGGCATGCCACTGAGCTAAAATCCAGCGCCATGCTTGGAGGAAGCAAGGCAGGTCATTTTGCATATATAGGGGACAGTATCCTTGGCAGTGTTAATCTTGGTGCAGGGACAAAACTAGCGAATCTAAAGATAATTGAGTCAAATATAGTTATCAGTATAGAAGGAAAGAGATACAAGACAGGCTTGAGAAAGTTTGGGGCAATACTTGCAGACGGAGTAGAGACAGGATGCAACAGTGTTACCACTCCGGGTACTCTACTCGGAAAAGATGTTCTTATGTACCCCAATACAACTGCAAAGGGTTATCATCCTCCAAAAACAATAATCAAACTAAGGCAGACACAGAAGTTAGTGCAAAGGAGGTAAAAGAATGGGCAAATTATTCGGGACAGACGGAATAAGAGGAGTTGCAAACGAGTACCCTATTACTCCTGATATGGCTATGCAGGTAGGACAGGCCACTGCTTACATACTTAAAAAAGAAGGGCATCGTTCAAGGATCGTCATAGGCAAGGACACCAGGCTATCTGGTTATATGATAGAAAGTGCCCTGGTCTCAGGTATATGTTCCATGGGATCAGATGTAATACTTGTAGGGCCGGTACCAACACCTGGTATTGCTTTTTTAACGACCAATCTGGATGCGGATGCAGGAATAGTGATTTCTGCTTCACATAATCCCTATCAGGATAATGGGATTAAAATATTTTCAGGAAAAGGATATAAACTTACCGACGAAGAGGAGCAGAATATTGAAAATTTAATACTTTCAAAAAAACTTCCGACCCTTCTTACAGATGCTGAAAACCTGGGCCGTGCATCCAGGGAAGAAGATGCGAGCGGGAGATACATAGTTTTTCTCAAACATTCATTCCCCAGAGGTCTTGACCTCGAAGATATAAAAATCGTACTGGATTGCGCCAACGGCGCTACCTATAAAGTTGCCCCGACATTATTTACTGAGATGAGGGCAGAGGTCATTGCTTTAAATGTAAATCCTAACGGGCAGAATATTAACCTTGACTGCGGGGCACTTTATCCAGAGGAACTGGCAAAATCAGTAGTGGAAAATAAAGCAGATATAGGGCTTGCTTTTGATGGCGACGGGGACCGGCTGATAGCTGTAGATGAAAAAGGAAATATAGTCAACGGCGACAAGATAATCGCAATATGCGCCAATAAATTAAAAGAGGAAGGAATGTTAAAAAACAACACTGTGGTGACGACCGTTATGAGCAATCTTGGACTTTCTGTTGCATTTAAAGAGATGGATATCAGGAATATTACAACAAAAGTCGGTGATAGATATGTGCTTGAAGAAATGTTAAAAAGCGGCAGTATTATTGGCGGTGAGGATTCAGGTCATGTTATTTTTAAAGAGCATCATACCACAGGTGATGGTATCCTGACCGCACTTCAGCTTTTATCCGTTTTGAAAAAGGAGAATAAGCCGCTTTCAAAGCTGGCAAATATCATGAGAACATTCCCTCAGGTCCTCATAAACGTAAAGGTAAAAAGGAAAGCTCCACTTGAAGAAATACCGGAACTTAAACATGTAATATCAAAAGTCGAAAAGGAACTCGGTGATGAAGGCAGGGTTCTTGTAAGGTATTCCGGTACCCAGCCTGTCTGCAGGGTCATGCTTGAAGGACCTACCGAGAGTGAAACCGAGAGACTTGCCAAAGAAATAGCACAGGTCGTGGAAGATAAATTAAGTTAAATAATAAATTTGACTGTTCCCATATTTTTAAGTCAAACTTGGAAGATATAAAGTCAATATTATTTAGTTGTTGTGATTTTATTCTATGATAAAAAGAATCCTAGAGCTTTTAGATAAACAGGGTCCTTTAACCGGTAAGGAACTCTGTGATAGGATCTCATCAGATGAGCTGACCCTGTGGCGGATTTGTAATAAATCAGAAGAAATCATTTTAAGAAAATTTGGAAGAAGATTTCTCAGGCTTGACAAGCATGTCGAAGGATATGCCAGGCTTTCCCCTTCCATAAAGAGAGAATTTTTGACCTATACTGTTGTCGGGCTGGAAAAAGACTGCCAAGCAATAGAGGCAAAATTAAAATTGCTCCATGCTGAAATAAAGAATATAAGCAGTCAGAAATTTAAACTTGCCGGGGACATAATCAAAAAAATAGCACAGTGTCAGAAAGAACCGGAAACTGTAACAGAGTGTGCCTGCTTTATAATTGCCGGTGATATTATTTATGAAATGGCCCATTCGGTACCCAGGCCTGAAAAATCAACAGGAAGACTTGTCAAGGGTTCCGATCTTGATATTATAGCAGTCACGGAGAATCTCCCGGAAGAATCTATAAAAGAGCTTGACCGTTCAATATATCAGGAAAAATACTATCTTTTAAAGAACCCCTCTTACAGGGAGGAGATCGATTATATTGTAAAGGATATGAGCAGAGTGAAGACTCAGCTGAAATTTAACACTTTTAAATTTATGATCGCCTCTAAAATTCTGCATGAAGGGAAATTACTTTACGGGAGCCGGAAGATTTTCGAAAAAATAAAAAAGATGATCTTGGAAAGAAAAATACCTGAGAAATTGCGTGTTATAGAAGAAAAAGCAGTAGCTAACAGGAAAGAAGCAGAATCCTATCTTCTAGAAAGCACTTCGGAAATTGGCGAAGAAGAATATCTTAAGCTGTTTTATACCAAGCAGGAAAAGGAGGAAATCTTTTAGGCTTTTCTGACGGATTTAAAGCTGTAATTCTTCTCTAAGTTTTTCTACATGCCTGTAATGTTCTATATTTTTTAATTCCGAGGCAGCATCGCGGTCAAGCACCACAGTGACCTTTCCGCCGTGAAGCTGTATCGCTGACGCGGTGATTTGAGATGTTATAGGTCCTTCAAGAGCTTTTGCAACAACTGATGCTTTTTTCTTTCCATTAGCTATCATAAGAGCATGCTTTGATTCAAGAATAGTTCCGATCCCCATCGTGATAGCAAAATGCGGCATCTCTTCTTTTTTTATTTTTGCTTTCTTGTAAAAACTTTCATAATTGTCATCCATAGTCTGTTTGGTAAGCGGCTCGACTCTTGTTCTTGAGGCCAAAGATGACCCGGGCTCATTGAATGCCCAGTGGCCGTCTCCACCTATCCCGAGAAGCTGTATATCTATCCCACCGGCTTTTTTTATCTCATCTTCATACCACTGACAAAACTTGGCTGGATCTTTTGAAAGCCCGTCGGGCACATGAGTGTTTTCCTTCTTAATATTTATATGCTTAAAAAGTTCTTCATGCATGAATCTTGCATAACTCTGGTCCAGTTCATATGGCTTCACAAGATCGATACCAATACCTAAATACTCATCAAGATTAAATGTGATGACTTTAGAAAAATCAAGCCCATGCTGGTGCATTTTTATAAGCTCTTTGTATGTCATTATGGGCGTGGATCCGGTAGCAAGACCGAGAACACAATCAGGTTTTGATTTTATACATTCTGCAATGATCCCTGCAGCGTACTTGCTCATCTCCTCATAACTGTCCCTTATAATAACGTCCATAAAGATTCCCCCTTTAAAAATATTAAAGATTTTTATATCTTATTGTTAAAGCTATGGTTTATATTTAACACTAAGTTACACTGATTTATCAAGAATTTTCTTAAAAGGTTATTCTTTTACTTTTTTATGATAAAATTATAAAAATTTTACTATTACCAAAAAAAGAAAAAAGGTATTTTTTTAATATGAGTGACTTTAAAAATGACTTGAGCGGCATAGATATAGAGGACAATGTCAGCGATTTTGCCGGAATAATTGACAGCAGGTATATTAAAAAGATCGATAAGGTGATAAGGGATATCGAATGCAGGACGACTATAGAAGTAGCAGTGGTCACAATTGATTCACTAAGGGGAGAACCGATTGATGAATTTGCACTCCGGCTGTTCAATAAATTCGGAGTCGGTAAAGAAAATATCAATAATGGGATCCTTATTTTACTTTCAAAAGACGATAACCAGTTTAGGATCGAAGTAGGCCTTGGTCTAGAAAAAATAGTGACCGATGATCTGTTAAAAAATCTAAAACAAAACTTTATAATGCCGAGCTTTAAACAGAAAAAGTTCGGAAAGGGCATACTGAAGTTTGTGGATGCAGTATCCGATAAGGTCAGTGAAGGATGGTTCAGCAGGCTGTCGGTTGCATCTTTGACTGCAGGGATACTCTCCGGGATCTACAGCGTAGTTACATTGATATCTCTTTTTGTTTTATATCTGGGTGATAAGCACGGGGTCTATCCCTACGGGGCTTCAGTAGTCCGCGGACTGGAAAGTCTAATGGCCTCTGCAGTCTGGTGGATTTATTTTTCAGTATGGAACCTGATCATTTTTATTTCTGCGCCGGCTTTGATTGCAATAATATGCGGTATTATTGACCTTCTGCATATAAAGGCAGGTATTTCCGATAAAGTAAGAAGGAAGTTGGATGTAGCAGGTATAGTGCTTGGTCTGTCACCTGTTATTGTAATAGGTACGTTTTTCATTCCTGCAGTATCCAGACTGATTTTAAACATACCCGGTTAGAGGTAGATAAGGACTTTTTGTAATTTTCTTCTAACGTGCCCATTCTTGAACACAGCTGATAAAAAGTATCAGGGTAGGATTCTTTATTGTTTATCCTAATCTTTAGATTTAAGCTTCTCAATTTCTTCAGCTATTTTTTCAAAGGAATCGAATATGCAATTGACTGTCTTATAAGTAAAATCACAATGAAAAATATCTGGCTTGGTACAGACATCTTTAAATTTTAATTCACTCATGACTATGAACCTCTGAGTATTTAGGTATTCAATTAATTTACTCATCTTTCTTTCCTTGATTGACTTTTTTATAAAATGATTATACCAAAATATGTAATTTTTTTTACATGTATAGATAAACTATATTCTTATTTGATGAAAATAACTTGGTAAAGAAAATATTTAAAAGGAGAGTGAAAATTAAAAATGGTTGACAAAAGTATTGTTAAGCTTTAATATTACTGATATTCATTATCATTATCAATATCAATAAGATTGTTTAGCATGAGTGATAAAAAGAGAACTATAAATTTCTGGAAGGATAAAATTAAGGTCGGTGGGTTTAGGTTTACCGAAACCAGAAAAGCCATTCTTTGTACCTTAATAGAGAATCCGGGAGAATATAATGTAGAAGAATTACATTCTTTAGTTAGTATTAAATATCCAGAAATCGGAATTGCTACAGTTTACAGGGCCATGAGACTAATGGAGAAAATTGGCCTGGTAAGCAGGAATTATGATAATGAAAATATTAGATCTACTTATAGGCTTAATAATATTAGTGCTTCAAAAACTTATAAAAACCTTCAAGATACGGAACAGTATAATTTTGGTTTAAAGATAAAACATAAAGCTGACTTACGGGATGACTATGGTTTATCGTCATTTTCCGATACGGGTAGTGATTATGAAGATTTTAGAGACCCTGAAAGAATAAAAACACTCGAAAAACAGATGTCTATATGGTTAAAAGATTTAAATAAATTAAAAAGAGAAAAGGAGATAACATTGGAAGATATGATCAAGGACCTGTCAAAAATTGACGAGATTCTTAAAAACCATGGTAATGAAAGAAGTAATCTTATCCAGATGCTGTTGGATGTCCAGAAAGAATGTAATTGGCTGCCAAAACATGTCTTATTTTATATAAGCGATAAACTGGAAATACCACTGACAAATGTCTATAATATTGCATCATTTTACAAGTACTTTATTTTAGAACCCCAGGGTAAATATAATATATTAGTATGTATGGGTACTGCCTGTTATGTCAGAGGGAGTATGAATCTGCTACAGAGGATTGTAAATGTCCTGGGAGTCAAACCGGGAGACACTACCAGTGATTACAGATTTACATTAGATACTGTTAATTGCCTGGGAGCCTGTGCTTTAGGGCCGGTTATGATGGTAGATAATAAATACTATACAAATCCTTCTACAAAAAAATTAAAGAAAATCTTCAGCAAGTTTAATTAATTTTTAAGTAAATAGATATGACAAGTAAGATAGATTTAAAATAACATTTTTAAAAAGAGGTAATTATGACTATAAAAACAAATAAAAAGATAATAGGCTCGCTAGAAGTTCTAAAGGAAAAAGCAAGAGAACTTGAAAAAGAATTAGAGAATAAGATCATTATTTCTGTCTGTTCAGGAACAGGTTGTAAAGCTCTATCATCAGAAAATCTTTTTTCTGCTCTGAAAAAGGAAATAGAAAAAAGAAATAAAAGAGATACAAAAAAAATAATTCTAAAGAAAAACGGATGTCATGGATATTGTGAGAGGGGCCCTATTATAGTAATACAGCCACAGGGGGTCTGTTATTTGGGAGTAGTTGAAAAAGATATCCCTGAAATAGTGGAAAAAACTTTAAATGGAGAAATTATTACTTCACTGCTTTACTATGATGGCGAAGGAAATACTATTAAGAATGAATCAGAAATTCCATTTTATAAGTATCAGCAGAGAATCATTTTAAGTAATAATTCAAAGATAGACCCTGAGAGTATTGAAGATTATATAAGGGTCAGAGGATATCAGGCTCTTGCAAAGGCTCTTAAAGAGATGACCTCAGACGAAGTCTTAAACGAAGTAAAGAAATCTAATCTTAGAGGAAGGGGAGGCGGCGGTTTCCCGGCAGGAATAAAATGGGAGACAACAAAAAATACTCCCGCGGACCAGAAATATGTAGTTGTTAATGCTGATGAAGGAGATCCGGGTGCTTATATGGATAGGGCCGTGCTGGAGGGAAATCCACATAGCGTTCTGGAAGGACTTATTATAGGAGCATATGCGATAGGAGCAAGTAAGGGTTATATCTATGTTAGACAGGAATATCCACAGGCAGTGAAAAATATAGAAACTGCAATTGAACAGGCCAGGGAATATGGTTTTCTTGGAAAAAATATTTTTGGTTCTGGATTTGATTTTGATGTTATGGTCCATAGAGGCGCTGGAGCTTTTGTTTCCGGTGAATCTAGTGCACTTATGGCAGCAATTGAAGGAAATGTAGGTGAGCCCAGACTTAAGTATATAAGGACTGCAGTCAGTGGATTATGGGGGAAACCGACTAATTTGAATAATGTTGAGACTTGGGCAAATGTACCATATATCATTAAAAATGGAGCAGAATGGTTTACAAATATTGGTACCAAGAAAAGTCCTGGGACAAAGATCTTCTCCTTGGTTGGTAAAGTGAATAATACTGGATTGGTTGAAGTACCTATGGGAATATCCATAAGAGATATTATCTTTAAAATTGGAGGCGGAATAAAAGGCGGAAGAAAGTTTAAAGCTGTACAGACAGGAGGGCCCTCTGGTGGGGTTATACCTGGTAATCTAATAGATCTTCCTGTTGATTTTGATGAGCTGGATAAAGCTGGATCGATGATGGGATCTGGCGGCATGATCGTAATGGATGAGTCAGATTGTATGGTTAATATAGCTTATTACTTCTTAAAGTTTCTAGCTGATGAATCATGCGGTAAATGTGTCCCATGCCGCGAAGGACTAAGGCAAATGCTTTATATCTTTGAAAGAATAATGGATGGTAAAGGAAAAGAGGAAGACTTAAAACTTTTAGGAGATCTTTCTATTATGATGAAAGGAGCTTCAATGTGTGCCCTTGGTGCTACAGCTCCAAATATAGTACTAACCACCCTGAAATATTTTAGGGAAGAATATGAAGCTCATATCTACTACAATATTTGCCCGGCAAAGGTATGCAAACCTCTAATATCCTATGTGATAGAGGAAGAAAAATGCGCAGGTTGCGGAAGTTGTGCTAAAGTGTGTCCGGTAAATGCTATAGAAGGTGAAAAAAAGAAACCTTATAAAATAAATACTGATGTATGTATAAAATGTGGGTCATGTATTGAGGTCTGCCCATCAAAATATAATGCAATTATTAAGAGGACTGGTATTGCCGGAAAAGCAATAACGGAAAAGAAGGAAGTCCGGGATGGAATGGAAGTTACCTAAATTCCATTTAAATTACATATTGGCCAGGACAATAAATTTAATTTATTAAATAGAAATTTCAGGAGTTAAGGTTATGAACAAAAATATAAATACAGATGAAATAAAAGTCAATATAGTCATAGATGGTAAGAAAGTCCAAATAGATAAAGGAAACACTTTGATGCAGGCAGCTAAAAAACTGGGAATCCATATCCCTTCTCTCTGTTATCATGAAAAAATAAAACCACATGGTGCTTGCAGATTATGTATAGTTGAAATAGAAAGAAAAGGAAGATCAAAAATTGTTGCCTCATGTGCTTTTCCTGCTGAAGAAGGATTAATAGTACATACTGAAAGTCCTAAAGTAGAACAGATAAGGAAGAATCTAGTCGAACTTTATATGGCATTATTCCCTTTTAATCCAGAGATTAAGAGACTGGCAAAAAAATACGGACTGTTTTCAACCAGGTATAAAAAAGAATACAATTATTGTATACTTTGTGGCCTTTGTGTCAGGTACTGTGAAGAGGTTAAGAAAAACAATGCTGTTGGTTTTATAGGCAGGGGAATAAATAAAAGAGTGGCATTCATACCTGAGTCAGCATATTTTAAGAAATGTAAAGATTGTATGGAATGTATGGATATCTGTCCTACTGGAGTATTTCCGTCAAATTACGGAATAGAAAGAATACCTCAAATCAGCGATTCATAAAATGCATACTATAATATAATTTATGAATTAAAAAGTTTAAAAGATTAATAGTAAAAAAAGAAAAAATCCTTCAGTATCTTCTATGCCGCATGGATATATTTAATGATATATAGTTTTTGATGTCAAAAATCTGTTGACTTGCCAAAAAAATATTTAAAAAAGCTCGATACTTGACTATTAAATTCATTTTATTTATATTAATTGATAATAGTAACAATTATTACTATTAAAAGATGTTAAATTTTTATTTTTAAAAAGTCAGCATAATATTAAAGATATAATGGACTAAAAAAGTGGTAAAGATATCTAAAAAAAACCTAAATAATAAACGAGTGGATCTTTTTAAAGAAAAAATAACAAAAGCTGGATATAAACTTACCAAATCTAGGGAAGTAATAATTGAAATAATGGGGGAAGCTTCAAAATTATATGATGCAGACAGTCTTTATTTGAAAGTAAAAAAAGATAATCTTGATATTGGTATTGCTACAGTTTATAGGACATTGGAGCTTTTAAGCAGGCTTCAGATAATTTGTAAAATCACATTTGGTAGCGGGAAAACGTATTATATGCTTAACAAGGATTGCCATAAGCAAACTTCCATATATATGGTTTGTAATAATTGTAAAAAGATCATCACTAATAATGAATTCCTAAACAATTCTATAGAGGTAAGACTCAGGGATAATGCAGAGAAGTATATTCTTGATAACTGTAATTTTAAAATAGACAACTACCAAGTCCTATTTACTGGTCTCTGCGATGAGTGTAATAAAAGCTAATTTAATTGTTCATATTCCTAAATAAAAAATATATTAATCATCTTACCCATATACAAATAAAATAATATCAGGTTAAAATTTACTGGATTTTCTAATAATGTTTGCTGGTTTTTAATCCTAAAAAATTATTGTACATTGTATTGATTATTGTTATTTAAAATTGCATACTCAAAATAGAAAAATAGCAGATATCTTTTTTAAATTAATTATTGCATAGCTTATAATTGAATTAGTATTTTTATATTATTTTTTATGATTAAAGCATGAGCATCATTTTTTAAAATTATGAAAGGAGAGTTAGTATGAAAAAGAAAAAAGCTTCCAAGATGAAGGATATGTTTAGAGAGTTAAACGAGGCTTTTGAAATTATGAGTAAAGATTCCCCCGATTATCTCAGAAACTTTATGAGCTTTTATGATAGTACTGTAAGGAAGGGGACTCTCACTGAAAAAACAAAGGAACTTATATCTATAGCATTAGCCATGAACTCACATTGTTTACCTTGTATTGCTTTACATGTGTATAATGCTATTGAATTTGGGGCCACAAAACAGGAAATATTAGAAACAGCTGAAGTTGCTGTATTAATGGGCGGGAGTCCGGTTTTTGTATATATAAAACATGTTATTGACGCCTGTGATGAATTTGGTGTTGAATGATATCTATTTAACTCTAAACTCATCACAGAAATCCTGAATGCATTTATGTGTTTCTATTAGTATTATAAATTTTCAGGTATGGGATGAATATTGGATATAATCACTATAATAATAAATATTCTCAAATCTACAGATTTGAGAGGATTGAGTTTTGATCTAAAAAACGAAATAATTTGAAGCTTCCATGATCCCCTAGACAAGCTTTGAACAATTCTATAAATAATAAAAGTCTTAATTTGCTTTTTTTTAACACTGCTTTTTTATCTAAAAAAATATTATAATTGTAATAATTTCTTTTAATCATTCGGATAGCAGTACATATATAATTATACATTATATCTTGAAAGGATAGGTTCTTATGAAAATAGAGCTAATTGTCCCGGCTACGCAAGAGAATCTCTTAAATCGGAAGAAGGCACTGGGCCCACACTTGGGTTTAGCGATGGTTGCCGCCCTAACCCCGCCAGAAGTTGAAGTATCATTAACTGATGAGAATGTCACATTTATTGATTTCCAAAAGGAAATCGACTTAGTGGGAATAACAACACTAACTGTTACAGCAACACGTGCCTACGAGATCGCTGATACCTTCAGAGCGAAAGGAGTAAAGGTTATCTTAGGAGGTAGTCACCCTAGCGCTCTACCCAAAGAAGCAATTAAACATGCTGATGCCGTAGTAATCGGGGAAGCCGAGGGAATTTGGGCAAATGTGATCGACGATTTTAAGACAAACAAACTACAAAAGATATACAGCCAACGTAAGCAGCCCAGCTTAATCAACTTGCCTATCCCTCGACGAGACTTGTTCATTGATGGATCGTACTACTTCAGGAACACGATCTCAACCACTAGAGGCTGTCCCTATGCCTGCTCTTTCTGCTCAGTTACTTCATTCTTCGGCCATACTTATCGCTGCCGCCCGTTAGAAGAAATCCTTAAGGAGATCGAAACTATGGACTATAGGAAAATTGTATTTTTTGTTGATGATAATATCGTAGGTAAACCAAAATTTGCTAAAAAACTCTTTCGAGCCCTTGCTCCCTACAAACTAAAGTGGGTTGCACAATCCTCAATCACCATAGCAAGAAATGACGAACTACTCAAACTAGCAGCTGAGAGTGGATGCATGATTTTACTTATAGGGTTTGAGACACTGTCCCAGGACAATCTGGCGGCAATGGGTAAGAGGATGAATGTGGTTAACGAATACGAAATGGTGATTAGAAAGATCCACTCCTACGGCATTGCCATCCACGGCTTCTTTATTCTTGGCTTAGACGGAGACGATGAATATGTTTTCGAACGAACCATCCGTTTTGCTCAAAAAATGAAACTAGAGAGTGCTCAATTTGCTTGGCCTGTTCCATATCCTGGCACCGCATTATGCGAATCTTTAGATAAGGCTGGACGAATAGTCACTAAAAGCTGGTCACAGTATGAGTCTAACGTTGTATTTGAACCAAAGCTAATGTCACGGGATATCCTGCAAAAAGGACGTGACTGGGTTTGGCGCGAGTTCTATAGTCTACCCTCTATTTGGAGGAGATTGGGAATTACACACCGTTATACAGTACCGCTTTGGGGGCTGAATCTTTATTACCGCTCTTTCTGGCAGAGAAGATTCAGAAATAATAGAGATAGCAGCAAGTTCAAACCCCACTTCGTCTATAAGTAATGTTACTGGTTGGGAAGAAAAGGTTTGAATCATAACTGATACTTATATATTAAGTAATATCTTAAGCCGGTGTCCCTAAGCTTTGAAATTTCGAACTGTTTATTAAGGGAGATAAAGGAATTTAAAAAACTTATTGATAGCAGTAGATAAAGTTTAAAACTAATATTTTAAATTCGAATGATGATTTTTTTATACAAGAACTAAATTTACAAGTTTAATTTATGTGCAATCGATTTTTTCTCCATTTCTGACTTTTTTTAATTCTTTTATTATTTCTATGTTTATTATATTACCAATAATTGTAACAGGACTTGCAGCCTGAGGTTTATCGCCTTGACTTGCAGGAGTCTTACCAAAAAAGATACATAATGCACTTCCAGGAGGCCAGAATGCTACTGTACCTATATCAACTTCTTCAATACCATTTTCAATATTTTCCTTTAAAGGAATTGAAAAGTATATTTCATCTCCCCATCTATTAACATTAGAGCTAATGGGTAGTATTCCAAGTAATTCTTTTGCTGTTTTTGTATCATTTAATTGCACTTTGATATCAAGTTTGCTAGTCAATATATTTATAGTTTTTTTTATTTTATTATCATTTCCTGATTCTTTTTGCATAATTACCTCTTTTTCTAATAAAAAAATATTTTTTTATATATAAAGATTAAATACATAATATACAAGTTATACCTTTATAATAATTTTATGCATTAAATTATAACACAGATAATGTGCGAAAGAATTAAGGATTGCATGACATAGATGTCTTAAATGGCTGGCCTGGGTTGCGAAATTTCGAACCAATTTTTAAAAGAAATAATTAATTTAAAAAAGATATTTGGGACATTTCTTAACCAATCTTTGTACAGCTTTCAAGTTAGTATTTAAATCAATCTCTTAATGGGTAACAAGCGCACTCATTACCTGCTCCTGAGTCATACCTGACCTAAGCCTGGAATTATAAAGCAAACTAATAATTGTGCAGTCTATAGGTGAGTAGTTTATAGTATCGGTCCAACCTTGATAAAAAATACTATCTTTATAACGATATGAATCTTTCATTATGCCAAGACTCTGTGTTAGTTCCTCCCGTATCAAGTGCGAACGTTCTTGCTGATTTACTCCATCTATAGCAATAAGGATTTTTGCTCTATAAATAGCTTCGTTAGAATCCCACCATGCCATAAAAAATCCCATGTTTCCAGGTACATAACTGGGTATTATTGATGCGAATTGGTCTACAATAGTAAAGTAAATATCAATATTTTGATCATTAGTAACAATATCAAGAGAAACACCACTTATTAATGAGTTCAGTTCAGTAATGACTTGATTTAGAGAATCTAAATCTTCACTTGTCGGTGTTCCATTTATTTTTATTTTAATATTATTTGTCCATTTATGTATAATAGGTTGTGATGCTCCATATTCACAACCAAGTGCTATTTCAAGAAAGTACTCTAACTCTTCCTCACTGTAAGAATTTGTTTTTCCTCCAACTGTATTTTGACTATTACACCTCCAGCTAAGATCTATTGAAGCTTCGTCAGAGCCTTCTGAATTGGTTGCAGTAGCAACAATGGTAAACGTTTCACTGGCCTCATATAGATTGACCTGTGCTTTCATTTCTCCCCAGGCTCCTCCTGAATCATCCCTGTTCCAATTTATTTCCGGAGCAGGATTTCCGGTGACATTTGCCTGTACCCTGTAGTAGCATATTCCGTCGATAGGAGTGGCATCCTGGTATATCTCAAGACTGATGGTAGGTTCTGTTTTTTCTTCCTCTTTACTTGCTTCTTCCTCCCCGGTTTCTTCTCCGGTCTTTTCTTTATCTTCTTCAGCATCCTCTTCCTCATCGGCTTCTTTCTCCTGAGATACTTCTTCTTCGGGTTCCTCGCTAGCTTTTAATCCAGTAAGTATGCTGCACTGGTCGAAGAGGGCAGCAGTGGTAAATAAAAATATTGAAGCTAAAACAGCTATAATAATATACAATTTATTATTTTTTCTCATAATGTATATAAATAAGTATTGTCCTAATAATTATTGTACTTATTCTACAGAATTTTATAATAAACAGAAATATTTCTAATTTTATTACCAACTTGATGTGTATCTGTAATAATCCCAGACACTTGCCAAAGAAGGCTTTTATAATAATAGAATTTTAGCTGGGAAAACTACTTAGGCATAATTTACGAAAAACAATTGTGGAGAAAATAATAATTATATATTCTTCTTCTTACAGGTGTGGATTGTATTTTGTAAAATGATTGAGATAGTTTGAAAGCGTTTAGTTTGGCTGGGCACAGTAGACAAAGTTAGAACCACTTTATCGAGCTCATAAGGGGGTAGTTGCCTTATTTATATATCAGGATTGATCTAAATATTTTATTTCTAATGATCTTCTCCTTTTTTACCTTCAAGGATAAGGTACTTCATTAAACACTAATCAGGAAAAAGATGAGTATAAGCAGCATTACAAAAGCAATACCCAATACCCCAAGTATAATCCCGATAATATCAAAACCCTTGCCTTTTACACTTGAACCGCCCTCATGGATTCTAAATAGGTCAACGGCTCCGCAAATAATCCCTGCAGTACCTATAACACCACCGATCACTAAAAATGCTATCTGGAGAATCTGCATCTCCAATCTTAAGTTGGGGCTTACCCAGTACAGTGTAACAGATATTATTCCGGTAATCAGTAAAAAGGATATTATCCCACTTACAAGTGATATAATAGAAAGTCCACTATGTCTTTCTTGACTCGAACTCATGACTGCCTCCTTTATAAAATATGAAATAATTACAATATAAAGTATCCCGATAACTGCCAGAACTGCTATTATGTCGGCAACTTCTGCCCATCTTTGATTAAGTACTACCATCCTGTAAATTAGGTTGAGCCACACCAGCACACTTAAAATATGGAAACTTATAGTCCCCATTCGGTTATATACCGCATTTATTCTTTCATCTGTCTTAAATAACCTTTTTTTCATTTTTCTCATCTCCTATCCAAAATAACTGGTCAAGACCTTTACCCAGTATTTTTGACATAGCCAGGCAGAGCTTCAGGGAAGGATTGTATTTACCTGCTTCAATAAGGCCTATGGTTTGTCTGGTAACTCCTACCAGATCTGCTAACTCTTCCTGAGTTAAGTCCTTTTCTACCCTGGCCAGTTTCAGCTTATTTTTTATGATTATTTCTTCCATTAGTCTCTCAATATTTATTTTTGAGTAATAATGTAACATATATAAATCTAAATGTCAAATATATATTTCATAATGAATTATATATTTTGCATATCATAGCAATCTATAACCGTAAGTAAACAGACTTAAACAATCAAACACGACCTTACCCCATTCTTCAATACAGTTCTCTACGATGTTAGGAGTGGGTTGTTTGGGTGAGAGCCCAGATCCGTCACTTTGCAGGGTGTACAGGGTGGCTGGGGACAGTGGACAAAGTTAGAACTGCTTTATTGGGCTTAAGTGATGATATTTTTATACCTGAATTGAATCTTTAGATAAAAGTATTGGTTTTACTTTCTACTTTACCCCTCGTACAATCATCATTTTTGCTATCCCAAAATCTCTTTTGTAAGTAAAGGAAATCTCTAAGAATCCAGCTTCCTCCATCATAGACCGTATATCTGCTTCAGACAGAATCTGTATTCCCCATTCCTCTATCTTCTTTGAGTGATCTGCTCCATCCTCTGCATTCCACTCTATACTGATAACTGCACGTCCACCAGGACGAAGTACACGATACATTTCCTTAATAGACTCTAAAGGTTTGGGAAAAGCAACAAAACTGCCTGTCGAGGTAACTACGCTAAAGGTGTTATCCTTCCAGGGAAGATCTGATGCTTCACCTTGCACAAATTCTGCAGTTCCTTCCTCTATACGAGCTCTATTTTTTCTGGTTGCCATCTTTATCATAACCTCTGAGAAATCCAGACCTGCGATACTTCTTACATTGGAGGCATATTTCTTTAAAAAATACCCGGGTCCACAACCAACATCAAGCAGATTATCCTGTGGCTCTAAATCCATAAGTGGTAATACAAGCTTGTTGATTGAATCATGGGCTATTGGCATTATCCAACTCATGATCCAACCGCCAAAGCCCCTGGGCATCAATGGCTGAGGCAATTTTTTTTCTTTTGTGTTCATCTTTTTCACTTCCTACTGTTTATAATTGTAGAAATGCATTGTCACAAATTATTATATTATAAATTTACGTTTTTGATATAGATTTTTCAATAAGAGTAATATAAGTAAAGAATTGTTTTTTTAAATCGAAAAATACTAAATTTTGTGTTTAAATTGTATTATTAATAAATAATTAAGAAAGGAGTTAAAAATTTCACTTATACCTGCTTTTAAAATAGGGTTAATAAATGCATGGATTCTTGTTATTCCTATGCTAATCCTCTACATCTTTTCTATGAGAGTGACAGCTGCCAGGGAGTCAGGAAGATCAGGAGATTTTAAGATAACTAAAAGAGAGAGTACAATTGTGTATTCTATCCTTTTGATTATGATAATTGGTTTTATCTATGCAATTTTCTTACCTCTACAACTTGGTATAGTATGGCTAATAAGTGGTCTATTTATCTATCTGTTTGGGATAGTTTTTACCATTGTTGCAGTTTTAAATTTCGCTACTAGCCCTAAGGACAAAGTTATCACTAAGGGTCTTTATGGTGTATCAAGAAACCCCATGTACGTTGGTATGGTTCTAACGCAAATTGGTTTGGGAATAGCTTGCTCTTCCTGGTTGTATCTTCTTCTAACAGCAATGCTTATGATTCTTTTGAACGCCGATTTATCAGCTGAAGAACGCTACTGTCTTTACATGTATGGAGATGACTATAGAAAATACAGGAACAGAACTCCAAGATGGATAGGAATAGCGAAGTCGTAAAATATTGGGACTGGCTGGGCACAGTAGACAAAGTTAGAACCGCAATACTGTGCTTAAATGAGGATATTTTTATTCCTAAATACTATTAAAAATTAAAACTCACCTTGAAACTGACAATATACTAAAATGTTACCTCCGTTGCCCCAACTGGAATAGCCTCCTGGTAATCAATACTAACCATGTCGGTATAAGCAAGCCAGAGACAACTGCAATGATGAGGAGGAGGAGAGATATCGATGGCATGAAGACAACTCTGATGTAATCGACCAACGAAATTGCAAAAGTCAGAATTCCCACATAGGCGATTACTTTACTAAATATCTTGCTCCGTAGCATGACAATCGAGATTATCACACCAGCAGTCGACAAGAGGAAGAATCCCATATTGAAGCCTTCAACAGCACGTTGGTTTGTATTAGCAAGTATCGCCTGCCCTGCTGCTAAGTATAGATCTTTCTGTGTGTCTGTTGTCGCAGCTGCGTATTGATTGCTTAGGGAAAGCATAGAGAATGGATTATTTGTTGCAAGGAAGACAGCTATTCCTGTGATAGCAAGGGCCAAAGCGAGTGCCGCATAACTCTCATTAGCTCGCCTGATGGCTACATAGATAGCGAGAAATATTGGGACAAATAGAGCATAGGTAAAAAATTCTAAGAGATAAAAATCGAGTAGTCCAATAAGCTTGTTATCCTGAAACAACACGAAGTAGTTGGTTACAGTGTTGGGTTGTGGCCAAATAGTGAAGACGATAATCTCAGTTAGAAGTAATGCTGCTGCGATGAGGGCAGCCGCACCACCAACTTTGTAAAGACTTTTCCAACGGGTATCTGCAGTTTCGTTATCAATAACCTGATTCATCTGACTTGAATATGTTAATTATGTATTTCAACATTATAGCAAATGTATAATGCAAAATGAATAAGATTTATTGGACAAATGTATCTTACTGGCTGCCCCGGGTTGCGAAATTTCGAACCAGATTATAAGGATATTAATTGATTTAAAGTCTAAACTACCCATTTCTTTTAAATGAATCTTTTTTTATATAAAATAAAAATATTGCAGATACCTTAATTCATACTGGTATTAAATCGAATATATATAGAAGATTTTCTCAATAACTGAAGAGGATTAATATTTTAATTAAGAGAGTTTTTTATTGTAATAAGATTAATTTAAATTAGTAGGAAGCAATGAAAAGATTTTTACTGGTATTATTTATAATAACCCTTGCTATATCAGTTATTCTTATTGGACCAGGTTGTAAAGGAATAATTAAATCCTCTACACAGTTAGTTACCGTAAAAGACAAGATTGCTTTTGTATCTACACGTAATGGAAATGCTGGGATCTATATAATGAATACTGATGGTACAGAGCAGGCAAGACTTACAAATGATCCAATAGGTGACCATGAACTGTGCTTTTCACCTTAAGTATTAAATCAAATGTTACCATAGCATCTTTTATAATCCGGTAGCTGCAGTAACCGGTTTTTGAATTAAATATTTCTTATTCAAACAAAACTTTAAACTTCCCATATCCCTTCTCTTCAAACTCATCAAGTAGTATAAAATCCAATGCACCACTATTAATACAATAGCGCAATCCTCCTTCTTCAACCGGACCGTCATAAAACAGGTGTCCTAAATGGCTATCACCGCTTCTGCTTCTTACCTCTATTCTTTCCATACCACCTGACTTATCTGTATGATAGGTTATAACATCCCGTTGTATAGGCTTTGTAAAGGATGGCCAGCCTGAACCGGAGTCATATTTATCCAAAGATAAAAATAGGGGCTCACCTGTTACTATATCAACATAAAGACCGGCTTCTTTATTATCCCAATATTCATTTTGAAAAGGGTATTCTGTGGAACTTTCTTGAGTAATCCGAAACTGTAAATTAGTCAATTTTTCCTTTATTTCTTCTATAGGAGGCTTATGATAATCCTCCAGGTTAACCTTTGGTTTTTCTCTTGGTATATTGCTTAAATTTATATGACAATAACCATCTGGATTTTTTTCTAAATAGTCCTGGTGATAATCCTCTGCTAAAATATAATTTTCTAGAGGCTGGATTTCTGTTACAATCTTTTCACTAAATTTGGCTTGTTCATTTTCAGTTGCTGCTTTAATGATTTTTTTATCCTCCTCATTCACGTAGTATATACCTGAACGGTATTGGCTGCCCTGGTCGTTGCCCTGCTTATTCAAACTTGTGGGATCTATAATTCCATAAAAATATCCCAAAAGCTCCTCTAGGGTTATTTTTTCAGGATTATAAACCACATATACGGTTTCTGCATGTCCTGTTTCTTTAATGGAATAGTAATCTGTTTCTTCGCTATTTCCATTTGCATATCCTACATTGGTATATTCAACTCCAACTATTCGGTCAATATAGGCTTGAATTCCCCAGAAACATCCTCCTGCCAGATATATTTCTTTATATCGACTGTTTTTATAATCTGGAACAATCTTAAAAGATTCAATTTTGCTGTCTTCCTCTTTGTTCTCACTGATTTCCGGCAATCCTTTTTCTTCTGCTCCATTACTCTTTGTATTGCTGTTAGACATTGCACACCCCGTTATCACTATAAATAAAGTTAATATAATTATTATATTTATAATAAGTTTTTTCACTTCTATCAGTCTCCCTGCTATTTATTTTTATAATAGATCAACTATTAATTTAAAATAATATTATTACTATTAAAACTATCATTTTAATAGTATATAGTCAAATTATATTATTCTTTTTTATAAATTTCAAATTTATAAAAATTTAAGATTTTTTAATAGATATTCTTATTAAAAATTAAAAAATAAGGAGGTTGGTCACTTTGCTTTATGCACAGTTTGGTTGCCCCGAGTTGCGAAATTTCGAACCAATTTTTAAAGGAATTGGAGAAACTTAAAAAGCTCTCTATTTAAATCAGAAAAATCATTTTAAATATAATTTTTATACCTATCTGTTTAAAATTGTTCTATTGATCTCTTTCTTCTTTATTTTATGTAAACTTCACTTTATATAAATCGTCTAAATACTTAATCTCAATAATAATAAATCTTTATAGGAGGAGAACTATGGATCTGTGGCTTTCACTATATTGGACTGGCCCTATTGGTATTGGTATATTCTTAGCGGGTTTAGGAGTGCTTTTTTGGGGAATTGGGCAAACTAGAAAAAAGTAGGAGTATCAATATCTTGATACAACTTAGAGAATAAAATCCCAAGTTATTGATTAGATTAGCGTTAGGATATAGATGTAATAATAACTTGGGATTTTATATTATCCTTATATATCCTTATATATGAAAATCCTATAAATGGCTGCCCCGGGTTGCGAAATTTCGAACCAATTTTTAAAGGAAATCGTTAGAATAAAAGAAACATTTAAAAATAGATAATCTGTAATAAAACAGAATTTAAAAATTATAATAATTCTATAATAAAAATCTTTCAAATTTATCTAAAAGTATTATAATTTACCGTATAAGAATTCATCAACAAAGCCTTTATCAGGGCAGTACTCCTTAAAATTTAAAATAAAGAAAGGAGATAAAGCAGTTGTTATTTAAAAAACTACAAAAGTATGCAGCTGCGCTAATTATCATAATGCTGTCCCTGTCCGTATCAGCTTATGGATGCAAGAATACATCTACCCACACTGCAGAAGAGGAAGGTACAGCCGAAGAACAGGGTACCGCTGAAGATGATAGTCTGCTGGGTGTAGATTCCGGAACTAAACTGAAAGCATTTGAGACCGCCCAGGTATATGTAGGCCAGAAATACCCCGGTGCCAGCTTCGAGTCAGGTTATGATGAAGATAAGGTAGTGATTGAGTCTTCAGGCTTATACATGGTGACAATTGACTTTTCTTCGGAAGGCAGTCAATACATCTGGGAAATACTACTGGAGTACAATCAGGAAGATGATAGCTTCACCGTACTTGAAGCAATAGATACGGAAGGTGAGACAGTTCAGGAATCCGATTCCGAGGAACAATCACAAGAAAAATCTGAAGGACAATCAGATAATCAGTCTGATAAAACTGAGATTAAAAAAAGAGCCTTTCATACTGCTCAGGCCGATGCAGAGAATATGTATACAGATGTTATCTTCGATACAGAATATGATGAGAGTAAGATAAAAGAGACATCGGAAAGTAAATTTGAAGCGGTTATTGAATTTGAAGGTCTTGGAAAGGGCGCTACTGACAAGGATCATTTTACCTGGAAATATCAATTAGAATATGATAAAGAAACGGATAAAATAAATATTTCAGGTAAAGAATTTGTATCGTCATACCCGATAAGTAAAACACTGACTGAAGAAGAGATCAAAAAAGGAGCCTTTGCTGCTGCTCAGGAAGATGTACTGAAGAGCTATCCTAATGCAGTTTTTCTTACTAATACAAGTTATGATCTAATAGAGGCTCTGGGAAACAATTATTATCAGTGTTTTATAATAGCTACTTCTCCCGGAAAACAATTTCTATACCTTGTCAGATATGACCCAAATGAAGGTAAGTGGTATACCCCTTTTAAAACGGATTGCAGTAAGTTTCGAGAACGCTCTATTAATGCAGTCAAACACTATATAGAAACGCAGGACAGTTGGGTACAGAATAAATGCAATGGAGTAATTTTTGACATTAATAGTGTTACCGGGTGGAATTCTTACCCTGTTGAAGATAAAATGGACAAATTTACAGTGAAAATTAAATTTCAGTGCCAGGGAAAAGACGGTAGCTTAAAATGGTATGAATGGGCTGTAAAAACAAGATATGATATTTTCAGTGACTCATTTGTCGAATTTGATACGAGCGGTAACATATTATAAGATTGAGATTAATTAGCTTAAAATAATTTCCTAATGGGTATCATACACCCTAAGATTAGGTGCAGAACCTTTAAGTTCAGACTTCATATTATCTTTTTCCAGTCTTATTAGTTGGAATAGAGATAATCTTGGCTGCCCCAGGTTGCGAAATTTCGAACCAATTTTTAAATGAATTAATTGACTTGAAAGACCTATTTAGTAACTAAATTATATTTATATTTACTAATTATTCAACAGCCTTTTTTTTATCCAGAAACCCTAAAACTATGCTTACGATTCCTACTCCTATTAAAACTATAGATAACCACAAACCCAGGGTCATGGCGGGAAAAAGTGTAAGAATTCCCAAGACAGCTATAATTACTCCGACAATAATTAATATTACCTTACTCATAATATTCCTTCCATCTTAATAATTTATTATTTATAAACCCATAAAACCCATTACTATAACCAAGATTCCAAGAGCTATTTCAATTTTTAAAAATATTAAAAGATCTAATAGTCCTATTTTTAGATACCTTTAAATCTTGTAGCAATGAGAAGTAAAACTGCCGATGCTACTACAAACCAGAAGGAATATTGAGATAAGAACGGAACATTCGCAAAATAACCAATAATTCCCAAAACTGCAAGGATCAGTGCTATCCACCAGGTTATATTTTTTGGTGCTGACAAGTGTTTCATTTGAGTGCTCTCCTTTAATATTTTTATTGCTTTTTTACTAAATATTGTAAATTATATTGTACTATTTTAAAATCTAAAAAACCCTAACGCCTGCTTATACCTACTATTAATACAAGGCCGCCTACAATTATTTCCAGTATTGCACGCCACAATTCCACATGAGCCCAACCAATGGAAGGGAAAAGACCTAAAATTCCCACTGCAAGTAAAACGATTGCTGCAATGATTAATATTATTCTCATGATTTTTCCTTTCTTATTTTATAATAATTATTCGCTTACAAATAAAATATATCTTGTAGTATTTATAGTAAATTTTATTGCACAATTCTCTTATATCTCAAATTCATCTTGATTGGCTTTTTAAATTATTTCCTTTACTAAGACGATTATAATATTAGGATGTTTCAAGTGATAGATAATAATGCATTTTTAAGATGCCTTTGACTAATATGACTGAAATGGCTGCCCCGGGTTGCGAAATTTCGAACCAATTTTTAAAGGAATTAAGGAATATAATTGACTTGACTGGCCAGAATAAGTAAGGTTAGAACCTGTTTTCAACCCTCTTTAGTAGTATAATTACATGAAGTACGCATTAGATAATAGTTACAGTAAGGTTCAAGGAGTTAAATTATGCAAATTATACCAGCTTTCGAAATTGGTCTCTGGAATACCTGGATTTTTACAGCCGTCTTTTTACTTGTTCCATTATTAGGTTGGGTAATTAATAAAGAAGCTTATAAGAGATTAGGTACACCACCTGATATGAAACTAAGCAAAAGAGATAAAGTTATAGGCAATATAGCTAATATTATTACCGCTATTGCGTTTTTATATGCTATATTTCTACCTTTTAAGCTAGGAACAGCATGGTTTTATATTGGCATTTTTATCTTTTTACTAGCAGCGGCATTGTTGATAGCTGCTAGTATAAGTTTTATTACTACTCCTACTGATAAACCTGTAACTAAGGGTATATATAAGTATTCCAGACATCCATTATATTTTTCCTGTCTCTTAGCTCTAATTGCAATAGGTATAGCTGCTGCTTCATGGATTATCCTATTAGTGGCTATACTATTTTTTATTTCAGTAAATATTATTACCGGTTCTGAGGAACGATACTGCAAAGAAAAATATGGGGATACTTACATAAAGTATCTAAATAAGGTGCCCAGATGGATAGGAATACCAAAATCATAGAATTCCTTAGTTGGCTGCCCCGAGGTGTGAAATTTCGAACCAATTTTTAAGAGAATTAATCAGTTTTAAAGGTCTGCTTAGAGGTTAAATAGATCTAAGTATTTATTTTAAATCAACACTTATTTAAAACATTGTAGCAGTTTATAAATATTATTGGCACCAAATTCAATTGCTTCTACTGGTATTCTTTCATCTGCATTATGTAGAAGCTGACTAAAATTCATTTCTTCGGATAATTTCATTGGTGTGAAACCATAGGTCTGAATCCCCAATTTTGAGAGAAATCTTCCGTCTGTTGGACCAGGCATCAATGTGGGTAAGATAATACCTTCAGGATCAGTTTTGCGTAGTATATCTTTTAAAGTTTCAAACAGTCCCATATCCAGTTTGTAAGGTACTGGTTCAAAATATACAGTCTCATATTCAAATTCATCACCAAGTATTTTTTTTAATTCAGCAATGATATTTTCTGCATTATAACCAGGCAGCAGAGTTGTAGCCAGGAGAATTTCTATTTTGCTTGGTATACCATATATTTGCTCTCCTCCGTGAACACTAACGACATTTACTGTATTATGTAGTAGTGGATCAAATACATTACCATTACTACCAAGTAATTTTAATATTTTATTTGTAAATACTGGTATTTTAAGTAGTTTCATAAACAAGTTGGATGGAAATGAAAGATTTGAAGTCAGGGTATTTAATTGTAGTTTTACACTTTCAGTAATATGAACAGGCATACTATATTTATCCAGTTTGTTAAGTATGTCTCCAGTCTTAGCAGCTGCTCCACCATGTATTGGCAGTGAACCATGCCCACTTGTACCTCCTGCTGTAACTTTGATATAGCAGGGCGTTTTTTCAGAAACCATTACAGGGTAAAACTTTTTCTTTCCTACATAAAATGTAAAACCACCAAATTCCCCGATTGCATACTTTATTCCTTTAAACAAGTCCGGATGATTTTCAACAAGGTATTTTGTACCATATTGGCCTCCTTGCTCTTCATCACTTACTATTGCCATTACTATATCTCCAGGAGGAGTCATGTTTTCTGCTTTAGCTCGAAGTAGCGCTGATATCATCATTGCTACTTCACCTTTCATATCAAGAGCACCACGCCCCCACAGGTAACCTTCTGCAATTTTTGCCTCAAAAGGAGGATATTTCCATTCCTGATTCTCAGTAGTCACTACATCAACATGACCATAGAGAAGCAAAGGACTTGTTCTTTCCTGACCAGTAAGGTGGGTAATTAAGTTGGGACGATTGGGATCTTTAGCCAGTATTTGCGTTTTAAATCCGGCATCAATAAGTATTTTATTTATGTATTCTATACAATCTTTTTCATTTCCTGGAGGATTTGTAGTATTAAAACGGATCAGATTTTGCAGTAGCTTAACCGGTTCTTTATAAATAGCATTTTGTATATTAGGCATTTTAACCACCTTGTTGGTTTAAATTAATAAAGCATGAGAAAATGTTTTTTGCTGATATTTAAATTAACATAGCTATTAATTTACTCTTAAAATTTTGATTTTTCAACGGAAGAAGAATTTGAGAGATTCCATAGATTATCTTTTATAAGACTTTATATTGATATTGTTGCTTTAATCAAAAAGCATGAAGATAAATTTTTTATGAAATAGTTCTGATTTTGTAAACTGATTTTTTTTAGTATTATATAGTTCTTATTTCCAAGCTAATAGGAGTTATTGGCAGAATATTGTTTATTTGGCCATTACATGCATACCTAAAAATGGCTGCCCCGAGTAGTGAAATTTCGAACCGGATTATAACTGAACTAACTAAAATAAGTGAACTTTTTAATTAACTTTAAGCTTGCTATAACGAACGAGTTTAGAACTAGAATTATTGGGTTGAGTGTGTCCTTACCCCATTCTTTGGTCTAGTTTTTGAAGGGAAGTCCAGGTCACATTATAGCAGATAAGATACTATAAGGATTATTTTTATCATCTGATTAAAGTTGATCTACTTTTTAAACCTGTTATTAAGGGTTCACTCAGGATGGTACCAATCTATATTCTTTGTTCTCTCCAGAAATTTCTCAACTTTGCTAGGCTTCTTTTTAAATTTCTCTTTCTTCATTGTCGTTTTAGTCATTATTAGTTTTCTAGGAAAAGTAACAGTAGTAGTCTTATTCTGCCCCCTAGCCCAAGATCTAGGTGATATAACCTCCACAACTCCTATTATAAAAAATACTGCTCCTACCACAGCAATTATTAAGAATAAATATTTCATAGGAAAGGCAAAAACAGGAGTTATATAAACTATCCAATCATCGACATTTGCGTGGCTTCCCCAAGCAATGAAAGACACAAACACCACTGCTCCCAGAATTATCTTTACCAATCCCCTTAATCTTACATTACTTTTTAATTTATTAAATGTACCCATAATCTGTCATCTCTTCAAATAAGTCATATTATATTCCCATCTGAAAAGTTATACAATTTGGGATACTTCTTTATAAAGCGATTCAGTCTATTACTTTCATTTATTTTTACATCTTTTTTGTTTAGAGAATTACGATTTATTATTGCTGGTTAATGGTTATTGGCATCATCTTTAGTGAAAACATGCGGTAAGCCATTCTTCTATGTGGATAAAAAGTAATTTAGATAAAAAGAGTAACTGGCTG
>Ga0307426_1000100_pt1 | contig 52040 bp, 45 predicted proteins | sample SalMarWE160340MG_FD_202165 | JGI IMG/M metagenome (GOLD analysis project Ga0307426, IMG submission 202165) | Salt marsh sediment microbial communities from the Plum Island Ecosystem LTER, Massachusetts, United States - WE1603-40 | ecosystem: Environmental > Aquatic > Marine > Intertidal zone >... | reverse complement strand
TATCTTTTACCATTCTTTTTTCAATCTCTTTATTCTTTTATTGGTATAGAATTGGTGATTTTAAATTAATTTATAATGAATTTATGTATATAAAATTTTTTACTATAGTCTTTAGGTCTCTCCTAAACTGATAATTCTTTAACTATAACTTTATAAATGAAAACATCATATTTCTTACTTGTTTTTTTAATTGATGACTTAAATCTAACAAAAAAAAATTTTTTAATTTGAATGTAAAAAAACAAAGAAGGAAAAACAAACATGAGAAAATTAAACAATATTTTTTTACTTTCTATCATGGTTTTTTCAATGATTACAGCGACATTTCTCATTGGAGCCGTTACAAAAATTGACTTAAAAACAGCTGTACCCAAATCTTCTGCAGGAGTTGATTTAAAAATAATTGTTACCGATCAGCAAGTACCCGCAGTACAACTTGTTGTAGCTGATTTTCTAGCTGATCCATTAGGATCTGGAGTAAATAGTGTTACTGTGGCTTCATCTGGATCTGATGCTACTGTTCAACTAACAACTTTATCAGCTGCGTTGGCATCATCAAGTACTGAATATGATGTCGTTGGTATGGATGTCGTTTGGACAGGTTTTTTTGCTGATAATGGATGGATTATTCCTCTTGATAGCTATGTAAGTGCTAGTGAAATGGCCAATTTCGTTGGTGGTATGGTAGATGCGTGTACCTATAATGGGCATTATTATGCTTATCCTTATTTTATGAATTTAGGTATATTATTCTATCGAAAGGATTTAATGGATCTAAATGGTTTAACTACCGCTAATTTTACAACATGGGAAGGTTTAAAAGCAACAGCAAATTACATACTCAATAATGAATCTGGTACCCTAGATAATCCCAATTTAGTGGGTTGGGTAGGACAATTAGATAACTATGAAGGTGGGGTATGTAATTTCTTTGAAGTTGCCGGAAGTAATGGTGCCACAGATCTAATTGTAGGTAATACAGTGAACATTGCCGGAAATTCAAAATTAGCAGATGCAATGACCTTTTTCCAGAACTTGATACCACCTCAATACACTGGGGTTCAAGGAACACCAAGTTCTCCAAATCCATATATAATTCCAAGAGTTGGATTAGTAATGGATGAGGGTTCCTCTGTAACAACCTGGAATCAAAATAATTCAATATTCATGAGACAATGGACTTTTGGCTATGGAGCTTCGATTGATAATGGAATAGACTTTGGAGTTGCTCCCTTACCTCATTTTGCAGGAGCCACGAATTATAAGACAAGTTGCGTTGGCGGAGCTATATTAGCAATCCCTTCAGCTATAAATAGTGCTCAAAGAGCAGGAGCAGTTAATCTTACTAAATATTTAGGTAAACTAAACGCTCAAGAAGTAGAATTGGTAAATACTTCAAACTTTCCAGCATTGAAATCAGTGTATGCTAGTCCTCCAACAGGATTCGAATGGATTTCAAATTGGACCACCCAGTTAGATCAAACACTTTCTAGACCTGTAGAATCTCAATATCCATTAATCTCAGTTGCAATTTCAAATGATTTTAGCAACATTCTTAGTGGTGGGAAAACAGTTACTCAAGGTTTATCTGATATGCAAACAAATATCGAAGATATCTTAGCTGGTTCTCCTACTGTACCCGCTATTCCGGGATATGATGTTGCCCTGATTGTTGTTGCGGCTATGTCAGCATTGGGACTTATAATCATGATAAGAAAGCGTCATAATAAAATCTAAATTTTTTTTTTTTTTTATAAATTATTAATAAATAGGTTGACACTATAAATGAGTACGACAACGTTATTAGAAAAAGTAGAATTTAAGATTCCTGGAAAAGAGCGACAAAAACCCGAAAAAGATAGGAAATTCGTGATCACACTATTAGTTCCAGCTTTATTTATTTTTGCTTTCGCCATCTTAATTCCTATTGTGATTGGTCTATTTATCAGTTTTACAGATAGCAAAGCCGCAACCGGTTATTTTGGAAGGCATGTTACTATCGTCAATTACTATGAACTTTTGGTGTTTGGAAATTATAATAGTCGTAATTTTTGGCGTTATACCTATCAAACACTCTTTTTTTCTATAGTTTCCTTAATTTTCGAATTCATATTAGGTTTAATTTTTGCGTTAATTTTAAACAAGAAGTTTAAGGGAAGAGGGATTGCACGAACCACACTTTTAATTCCTTGGGCATTACCTACGGTAGCATCAGCTACAATTTTTAGGTTTGAAATATTTAATCCCGCTGAAAATTTTGGTCTAGTAAATAGCATACTTCAATTATTAGGTTTACAAACTGTGTCATTCTTTGGACCAGATGCACCCGTATTGTTTACATTATTAGGACCGGTCCCATTTGGTACACATCTTGAAGCAGTTCCTATTACTCTTACAATGATGGTTGCTATAACCATCGATGTTTGGAAAACTACCCCTTTTATTACTTTACTTATATTAGCAGCACTCCAGATTGTCCCAGAAGATTTATATAAAGCAGGAGATATTGCTGGAGCAAGTGGGTGGCAAAAGTTTAGATACATTTCCTGGCCCCTTATAAAACCGGGAGTTGGAATAGCATTAATATTTCGAGCCATGGAGGCATTACGAGTTTATGATGCTATTGTTGTCTTCAAAGATGACAGTGTTCATTCATTAACTTGGCAAGCAGTACAACTATGGTTAAACGGAGATTATGGCTTAGCTTCCTCCATTTCGGTCATATTACTCCTTTTTGTTATCATATTCGCTTTTTTTATTCTTCTTTTTACGCGAAGAAGGGATAAAAAACAAAAAGGCGGCAAAAATTTCTTGCAAAAGGCTTGGAGTAAAATGGGTCATAGAATTAGTAAAAAAGAAACTAAAGCGATTTCAGAAATTGAGGATTTAAAGAAAAAAGAGACAGATAAAACTCAAAAAACTATTGGTGATCAATCCCAAATAGATGCAATAAAAAGTTTATCACTCGAACAAGATAACATAGTGGAAATCATATTGCCATTAGAATTGGAACATAAATCAATAACAATTTCTCAAAGGAAAGTTCAGTGGTACATAATATCACGGTACATAAAGAGAGTAGTGTTTGCTTTCATGGTATTAGCCATGTGTTTATTCTGTGCTGGACCTTTCATTTGGATTGCGTTAAGGTCTTTTAGAAACCCTTATAACACGGTTTTACAAACATCATTTGAACTTTTTCCAAAATACATATCTTTAGATGCTTATAAACTTTTATTCACTAATTCACAAGTTTATGGAACAACATTTAATGTACCACTTGTAAATGGGGTGATACTTTCTGGATTAACGGTGCTCATCGTACTCTTTGCAGGGATTTTAATTGCATATGCCATTGCAAAATTTAAATTTCCTTTCAAGAGTGGACTCAGTAGTTTCGTCTTTTCAATGAATAGTCTTCCTCCTCTAATCATCGTTATTCCCTTTTATATTCAGACGATCTTAATTTCTAGCATTATACCCCCTGTAGATTTTGGAGATTCATATGCAAATGGTATATTTAATCATTTATTTACACTCATATTGCCATATGCGGCGTTTAATTTACCCTTAGCGGTTTTTATATTAGTCGCTTTCTTTAAAGAAATTCCACCGGATTTATGGAAAGCCGCAAAAGTTGATGGTGCGTCCAATTTTCAAGTTTTACGGAAAGTAATACTTCCATTGACAATACCTGGAATATTTACTACAGCGATTTTGGTTTTCATTGCATCATGGAATGAGTTATTATTTGCTCAGGTCTTTTTAATCGATCCTCAGATTCAAACCGTACCACGAACAATACTAAGGTATGTTCAAAATGATCTAAGTTTAACGGCAAATTGGAACACAGATATTGTCCTATTAGCGGCTACCACAATTTCAACTATTCCATTAGTACTTATAGTACTTATATTTCAGAAAAAAATAATAAGTGGATTAACAAGAGGAGCTGTTAAAGGTTAAAAAAAAGGTGATAATGAATGGTAAGAATACGACTTGTTGATGTAGAAAAGAATTTTGGATCTGTAAAAGTTTTAAAAAAAATCAATCTTGAGATAAAAGATCAAGAATTTATGGTATTAGTAGGACCTTCTGGTTGCGGAAAGTCTACATGCTTAAACATTATTGCTGGTTTAGAGTATGTTAGTAGTGGTCAAGTTTTTTTTGACGATGCTGATGTCTCATACCTCCCTCCTAAAGAAAGAAAGGTGGCAATGGTTTTCCAAAGTTATGCGTTATATCCCCATATGAATGTTCGGAAAAATATGGAGTTTTCTCTAAAACTTGCCAAAATGGATAAAGATGAAATTACTAAAAAAGTAGAAAGTGCAGCTAAATTACTCGATATTTCTACGTTGTTAGATAGAAAACCAGGAGAGATTAGTGGAGGACAGCGCCAAAGAGTTGCTTTAGGAAGGTCTATTGTCCGAGATCCAACTGTATTTTTATTTGATGAACCTTTAAGTAATTTAGATGCTAAATTACGCATTCAGATGAGAGGGGAAATCATTAAATTACAACGAAAACTTAAAATTACTCAAATCTATGTGACACATGATCAAGTGGAAGCAATGTCAATGGCAGATCGAATTGCAATTTTAAATAATGGTAGTTTCCAGCAAATAGGTCCACCGAGTGAAGTATATAATAAACCTATAAATAAATTTGTTGCGGGATTTATAGGCTCTCCTTCGATGAATTTTTTTGATGCCGAAATGGGTCCATCAGGACAACAAGAAATAATCTTTGGAGAACATAAGTATCCTGTATCAAATGAAATCATATCCAAAATTAAGAAAAATCCTTCAGATAAAGTTATACTAGGTATCCGGCCAGAACATATTACAATTACTCCTAATAAGCATGATAATTCATTTGAGGTAACTCTTACTGTTGTAGAATTTCTTGGTCCGGATACAATGGTCACATTCGAGTTTCCTGATAAGATTCAGGGTATGGTTGCTGTACCAGGATTTTATGATGCCAAGATGGATGATAAAGGATATATTTCTTTTCCAATGGAGAAAATACACGTGTTTGACAGTGAAACGGAATTGAATCTAATTCATGCTTCTGATCAAAAAGAACCTAATATTAATTACAAAAAATAAGGGATCGATAATGGTGGCTTAGACGTGTCTTTTATAGCGGATTTATATCAAACAGCAAAAAAGTGGAATGTCTTAGCAGGCATCATTATTTCCGATCTTATAACATTCATTGCATATATGATTTATTCCGGCGGAATATTTCGTTTAGGAGATATTCAAATGGTTTTAGGTGTTGCTATTGGTGCTTATTTTGCTTTGAAAAATATGAAGGAATATCAAACCGCGCTAAAAACTGGTTTAATCACGGCTTTGGGAGGTTCAATTTTAGCTGCAATTTCTTTAAGTGTTTTTGATTGGGCTATTTTTTCATTTGTATTCCCTATTAGCTTTTTAGATATCTTTATTTATTATTTTCTTGAAGCTGTGATAATAGGACTGTCTATTGGTTTGATAGAGGGATTATATTTTAGGATGAAAAAACCAAAAAGACTCATAAGTGATGATGATCTCGATGATGATATATTCTATGAAAGTTTGAAAGCAAAATAACTTTTTTTTTAATTAAATTTATACAAAATTAATAACTTAAATCATTAATAATAGTATTATTCACATCAAAATTAATTTATAATTCTAAAAGGTGACGTATATTCCTATTTTAAATTATTTTCTTTATATCGCGAAAAAGCACACTCTCCTTGTAGGGATAATCATTTTTGACATTATAAGTGCTGTTTTACTGTTTATCTTACCATTTTATCTATTTTTGTATTATGGAGACATCGGGGTAATTCTCGGAGCTGTTATTGGTATGATTTTTACTCTTAGATATTGCAAACCCGAAAAAGAAATACGTAAGGTCAGTTTTTATTTTATCCTTTTAGGTGCTCTTTTAACTTCTCTTACTCTTTCTATAATTGAATGGATGATAACCATACCTTATTATGGATTAAATTTCGTTATCTTTTTGAGTCTTTTTGTCTCTAACTTAATTATGGTTTTTGTCCTTACGATAATAATTGGAATCTTTTTGGGTTATTATTATTCAACAAAAAGAGCTAATGTTAAAAAAAGTGATGAATTTGATGATTTTTTCGCAGAATTAGAAAAAAAGTGAGAATTACTTTTTCTAATCCTATAGCAATGTATTTATGAAATCATTTATGCTATAAAATTGATTTTTCTATATTTATCTAAAACACTTACAAAAATTATGAAAACTATCATAATGATCTTCTCAACAAATTCTGTGAATTCTTAATTTTTAAGTGATTATTTATCTTATCTTAATAAGTTTAGAAATACATATTATACAAGGATAAAATAAATCTTCATTGCCCTTTTAATAAATTTATAAATTAGAAATCAAAAATCAGATGTTATTATGGAAAATTTATTTTTTACAGATAAAATTCACATGATTAAAAAACGTGTTATAAGTTTTTTAAAAGAAGAATTAGAACCAATTAAAAATGATCTCAATAATATTGATAAAATTTCTATTACTTTATTAAAGAAATTAGGAAAACAAGGTTTGATTGGACCTTTAATTCCTCAGAAATATGGAGGAACAGAATTAGGAATTATTGCTCATTGCATGATTACAGAAGAAATTTCAAAAATCAACGTGGCAGTTTCAGTTTCCCGAACACCTTGTATATTAATGGGATATCTCCTCAATAAGTTTAGCAATGAACAGCAAAAAGAGAAATATCTTAAACAAGTTGCGACAGGAGATAAAATATGCAGTATCTGTGTTACCGAGGAAATGGCAGGATCTAACGTAGCGGATATTAAAACTATAGCAGAAAAGAAGGGAAATTCATATTTATTAAATGGTTCCAAGAGATTTATTACCAACGCAGGAATATCCGATTACTATTTTATTTGGGCCATTTCAAACCAGAATGTGAATTCTCGAGAAGGTATTAGTGTATTCTTGGTTGAAAAAGATACACCAGGATTAAGCATTGAGAACCCATATAACTTGATGGGAATAAATGGCATATATAACGGAAATCTTGAACTTAAAGATGTTGAAGTTCCCCAAGATAATTTGATTGGAACGGAAGGAAATGGTTTTAATAATTTGATGGATGTATTTAACATCGAAAGAATAACATTGAGTTCTGAGTGTAATGGTATAGCGATGGCAGCTTTGGAAGAATCAAAAAAGTATGCCAAAACACGAATTCAATTCAATAAACCAATAGCATCCTTTCAAATAATTAAATTTAAAATTGCGGAAATGGCAATTAAACTACAAGCTGCTAGATTGTTAACTTATAGTGCCGCAAAACTTTCAGAAATGAAAATAAATTTTACTAAAGAAGCATCAATGGCAAAATCATATTCAAGTAAGACAGCTTTAGAAATTACTTCTGAAGCGGTTCAAATTCATGGAGGAAATGGTTATACGGATAATTATCCCGTTGAAAGATACATGCGAGATGCTAAATTTTTTATGATTGGAGGGGGAACCACAGAAATACAGAATTTAATTATTGCCAGAGAAGAATTAAAAAACTAATTAAAAAAATTATTTAGGAATCAAAATGTCAGTTCAATAATCATAGAAACCTTTCCGTGATTTTCTACCTAATTGGTTATTATTTACCATTTTTTTTAAGAGGAAACTTGGTTTATATTTATCTCCAAATTCATTATTCAAATATTCTCCGATATTATTATAAATGTCCAATCCAACTAAATCACTTAATTCTAAGGGACCCATGGGAAAATTGAATGCGAGTTTACAAGCGGTATCAATATCTTCGGTACTGGCAATTCCTTCCATTTTCATGTTAATAGCTTCGTTACATAATACATAGATTAATCTAGAAGTTACAAAACCAGGGGAATCATTGATTGTAACTACAGTTTTATTTAATCGTTTTGAAAACTCTTTAGCGATTTCTAATGTCTCATTTGTCGTGTTATCTCCTTTAACTAGCTCTATCAATTTCATTACTGTAGCTGGATTAAAAAAGTGGATTCCTACAATTCTATCTTGATGCTTACATTTAGAAGCTATGTCTGTTATACTTAAAGATGAAGTATTTGAGGCTAGAACGACGTGATTTTCGCAAATTGAATCTAGTTTTTCAAAAAGAACTTGTTTAAGATTCATATCTTCATAAATAGCTTCAATTACTAATTGTACTTTATCTATTGCTTCTTCAATGTTTGTAAAGTAATGAATATTACTAAGAATCTTGCTTGCTTCTTCCTTTGAGATTTTATTTGTGGTTACATAATGGCGATCTATATTCTGTTCAATTTTCTCTTTTATCTTATTTAATAAATCTTCACTTAAATCCACTAAATTTACTGAATAACCGTTAATCGCAATTAGTTGTGCGATTCCGGAACCCATTGTACCCGCACCAATGATGCACACATTTTGAATTTCCATAGATTGTCACTCTCTAAATTTGTTAAAATCTGGTTTTCTTTTTTCAATAAAAGAATTTTTCCCTTCTACTGCTTCATCGGTGTTATAGTAAAGAGAAAGACCTCCAACGCCTAACTGGGTGATTCCCGAAGTACCATCACTTTCAGCCAAAAAAGCAAACTTTAACATTTTTAACGCTGTGGGACTCTTCTCTAATAATTCTTGACACCAGATATTTACTTCTTCATCTAATTTGTCATAAGGGACTACTGCATTAACAAGTCCCATTTCTAATGCTTGTTGGGCAGTATATCGCCGACATAAAAACCATATTTCTTTTGCACGTTTTACACCTACTGCGCGCATTAAATCACCTGTACCATAACCTGGATCAAAAGAACCTACCCGAGGTCCTGCTTGACCGAGTTGGGCATGTTCTGCAGCTATAGTCAAATCGCAAGCAACATGCCATACATGTCCTCCCCCAATAGCATATCCGTTTACTCGAGCAATAACAGGTTTGGGTAGGGTGCGAATCAAATGGGTGACATGTTGCCATCCAACCTCTAATGGTAACATGTACTCTCCCTTGTAGCCTCCCTTCTCGCGAGTGGTTTGGTCACCACCCGTACAAAAGGCTTTTTCTCCAGTCCCAGTAAACACAACAACTCCTATTTCATTATCCATGCACCGATTAAGTGCGTCAATCAGTTCATGAACAGTTTGTTGCGTGCACGAATTATATCGTTGAGGGCGATTAATGGTTATACGGGCTATACCATCATACTTTTCAAAAATAATATCTTCATAATCCAATATATATCATCTATACGTGGTTTGATTTTCGATTTTATAACTAATCAATAAGAATGATCTTGAAATATTTAATAATTCCTAATTAGGATTAATTGATTATTTAATAAAAAAGGCAATTTGCTTAAGTAATGATGCAAGGAAGGTGTTTGCTAAGATTAGTAAATAAAAAAACACCATTATTTATATTTTTATAATATATTTATATTAAGAAAGGGTTAATTTTTTGTTTAGATTAATATCACTTAACTATGGAAACAAAACTAATAAAAGGAATTTTATACACTGAATTGGATGATGAAGTGGGACCAAATCCATTTGTATGGTTGGGAGATATACCCACATCAAAAAGACTTCATATTGGTGTTAAAACTATTACAGTCCTATCAGGAGAAAGCGGTCTTATTCCAAAATCTTTAGTTATTCTTCCATTTCCTTCATTGAATTTGAAGGGATTAATAAAATATGTAGATTGGAACGATGAGTCAAGGAGAGGAGGAATTGGACAAGGTGCCATTACTTTATTGTTTGATGAATCTGATGATGTTATTTATTACAAATATTTGAACTTTCTTGATATTCCATTTGAAGAAGTGGCTGGAAAAATCGCAGAATTGCAAAAAGCAAAAGCTCCGAGAGCGAATTACATAGATATTTTAAATAAACTCACTATCACTATTAACCAATCCTTAGACGAATTTAGAAATAACGAAATTGCAGAAGAAAGCGCTAAGGCATTTCCAGATCAAAAAATAAAAGAAGCTAATTTAATCAATTATAAATTTAAAATTGTAATTTGTGGGGATCCATCTGTTGGGAAAACATCATTAATATTAAGATTTACTAACAACGCATTTCGAAGGCATTATATCCCTACTCTTGGTGTTCATGTTTCGGATAAAATTTTTAAAATTAAAGACTCCTATATTCAATTGGTGCTTTGGGATATCGCTGGACAACAAAAATTTGCAAATATGCGACAACAATTTTATTTGGGCTCCGATGGTTTATTCCTAATATTTGATCTATCAAAGCCAAGCTCGTTAGATAGCGTTACTAATTGGTATTATGACATTCAAAGCCAACTAACAGATAGACCTGCTTTAGCAGGTTATATTATTGGAAATAAAAAAGATATTGGTCAATTGATCGAGAGCACTTCTGAAAAGGGGGCTGATCTTGCGAGGTACCTTAATTTAGGTTACATTGAAACCAGTGCTAAAACTGGTGAAAATGTTGAATTAGCCTTTTATACTATAGCGGTGATGCTTTATGATATATTGAAATAATTAATGATCGTGAAGCACAACACCATCAATTAATATGATCCGATTATACTTAAAGGAAACTCTCTATTTTTAATGATGAGATTATTAGAAAATCCGTATTCAGTAAATAAGGCAGCCCTTTATAGATAAAATGATAAAAAATTTATTTCATTATAAAAATAATTCTACAGCCATTTTCTTCTTCTAAAGAAGTATATCATAATGAAAAAGATTGAAAACATCACAATAATCAGAATTGGATATGATAAAACAAATGATAATTCTGGCATGTAAATGAAATTCATTCCATAAAAACCCGCAAGAAAGGATAAAGGTATGAATGTTGTCGAAATAATTGTTAAAACTTTCATTATTTCATTCATTTTATTACTTACACTTGATAAATACATGTCAAGCATTCCAAATATGATTTCTCGAAAACTATCTAAAGTTTCAGTAATCCTAAATATATGGTCATAGATATCCCTGATATATATCTGTAATTCATCGGATATCAACTCTAATTTTTGTCTTTGTAATTTATTCACTAATTCCCTTAAAGGCCATACTAACTTACGGAGTTCAATTATCGTTTTTTTTAATTCATATATTTCTTGTAAAGTACTTGGTTCAGGATTGCTAACCAAAGTATCTTCGATATTTTCGATTTTTTCATTTAAAAATTCCATTATAATAAAATAATTATCTACAATTAAATCTATTAAACAATATAGGAGATAGTCCGCACCCATAATGCGAATTCTCCCTTTTGGAATTCGAATTCTGTCGATTATAGTTTTGAATAGATCAGATTCTTCCTCTGAGAATGATAACACAAAATTAGGTCCTAATACTAAGCTTATTTGCTCTTGGTTAAATTCTGCTGTTTTTTCGTCCCATAATAATTTCTTTATAATTATGAAGATATACTTATCAAATTCTTCTATTTTTGGTCTTTGTGAGGGATTTAAAATATCTTCAAGAACTAAAGGATGTAAATCAAAGGAAAGCCCAATTTTTTCAATGAGTTTAATATTTGCTAATCCAGTTATATTTATCCAATTTACTTTATTTTTCTCTAAGTTGAATGTCTCAACCTCATTATCCTCTAACTCTGATTCAGAGATTACAAATTCATCTTTATTGTATCTAATAAATACAGTTTGAGATTTGATTTTTTTTCTTTCTCCGGCATATATTAAAGAGCCAGGGGGCTCCCCAATTTTTTTTCTTTCTTTCATTTTAAATTTCTTTTTTAGAATGCATATAACTTTTTTATCATATAGTTTCTTTTTTAGATAATGTGGAAACATTTAAAAGCTTAACAATCTTGAAAAGAGTTTGAGATATAGACTAAATTTAAAGGACTGGTTTTATGGAAAATCTAAGCGAATTAGAAAGAATTAAACTCATTTTATATGAGAAACATGATTCCTTAATAAATGATTGTTCATTAATTCTTTAATTAAATAAGCGGTATCGACTATCAATGATAATAACAGTAATCATAATACTAGCATGTTTCATTGGGCTAATAATTCTGATAATAACAGATAAGCTAAACAGAGCGATAGCTTCTTTAGCTGGAGCAGTAATTAGTTATCTAGCACTTGTATTTTTAGAAGGATACAATTATACTCTCATAGTTGATTTGTTATTTGGTACCCAAGTTGAGGGGTATGTGAATCTTCATTCGTTAGTGCTAATCATTTCCATGATGCTCATAGTTGAAATTTCCCATCAGGCAGGTACATTTCAATTTATCGCGGGCTATCTAATTAAATTATCAAAAGGAAAACCAATTCTTCTCATGATCATATTATGTTGTGTTACTGTGTTAATTTCTGCCATTTTAAACAATATTCTCACTGTTATCATCATAATTCCGTTAATTATTACTGTTTCTAGAATGTTAAATATTAATCCAAGCCCATATATTCTAACTCAAGCCATTTTGGTGAACGTGGGTGGAACAATATTTATGATTTCATCAATACCAAACATATTAATTACTAATTACGCTAACATTGAATTTGTAGAATTTTTTCTTAATGTTGGATTAGTTTCTTTAGTAATTTTTGTTTTTACGTTAATACTTTTCATACTTCTTTATAAAGACGAGTTAAAAGTTCCCGAAGAAAGTTCAAATGTCTTGAAGGAGTATAATGTTTGGAATGTAATTCAAAATAAACGACTATTAGTCCAATCTTTAACAAGTTTGATTGTATTATTTATTTTATTTGTATTTATCCCTTCAAGTATTATCTCGTCTGATATATTAGCATTAAGCGTTGCTTTGATATTAATAATTATTAGCAAATTAGACCCAAAAGAAATATTATCGAAAGTTGATTTAGAGTTAATATTTTATCTCATTGGTGTGTTTATCATAACGGGTGGTCTTGAGATTATGGGAGCAACAAATATAGTAGGAGATATGTTATTATTTTTAGGCGCAGGAATTCCCATTCTTCAGTTGATTATGGTTTTATGGATATCAGCTTACTTCAGCAGTGCGATAGATAATATCCCTATAACCAAGGTTCTGATCCCAGTAGTTGGCGACATTTCAGGGAGCGTATCATCCTCCTTAAGAAAAAGTTTATTCTATAGCTTGGCATTCGGTGCAAATTGGGGAGATAATCTAACACCACTTGGAGATAATATCCTTGTTGTGAATATTGCACAACAAAACAAAAGACCGATAAGTATCAAGCAATTTTTTAAATTAGGATTTGTCGTTACTAATTATCAGTTAGCCCTTATTACAGTTTATTATTTATTGTTATTTAACCTTGGAATCGGTCTTATAACAGTAATATTTATAGCCTTTTTAGTAGCATTCATGTATTTTATGAATTTCATTTCTCAAAAAAGGAAGAAAATAAAAATAAATCAATTTTTTATAAAAATAAGAAACGCTATAATCCGGTGATAAAAATGGTCTTTAAAAATATCCAAAGAATCAAAAGAGCAATGCCAGAAGTGCTTCATATCGTCATGTATTATAATAATGGTACGGTATATCAAACTACTTTTGAATCGAGCATGAATGTACCTAAAATTGGCGAAAATTTAGCAGAAAGTATAGCTCACATCAAAATTCTTTATGAATTATGCAATTTCACATATAAAGAATATAATAAATTAATATTTGAAACTGATGAGATTTCAATGATAATATTAAAACTGGGAGAGGATAGTAACATTGCTCTTTTTTTTAAAAAAGAAGATGATACTGATTTAAAATTGACTGCAATTAAACGCTATTTATCAAGAATCGAAAGCTTAATTGATATGAACGAAAAAGAAATCTTACTCCAAGAAATTTTAGTTAATGAGGAAGAACTAAAGAATATGAAAATGAATTTACAGTCAAAACAAGATCTACTCTCAGAAAATCTTATTTTAATAGATAAAGTTAATAAAGGAGATGAAATAGGCGATCTGGAAACACTTACAAAAACTACTCAATCTCTTCAAGATGAAATTAATAAAATCAATGTTGAAATTGAAAATGTGACGGTTAATATTACCAACTCCAGAGGATTAATAGAAGGAGAACGTTAAGTAAATTTATTATTTATTTATAATCTAAAGATCAATTTTTTCGTGAAACATAAATTTCACGAAGTTCTTCTGAAAAAGTTTTTCAGGACAATAATATAGCTAAGAAAAAATTAATTTAATATGGTCCTAATGCCATTTTTCTCTTTACTTCTTGGATCATTTCATTTCCGTTATCATTTATTTGAGTAAGAAGGTCTCTTAGAATTTCATTAATTTCTAAACCTTTTAATTCACAAGATACATATAATAGTGAAATTATTTCACGAGCAAGAGTTTCTATATTTTTTATATCATCAATAGGAATCCTTATACCTAATGCTTTTAAATCTTTCTGCGTTTCTTTATCTTGCTGCCTTATGACTAGGAGATAATCATTTTTTCTGCCCTTCCAATTTTCTACTATACTTCGGATAGAAAAGATATATCTCTTAGAAGGACTACTGATCCCATTTACTTCTCGAGTAAAATTCAAGGGTTGTGATTGCTTTATTGCGTCTAAACCAAAAGATCTGTTAATTTTATTGGATTTATCTATTTTATTTTTCATTATTGATATTTCTTCTGTCAACTTTTCGACTTTCAGCGACAATTTTTCAAATTTTTCGAGAAAGAGTTCTTTATCTATAAGATTATCACAATTACTCAATTATATCACTTATAAACGGACATGTACATTTTCATCTGATATCTTGGTTAATAAAACTAATTATTAAACCATTAATCCCTCTAAAATCAATAAATTATAAAAAGAAAAAAAGTGGGGAATTTGGTTAAATCGAATCCTTATCATCCATTTCATCAGAATGTGATTCTGTTTCATCTTTTTTATTTAAATCTTCTTTTGCATTCTCTAATATTGTTGGCTTTTCTTCAATGGTTTTTGTGGAATCGAATGGAATGAAATTAAACCCTTCCTTTGGTAAAGCTTCCTTTTCATATTCGTGATAAGTTTTTTCTTCAGTTTCTGATAAATCTTGAATAGATTGCTTGGAACTTAATTGATCGTCTACTTTTTCACTTTGTTTTTTTTGATCCCGATAATATTTCGAAAATTGATAAAAACCTACCAACAATAACATCAACAAGAAAAAAGCCAAAACAGCAATATTTTTAAATAAATTAACCCAATCTGCATTTAAATCAATATTGGAAATATACGGAAACCACGTTCTTATTACATTGAATTCACTAAAAGGGAAATAATGGGTAAATTCATAGGCAACTTTGGAAAAAACTAACCATAAAACAATGGTATCTATTCCTATTCTCTTCCATTTTAATCTCGACATGAGCATCTCTGCTTGAGACCCCATTAAAGTAGCGATAGAATACAAGATAATTCCAAAATCAGCTAAAAGTAATATAATCTGCGTGAATACGGAAGAAGTTTCCACTCCACCAACACTCCTGAATGCTAAGAAAATCTTGATAAGCAAGTAAAACGTATAAATTAGTAAAAGTATGAACCATGGTCCTAGCCAAGCAACAAATACTTTCTTTAAAAGAAAAATAATAGTGAACACCGTAAAAACTCCAATAACGATTAAGACAAACATTACAATGTAATTTGAAAGATACATAACGCTAGCGATTCTCTCACCTAAAAAGGCTCCTATTTCCTGGGAGTTGAATATATAACCTACCGCAAGAAAAACCGCTAATGCTAATCCTCCAAAAAATTCTAAAGATCTCAGAGTTTTAGAATGTCTCTTTTCTATGAGATTTCGATCTAATCTCCTACTTGATAAAAACGCGCCATAAAGTATGAACCATGAAGTAAAGAAGAAATAAGATAAAATAGAAAATGCAAATAATATGAATAAGAAGAAAGCTATTAATAGCATGATTGGGAGCGAAAATATGAATATTAATAATACTTTCCACGTCGCAACTTTTTGTACATCCTTTTTAATAAATAATGTATATAAAAACAAGAACATTAAGAAAGTTAGAAAGGGTAGGAACGAGATTAACCCAATGAGACGGGTACTTTCAAATTGTACAAGCCCAACACCAACAATCAACCAGATAACAAGAACTAGATATCTCCAATTTTCCTTCAAGAATAATTTTTTCAAATTATCTATAGAATCCATATTTTTTTAAACCAAATTTGAAATGATTCTTTGTAAATATTGCAATAATAATCGAGTACATGTATTTAAAAATTGTGTTTGGAATTTTGGACTTAAACACTAATAGAGTTCTTGATAAGGCAATTAGATCAATAACTATTTAAAATCATGCTCGATCTAATATGTAATTAAATTTTTGAAAATACAAAGTGATATGGTATGATATTTCAAATAGAATTTTTTAATTGGGTAGCAGAATCAGCTGGCGTCATGGTATTTATCAGTGCGTTCATAGCGCTAACATGGCTTGGTTATGAACGAAAACGGCGTGGTTCTTTCACCCGAAGAAAAGCTTCCGAAGGAGAAGAAGTAAAGAAATTTAATCTTCCAAGATTTCTAAAAATATTATCATATTTAGGAATTGCCGTTGGAATTCTTGATATATGGGCAGGAGCAATGGGTCTAATATTAGATATTCCACCTAGCTTTCGGTTTGCTGCGATCACTGAATATGGGGCAGATCATTTTACCTGCATATTTTTAATCGTCATAGGTATTGCAATGTTGTTCAAACCTGTTAATGACATGCCATTAGCAAGTATAATTGGTATTTTGGCGGGCAGTGCTGCGGCATTAGCATTAGTCCTTTTCGTTCCAGACTCTGCAGTCGAAATAATCGCTTATTGGATTAATCCTAAATTAGGTTTGATAATCGTGTTCATCGTTGTGACTGCTTTAGTTGCTTTAACAGCCAAATTTTATATAGGTATCCTGCAAGCGATTTCAAAATTTCTCTCTTGGCCCCCAATTGCATTCCTCATAATGGTCTTTTGCTTCGTGCAAGGGATTTTATTATGGGGTTTTGGAATGAGCATATTTGTAAATTTCTTTTAATTTTCTTTTTTATTTTTATATTATAGTGAAGATCAATTTGCTACTGGCATTATTCATGAAGAGCTAAAAGATTTCAATATAAAAAAATAAAAATTTAATTTGATCGAATTTCTCTTTTTTTGGCAAGAATTTTTCCAAAAAGTTCATCTTCAGTTTCAGGAGGAATTTCAACTTTATCTTTTTTAATTAATTGGATAGCTTGTTCGGGGCAACCAGCAACACAGTTCCCACATCCAATGCACCGTCTTTTATTGACCTTAGAGATGTCATTTTTCATCTTAATGGCTTCGATTTGACAAATATCTATGCATGTTCCACATCCTACACATATATCTTCATCAATTTGAGCATAGTAATTGGTTGAAAAAAAGTCAACAGTTTTCGGGAATTCCTTTAGATTAGTCAAAACACCACAGCAACATCCACAGCAACTGCAAATGAAATTGGGATCTTTGATATTTTCTGCTTGAAAAACCAACCCCTCATCCTGATTCTTTCTTAAATTTTCAAGAGCTTCTTGACGAGAGACCTCTCTACCCCATCCTTCATTAATATACATTCCAGCCATCTTTCCCATCCCAAAACAGGTTTCCAATCGTGATGTAACTTTACATGTTTCTCCTCCCATTTTGTGGGCTTTCCGACAAATACATTCTATTAGCACAAAAGGACCTGAAGATTTATTTACGATCTTTTCAAGCTTTTCATAAGATGGTAAACTATGTTCTGATATCACGCTTTTTTCTACTGGAACGGTTCTAAATTGAGAAATTTTTGTTCCGAATAGCTCAATTCCAAATTCTTTTCCAGCATATTCGCTCATATCCTCTAAAAATTCTGGAGTGAGTCTATTGACTTGATACTCATACATTCCAATAACCAAATATGCATTAGCATAATACTGTTCACCTTCCACTACTTTATAATGAATAGCTCCCTTGCTTGCCATAATATCAAGCTTCTTTTTCAATTCAGACATTTCCATATCTAATTTAGATCTCATATAAATCTTATCTAAAGGTTCAAATTTATCTGTTAATTTTGTAGCAATCACAGCTTCTTCAGGTTCAAATAAATGTTTCAAAATTCTAAGATCTGCTCCAGTTTTGGATACTGGAAATCCAATAGGATATTTATCGAGATGCTCACGTAAATTTTCATACGCACTTTCTAAATTTAATTTAGATTGCATGGTGATTCACTTTATTCAAACTAGATTAAAAAATAAGAAAGAGACGTTTTTAGCATTTGTGTAATAAAAATTGAATTTCATTAATTCGATTAATAAGTCGAATAGTCCTGAAACTGACGAAGGAATCGCATTTAGACGTAAAAACGTAAGATTGAGTGATAACCTTAAAAAAAATCAGTAAGTTTTTTCTGCTTTGCAAAATCTTTGAAAGGTAAATTTATTTCTCTTTTTATTTGGTTAACGGTTTCAGGAGCAAATCCGGAGAAATGGTTATTTACAATTATGAAGATTTCACGGATGTTAGGAGTTTCCTGCAATTTTATAATATTTGAATAAAGGTGACTCAAGGCATTATCTTGAGACTTTTGAACCTGATTGAATTTAGTAATTTCTCTATCTCCAATTAGCCTAATGTAGTATATTTCTTGATTAGGAAAATAGTTCGGTTTAATATTTTCAAGATAAGATGTTGCTAATATGGTTTTTTCACCATCAATTAGTTTTGTGAGATCTGGTTCCTCAAACCATGAATTACTTCTTAATTCTATAAACGTGCGGTATTTTTTTGCGAATTTTCGGACGATATAAGATAAATGTTGAAAATGCTTATCCGAATATTTAAACCATGGAGGAAATTGTAATAAAAGCCCTTTTAGCATTTTTCCAAAGGGTAAAATTTGTTTTTGAAACGCGAAAACATCATCCTCTAAACTTGGATTATCAAATTCATGTGTAATTTTTTGCCATACCTTTAATATAAACTGAAAAGGAGAAGGCACTCTGCTAATCCAATTTTCAAGGGTATTGATAGTATGAAGGTTATAAAATGTTGAATTCACTTCAATTACATCAAAATAGTTAGAATAATGTGTTAAAAATCTAGATTTATCAAGGTTTTTGGGATAAAAAGGTCCGATCCAATCCTTATAATCCCATCCAGCCGTTCCAATATGTATTTCTACCATTTTAATTCTGATGTTTTGATCTGCTAATCTCTATATATTTGATTTAAATCATTACATATAAAATAATAAATTTGTAATAATTTTTATATAGATAAAAGCAATTAATAAATAGAAATTATCAATATATATTAATCACGACAAGAACTATATTTTAACATTGAAAATTAGGTGAATTTTAGTGATTCCGTATGATAAGATTGAAGAGAAACCCGAAAAAAAATTTCCTATTGAAGGAAGATTACTATTAGATTTGCACGCTAAAACCATTGAACTAGAAAATGAATTAGCTAAAACAAAGCAAAAACTGCAAAATACAATTGAAGAACTAAAAGGAACATCCACTAAACTTCAAGGTCGGGAAAAAAGCTTAGTAAAAATGAATGAAAAATTTACGGCATCAAAAAAGAACTTGGATTTGGTTTCGGAACAAAAGCTTACCGTAGATATTGAATTAACTAAATTAAAACCGCAATTTGAAGAGTTACAAACCGAAAATAGCAAATTAAAAGCAGATTTTAATAATCAGTTATCTTTATTAAATGCTAAAATCGCAGAATTACAAGGAGAATTAAAATTTAAAGATGAAAAAAATGCGGAATTAGAACAACAATTAATTTTCAAGGATAAATCTACTCTAACTCATAAAATGGAAGTAGACGAAAAAATTGAAAAAATTTCTTCCTTAAAAGAACAATTAAGCATTTCACAACAAGAAACACAGCAATTAGTTGATAAAGTTAAATCACTTGAAAAAGAGTTATCTGAGATTGAATATTCTCCTCAAATATTAAATAAAATTAATGAAATGATGGTACATAAAGGATTTATTTCGGACCGAGAACTATCCGACATAAAAAAAGAATTTGAATAATCTGTAGGTAATGATAGATAAATTATAGTTCACATGAAAAAATACAAACTTAGAAAATAAGTTAATAAACATCAATAACTTTACAAAATAATAAGAACTGAAAAAAAGGTGATAAAAAATTAGCATTGATTGGTCACTTGCGGAAACCCGCCCTGACAAGGCTATTAAGGTTGAAGGAAGATTTCTATTAGATTTACGATCTAAGATAAATGATTTAGAACAGAAATTAAAAAATCAAATGGATAAATTAGACAAAACAGCTAAAGAATTAGCAGAGACTAGTAAAAAATTAGCAACTTCCGAAAAAATGCTTTCTGAAAAGAGTGAGAACTTCTCTGACCTTGAAAAACAACAAAAGAACTTAACAGAAGCGAATAACAAATTAGAGGAGGAAATTTCCTCACTTAAATCAAGTAAAGAGGATTTAGAGGGAAAATTGGTTACTGCAAACGAAAAGATTAGTACCATTGAAAAGGATCTAGAAAAATCCAAGGATTCACTAGAGAAATTAGCTAAAATTGAGGAAGATCTTGAACAAAAAGAAAGAGAAATGGAAGGCATTAAGAAAGATTTGCAACAAACAATCTCGGATAAATATATTGAAATTGAAAGTTTGAAGAATGACAAGAATCAAGCCGTGTTTGAGAGGGAAAGTGAAATTTTAGATTTAAAAACTCAAATTGAAGGTCATTCGAAAGAAACAGATGTGTTGAACCTAAAAATTAAATCCCTTGAAGATTTCATAGAAGAGGCAAAAACTTACCCTAAAGTGGTTGAGGAAATTAAAGATATTATGGCACATAAGGGATTCCTGAGTGATAAAGAATTAGATGAGATTATAGACCGAAATTTGACCAAGTAATCTTAGAGAATATCAATTAGAAACCTTTTTAATTAATATTTATTTTTTCAATTTTACAGATCATGATCCTACAAATCCTTACATTAGAAGATTTTTATCTCTTATTCACAAAAATCATAATCTCCTTTTTCTGTGGCTTCGTAATAGGAATAGAGCGTACTAGAGTGAGTGCACAATATGGAGCACGGGATCATATTTTCTTTTCGATGATCTCAACCACGCTAATCTTATTATATGAGAGATTTTTACTCACCTCTGAAGGCTTTATACTTATCATCATTTTTTTTGCTGGCATGCTACTATTTTTGCTAATTGGCATGATTTATAGATTATTTCATGAAAATAACGCGGGATATACATCAACTTTGTCCATGCTTCTAGCGATAATTGTTGGGATTTTAACATATTACACTGAATCCTTAGCAATTTCCATCTCTGTTATTTTCTTAATTATTCTTTCGACGAAAAAACAGTTTTATAAAATCAGAAGCTTAAAAGATATAGAATGGACGGGAACCATAGAATTTATCGCAATTGTGGCGTTACTTTACATTTTAATCCCAAATGATTTTTTATTATATGGTATTCAACTAAAGCCAATAATCATCATTTTCATAACAATTTTAATTGTCAAATACTTCAGTTACTTCATACTTAGGAGCTCGATCGATAAAAATTTATATTACATCTCCTTATTAGGGGGTTTTGCTCACAGTGAAGCAACAACAGTGGAATTAGCTGAAGCGGGAGCATCATCTTCATCTGTGTGGCTGGTAATCCAGACAATGTTAATAAGAATGCTAATTGTTTTACTAATTACACCCACCTTAATGATATATGCAATATATCCAATTTTAATTACATCAATTATTGGTTTATTTGGATCTTTCCTAATTTTAAGAAAAAAGGAGACCAAACTTGATCTATTAAAAGTTAAAAATCCGTTATCATTAAAAGGAGCAATAGCTTTTGCTGGTACTTACATGCTCGCTCTCGCTGTATCAATTTTTTTAAGTTTTGTCGATCTAAACATAATTGTATATTATGTTGTTGTCTTTATGATTGGTTTATTATCCGGTGGCGCTTCCTCCTTATTTGTTGTAACATCTTTCCAATCTCATTTAATAAGTTATGGTAATGCATTAATAATGTTGACAATTGGCTTATCAGCGGCAATTCTCAATAAGATTTTTTACTCTACAAGGTCATTAAGGCAGGATAAGAATAAGAGGGTTTATTTAATCCACCTAATCTTCTATATAATCATCACAATAACCTTATTATCCCTAATGACCTACTTCACAATTATTATATTCAATCTCCCCCTTTAAAGTCTTGAGTATATCATGGTAAAGTTAATTTGGGATAATAAAAAAACAAGTGAGGAATTCAAACCACTACAAAACTTCGATGATTATTTTAGTGAGATTCTCCTCCAAAAAAATCAAATTTCATCTGAAATAGACATAAATACTTCTAAATTGCTTTTTTGGGATGACAACCTACAAGTTCTTAATTATCTCATTTTTAAATTTAAGAAGAAGATAGATTTGATTTACATAGATCCACCATTCTTTTCGGGTACGAATTATATTGTAAAGATTGAACATAATGGAGAAAATTATGATTCAATCGCGTATCACGATCATTGGAATAAAGATCTTGATTCTTATTTGCAGATGCTTTATGAAAGAATAGTGCTTTTTAAAGAATTATTATCTGATAAGGGTTTATTATTCATACACCTTGATTGGCATGCTAGCCACTATATTCGTGTATTGCTGGATGAAATTTTTGGAGAAAATCAATTTGTCAATAGTATTGTATGGTATTATTATAACAAATATTCTGCAGGTAAGCAAAATATACCAAGAGCTCATGATGATATCTTGTTATACTCTAAAACACAAAATTATTCTCTAAATGAGATAAGAATAGCTCGTGATAAAACAATAAAGCAGTTAAAAAGAGTCATGGTTAATGGAGTATTGAAAAACGCAAAGGATGAGAATGGTCATGTAATATATAGAAACGTATCAGATAAGAAAATGGATGATGTATGGAAAATTCCTTGTATGCAACCCGCCTCAAAAGAATGGACGGGGTTTCCTACTCAAAAACATCATGAATTATTAAAAAGAATTCTTCTCTTAGGTAGTAATGAAGGAGATCTAATAGCAGATTTTTTTTGTGGTTCTGGAACAACACTTTTAACAGCAGAAAAGTTAAATCGGAGATGGATTGGATGTGATGTTTCAAGATTCGCAATATATCTTACCATTAAAAGAATAATTACCTATCAACAAAAATTTAGTAATGGGAAAGAACATAGAAATAAACTTCGAATTTTTGGACATTTAACTGACGAGAAGTTACAAACCATTAATTCAGGGTTTTTTGAAAAAAATATAAAATTTAAAAGACATTAAATAGCTCTTTACCCATACTTGTTATGGTAAATCACATTCCAATTCAAGTAATGAAAGAGTGCTTCATAAACAATATCTCCCACTTCATTTAAAGTAGCAGCTACGTGATGGGCAAAGCCTTCCTTACATAATGTTTTTAGTAAGGATTGTAAACGAGGTATTTCGACAACGCCGAAACCACCAAAAGTCTCTAAAGGATCATCAGTGTATTTCCCATCAACTAATAACGCTTTCATTTCTCCGTAATTATCATCAGTTTCTATTCTCAATAGCGTGCAAGGTTTTGACTTTATTCTCCCTTGAATTGCGCCAAAAGTTACCTCTGCTCCTTTTTGATCTGCTATAATGGGATGTATTGTCATGCGCGTATCTTTAAAGAATGATTTAGGGAGGTTACTGCAATGGAATAAAACCATTTTATCTGGATCCTCTCCATAATTATTATTCCAATCTAATATTGCTGAAGGATTCTCGGATGCTACTTGTAAAATGTACATTCCAATCAAACCAGAGATGTCAACTTCGCAAGCAGCAGGAACTAATCCTTCGCTAAACATCGACATGACTGCACATGGTACAATGCCAAAATTATCCTGTATGGAAGGCCAACATTGGAAAGCAAATCCGTCTAAATCATTTTCTATAACCCAATTTTCGACAACAACAGCAAGTTTTGCTAGTTTTAGTAACCCATCTTCAGGAAAATTCACTGTTGGAGTGTAATCTTTGATAAATTGTATTTTCTGTTGAATTTTTGGATCAACATCTTTTAAGCGATTAATCATGCCAAAGATTTCAGACAAGTCAATGGGTTCTATGGTAATGCCATTAAATTGTAAGATTTTTTCACTATAACGAACTGTTTCAAATGCATTCGGTCTTGTCCCGATTTGACCAAACCTAGCGTATTTTAACTTTTTTACAATCTTACATATGCCTTCAAATCGTTTGATATCTAATTTGAAATCTTTAGATGTTATTGGAGTTGTGTGCGTCTTCGTTAGTGTAAATGGAATACCATGCTGATACAGTACGCTACATACAGATATTTTTCCGCAAAATGCGTCTCTTCTGTATTTTCGATTCATTTTTTCAATTTCGTCCGAAGATGCTTGAATAAGGATTGGTACATTCAATTCTGATAGTTTTAAAGTATTTGATACGGCTTTCTCGTCACCAAAATTGCAAAGGCACAAAATTATTCCCAAAATTTTATCAGAATTTTTTTTAAAAAGTTTAGCACACTTTTTTGAATCTGAGTATGTCTCAACTGCTCCTAATGGTGTATCTTCTTCATTTAAAATGACATAGCTATATCCTAATTCATTCATTACATCTATTATATCATTTCTACCCTCTTGTACTAAATGATCTGGAAATACATCTCGATTCCCAACTATTATTCCAAACGTAGGTCGTTCCAATTTATCTCTTTTATCAATGAAAGACATAAGTATTTTCAAATTTTTAAAATTAAAAAGTTTATTTCTTTCAGTTCCAAAGGAATAAGTTAGTTTATTTGTTCTTTTAGAGTTTATGTCCTTAAATCTCCTCGAGAATTAAAAAAATTAGCTCCGATAATCTACACGAGGAAGTTTTTCGATTGCATAAGGAAGTCGAGCATCTTCAGGGATTGGATCGATATAGAATCGACGGAATTGAGGGTTTTGCATCCTACAGAATGTGCTTCTATGATCATATGCTGGATGATAGATCATTGATTTCCAAATTTTCTTTAAAGGTTGATCACGGATATTACCAAAAGAAAGTGGCGTAAAATCACAAGGTGCAATATCTCCATAAGCTGATGCATAGAATTGTATATTTCCTGCTAGACAACCTATTCCAGATAAGTTACCTTCCACAGAATTCTGCCACGATTGAGATGAAAGAGGAGGTATAACTGCTTGCTTAAATATCTTAGAAGAATAAGTATAAATTTCTTCTCGCAGTTCTTGAGTTAGAAGTTCACTCGTATCTTTTAACATATTACCTGTAGGTACTCCATCAAAAAGAATTACATTATGAACTCCAATTTCTTTCGCTAGATTATGTAACTTTTTATACATCCCTTTTTCGGTGGCCGAACGGGTTGCATAGGAAGAAAGACCTACGAATACACCTTTTGATTTTAATCTCTGGATCCCCTTCATGGCAGTGTCAAATAGTCCGGGCATTCCTCTCAAGCTATCATGCTCTTCTGGAATCGGGCTATCAATACTTACAAAAATAGAGTAAAGTCCTGCTTCGACTAATTTGTCCACATTTTCATCTGTAAGTAGCAATCCGTTAGTGAACATGATGGGCATTGCCTTTTTTTTGTTTACATGAGAGATTAATTCAAAAAGATCCTCTCGCAGTAAAGGTTCTCCTCCAGTAAAAGCGATAATCGTAACGCCCAGCTTTTGGCTATCGTCGATGAGCTTTTTTGCTTCTTCCGTGCTAAGTTCTTGTGCATCTTCTTTAAAATGTTTTCCAGCACTACAATGAACACATTTGCACATGCATCTATAGGTTACGGCGAAAGTCATTGCAATAGGAGAAGGATGCCCTAAAATGTGAGACTTTATTAACCCTTTGAACGCCCGAAGTTGAGGAAGACTTCCAACAGGAGGGGCAAAAGTGTTTGCTACTAATTTTCCTTTCCATCTTCCCAGATTGTTATATTTCCTGTAAAAACCTGCTTGCAAATAGAGCATTATGAATAGGCGTAATTTTTCAAGGATTGGATTTAAAATGCCCGTGCCAATAATCTTACCATCCTCAAGCTTCTTGAAACTTATTAATTTCGTATTGAAAATTTTCAAGTATATTTGTTCTTTTATCATTAAATATCAGTACTCCTATTCATTTTGTTTAACTACATTTTTAATTAATTAATTGATTAATAAATTAATTAGGTTCTGTAATTTATTAGGGTTTGTATTTATTATGGTTTTGATATAAAAACATACATCAAATAATCTGTTTTGTGGTATTTAGAGTTATTTTTAAGAAAATTTATAATTATTTTTATTAACTTTTTAAATTCTCTATCATTTTTAACCTATTTGTTCAATTTCTGCTTGTCGTTTTCCTAAGATAAAAGAACTTAAAATAATGAGACTAACTCCAAGGATAAAAAAAACAAGAGAGGTAATTGAAGAAATTATCACTATAAACACAAAGAAATAGAGAATTGAAGGAGTTAATTGAACAGGAACGTTCTGAATTGGAGCGAGAAAGCTAGCTTTACCACTTCTAAAAGCTTGTGACATTTTAATAACCCCTAAAATGTTTGCTATTATTAGAATAACCGAAGATATGATAAATAAAAGAAGAGTTTCAATAAAAAAATAACCTCCAAACATATTGCCTATCGACCATATGAAAGGGGCTATCCAAAAATTATTCAATGATAACATTAAGCCAGATATCAACGCTAATAAAATTACTCTGAAACGTGAAATTTTTGCTTGAATTATTTGAAAAATTATTGCAATTAAAGCTAAACTTCCCGTCGATATAAACATTCTAGCTAAAAAATGAGGATCTAACAAGTTTTCCCCGCTTATTTCAATAGAGAGCCCGCTCAGTCCTATAAACGTTACAGCCATAATCATCACGATTATTGCAAAAATTTCCATATAATTAAGTTTTTCACCGAGAAGATGAACAGATCCAATTGCTAATACGATTAACCCGGATGCCATCAAACCGGGGATAATTGCAGGTCCAATGATTATTTGTGCAAAAACAAATAAGAGTGAACCAATACCAAACCTAACGAATATTGCGAAAAGCCATAAAGGTTCTTTAATCAGAGTTTTCATTAACTTTGCTTCATCCGGCATTTTGTTAATAACATGTTTCTCAAGGATTAATCCTGAGTAATGTGAAAATCCCCCCAATATTGCCAATATTACTCCAATCCAATAGATTGCTGGTTCCATGAGAAATTACCAATTAGATTTTTTCAAAGATACCAAAAACAAAACTGAAATTTTCAACCCAATTCCGTCGTTGTGTAAAGAATGGTAATAAAGAGCTATATAGTGCAAGTTTTTTAAATCCGCACGAAGTTATCAAAGCTTCAATTTCATCAACCGATTTTATGAAAATATGTGTTTTATCTGAAGCAAAAAATAGATTATATACAATTTTACTTATTTTACCACTAACTGTAGGAATTTCTAAACAAAATAATCCCCCATCATTTAATTGCGCATGGATGTTTTTTAACGCCTTGCTAGGGTCTATTAAATGCTCAACAACAGAAATAGCTGTTATGATATCAAACTTCATATCAAAAGGAATTCGATCCTCTAAGTTTCCTTGCTTATATTCACAATCAACTCGTTTACTTGCTACTTTTATGGCATGATTAGAGATATCCATTCCATAATTGGTAAAATCATCTTTTAAAATATTTAAGAAGTGCCCATATCCACATCCAATATCTAACAGAGTGTTATGAAATGTCGAATGAGCTTTTATCTTATTTTTATATTTTTTTGAACGCCACAGATTTAATTTTACTAAGACATCATACCCTAGAGATTTTGAGAAGTGAGAATCCTCTCCTTCAAAATATTCCCTTTCAAATTTGCTATTATTGCTCACATCTATTGTTATATTGGTTGTAATAAAAAATTTGCGTAGTATTGGTTAAAGATAATTATGAAATAATTTGTTTAGAATCAGTTAATTTTTTTTCCAATTAATTATATTGAAAAATATGAACATTCTTTTTATTGAAAATTTTAATCTTTTTAAAAAATTAACGAGTGTTAAGACGATAGGTGGAATTGAAACAAATACAAATGATATAATAAAAGATCTTCGTCAAAAAGGTCATAAAATCTGGATATTAAACAGAGGTGTGAAACCTAAGTGGGTGGAGAAAGAACAAGTTAACATTATTGCAGCTTCCACATTCGATCCAATTACTTATTTTCAAATTAGCAAGTATAAGAAAAAATATAAAACTGCTGCGGTAGTTATTCATGGTCATACAACAGTTGAAGACTTAGCTGGGAATTTTGTACCTGATAAACCAATTTTTAACAAGATTTTCAAATACTGGCTAAAACTTTTATACGGTCAAGCACACTTATTGATTACACCAAGTGAATTTTCTAAGGAGTGTTTAATGAATATTCAGACTTCTTTGACTTATCCTATATATGTTGTAAGTAATGGAATATGTATTGAAGAATTCAAAGAAAATAGTAATTATAGAACCAATTTTAGAAGATTTCTCTCTCAACAATATGGTATATCTGAAGATTCAGTGGTTATTATAAATGTAGGTTTAAGTTGGAGGAAGAAAGGTGTTAAGACTTTTGGAGAGATCGCTAAGAAACTTCCAGAATATTATTTTGTCTGGGTTGGTCCAATAAACAAAAATCCTGAAATTGATGAGGTAATAAAGCTAAATAACGTGATATTTACAGGATTTTATGATGATATCAGAGAGGCATATTATGGTGCAGATTTATTATTAAACACATCTTGGGTAGAAAATCAAGGAATTCCTATTATAGAAGCAGCAATTTGCAAATTACCTATTGTTGCTAGAGATTTATCCGCATTTGATTGGGTTTCTCATGACCATTCTTGTTATAAAGCTCAAGATGTAGATGAATTTGTTGAAGGTATTAACAAAATCGTCTCAAATTCAAATTTTAGAAAAAAAATCGTTGAAAATGCTTGTGGGGATGCTAAGAAGTTACATGATTTTGATAAAATTGGCGAGAAAGTCGAGAAATTATATATTAGGGCGATTAAAGTAAAAAAAATATGGGATCGTAAGCGAAATAAATAAACATAATGATTAATTTTGTAAAAATTAGAAGGAATGAGAGAAAATCATATCAATGAGCTGTCAAAACCTAATAAAGAATACTACAGAAAAATTGAAGAGTCTTTGGCGCATACCAATATTTAAATACGCTGTTATTATTCACCTTCTCTATTTTATTATTTCTACTATCCTAACTCTTGTTTTTTTCCGATATCAGAATGACTTTTTGGTATATTATCAAGCCGGTGGAACTGCTCTTAACAATTATATAGAATTGTATAATCCTGCTAATTACATTTGGCCTTTTAGATATTTTCCCTTGGCTGCTTTTTACTTTATTCCCTTTTATTTGATGGGATTTGATTTGGGATTCATACTCTTTAATTTCGCTAACCTAATCTTGAATATAATAATCTCTATTTATCTTTATAAGGTTATCAAGTTAATGCGCCGAGAAGATCATGAAGACAATGATGATCGAATTATTGTCTATATTTGTATATTTTTATTGAGCCTTCCTCAGCTGTTTAACTATTTTCTTGGTCAAATAAATTTGTATATCACATTTTTTATAATCTTTTCCCTATATTTATTTTTGAAGAATGACCAGATAAAAATGCAGTTTTTGGCTAGTTTAATATTAGGTGTTAGCGGAATATTCAAACCTATTACGATTTTCATGGTTCCCTTTCTCATTTTAAGTCATTATAGTTATAATGAAAAAAAATTTAAGTTTGAACTCAAAAGGAGTCTCATCAGGACTATTGGTATTTTACTTCCCCTAGCGATTAATGGCATTATATTTGTGTTATATCCTAAATTATGTCAAGATTTTATCGCAATAAATATTACAGGAGAAACAAATACCTTGATCAATTATTCGTTTAGTATAACCAAATTGGGTACAAACTTTTTATTTTTCATAGGAGTTCCTGCAAATTTACTCATACAATATCAATTATATTTATTCATTCCCATTTTACTTATAATTGGAGGTATAAGTTTCTTCATATTTATTTTTCGCCGAGTTTCTCGCAATGCAGTGATTTATGGATATACTTTTGGCATCCTATTAATGTTACTTACTTATTTTGATTCTTGGAATCATCATCTATTAATTTTAACTCCATTATTATCTATTATCCTATTTGATTTACCACGAAATTCAGAAATTTCTAGAAAATACATCAAACCCAGCATATTTTTCTTTAGCTTCTTTGATATAATATTTATGGGGGTGTTTCTCCTAACTCAACCATTCTTTCCGTTCAATTTTGCGAGTACAATATTCCTAATATTATCATTTTATGGGATTATCAGAATTATGCTAAAGATACAAAATAATAATGATCAAAGTTAAATAATTAGGTTCCTAAAATTAATTGAATTCAAGATTAAAAGAAAGAAATAAATCCACAATGTTTGAATATTTTATAATTTTTCTTCCAGCATTTCTACTTGGTATTCTTCATACAGTAATTCCTTGTGAGGATAAAGCAATTTTTTTTTTCTGGTCTTTTGGTATTTCTAAGACCCCGAGAAGAAGTTTAAATATCTTAGTTCTCTATGGGTTTGGATTGATTTCTGCAAATCTTATAATTGCGATGGGTACAGTTTTACTTAGCGTAATTCCGCGGCTGATTGCTCCCGGTTTAATTTTTAATCCTTACGCTATTAATTTCTTCGGAGCACTTGTTTCCATGTTAGCTGGTATTTACTTATTATTCTTTGTTAAAACAAGAAATTACATGCCTCATTCCAAGCAATCAAAGGATATCGGTAAATTAGATTGGGAAAAAAATAAGACTCCCTTTTTATTTGGGATTCTTGCAGGTTTTGCACCATGCATTTTTGAATTGATTATCTATTCTCAATGCTTGCAATATTCGTTATCATTCGGATTCATTGAGGGAGTATTAGTAGTATTTTATTTCTCCTTAGGAACTTTCTTGGGATTATTTCCACTTGCTTTAGCTAAGTATGGAACATCTCAAATAGTAAAGTCAAAAGAAACCAGGAAGGATACCGTTTTTATTTTAATGATATTGATCATCATAGTCTTTAACGCGGTTGTTATGATTTTATCATTTTTCAAGATTTCTGTATTTCCTTTGAACATTTAATTTTATCCGTGAGAAGGAAAAACTTAAAAATTTATTCACCATTCACTTTCAAGAAAAATGAAAAATGGTCTATAATAATTATTTATAACCGGATTTTTTTATATATTATAACCTAAATCATAATTAGAAACATTTTAGGAGTCGTTCAAATGCCAAAATGCAAGTTCTGTGAAAGCGAAAAGATTACATTCACTTGTGAAAAATGCAACTCAAGCTTTTGCATCAATCATATGGCGAGCACTGAAGAATGGATTTGTAAAAAACACGATCATAATTATTCAAAAGCTAGTGCAGCAGAAAAGTTCTATCGATGTACGATTATTGAAAATAGCAAGTGTCCTGAATGCGATGCACTCCTACGATTAGAGAGATTATCATCAGGGCAGTATTATTTGGAATGTACTGATGAATCTTGTGGATGGAATTCTTATTTAAAGACACCAGGCTTATTTTTCCCAACAAAAGAACAATTAGCGCGGGAAGCTGCAAAAAATAAATTAATAACAGGATATCGGTTAGAACTTTGTCGCAGAACCTTGAAGAAAAATATTGGAAAAGAAATATGTCCCGAATGTTTCCTTGAATTATTGAAAAGAGCTCATATTACGAATTTTTCTACAGTTATGGAGTCATTTAATATTCCCGCAAAACAACTAATTAAATTGATTAACCAATACATTAATGAAGAAAGAATTTATGGAATTATTGAACAGAAAACTCAGATGTTTTATTATATTTCGGAAGAGATTCGAGAACAAGTTTTATCCAAAATCCAAGATGACGGAAAGATTAATATTAAAGATTTAGGACTTATGTTAGACATGAATTCTGATATTGTAATGAAGGTTATCTATAAAATTATTAATCAATATCAGATCAGGGGCTCTTTTTCAGAAGATAAAAGCTTTTATTATACCCAGAAATATATATTGGATAATTTAATAAAAGAAATAAAAGAAAAAGGGAGAATCTCACTATCAGACCTTGCTAAGTTGTTTGGAATTCCAAAGGAATTAACCAAATCATTTTGCGTAAATATAATGAGGACTGGGGCTATCAATTCTTTTTTTGCCGCAAGAGGAAATGAAATTATCACTGCTGGACAGATTTATACTGAAATTAAGGCTTTTTCAAAAGAAGAGGGATTATTTGAATTATCCAAATTAGCTGAGAAGCTAAAAATTGCTGTCGAATTAGCCAGAAAGAGCTTACATGAATTGATAAAATCAGGATCAATAAAAGGGATCTTTACACAAAGAAGGGAGTTCATGACCAGAAGATATCTTGAAGGAAAAATAAAAGAACTCGCAAGAGCATATAGAACGATGCCTTTGAGAGAATTATCAAACAGATTGGGCGTAACTGAATCAAGCATTGAAGAGAATTTAGCTCAATTAATCGGTAGAGGAGATATAGATGGCTATATTGACTTACATCAACGATTATTTGTTGCTTATAGTGTTCCTAGAACTAGTGGTGGTGAAGCAACCCCTAAAAAACAAGAAGATATTGAACCAATAGATGAAGGTAAGATTGAAGTCGTAAGAGATTATGATTTTGAGGGGGGTCAAGTTCACATGAAAGTAGCAATTCGCAATAAAAGTAACATGGCGATTAACAATGTTAAAGTAATATTAGACGCTCCTTCTAGCTTCAAAATGAAACAACCTCTATTTAGCATTCCTGTTATAGAAAGTAAGTCAAGTAGAGGTGTTGATTTTTATCTAGAACCTAAAACATGTGGATCCTCAAACGTTGGGGGTACTGTAATATATAAAGATGCGACTGGTAAAAAACATACTATTAATATTAAAAAAAAAGAAGTTCAAATCAAATGTCCATTAGTTTGCACGAATTTATCTAACATTGAAGATTGTCAGGTAGCAATACAAACACTTCCAAATGATGCTCGTGCGTTTTTAATCGCCGATCTAGATCCTCGATTAACTTTTAGAGCTGCGATAAGAACTTTAAAACATTTTGAAACTAGCACAGTAACCTCTCATGAGGGTAATGATACTGCTGGTAAATACGAGGCTGAAGCATGGTTCTGTGCAGAGGCTAAAATAACAGGTGGCCGAATTATTACACGCGTCTACGTTTCAGAAAGTAGTCAATCTCTTGAAGTCCGTGTATGGTGTGGAAATGCTGGACAATTAACAGGATTTTTAGCGAGAATAATTGAACTCCTGTTTGAAGAGATTAACATAATCAGAAAAATCAAAAGTGAAGAGAGAGAGAAGACAATTGATGTTATGGCAATAACTCAAAATTTAGCAGAAATAAGTGATTATTGTATGTTACGTTGGAAAGCACAGAATATAAGAAATAAATTACACGACACTTTCGTCCGTTTACGTAAATTATTAGGAGACAACGAGGCAATTCTTGGTAGAATTGAATTTTGGCTTACTCAGTTAAATAAGTATGGAAAAGATGATAAAATCAGCGATGATGACGCAGATCGATTAGTACAAGATGTGGAGAAATTCAGAGGGGTCATCGCTCGGTCAATAAAATTATAAAAATAACCAGTTTTTTTATAATTAATAGGTATAAATATATAGTAAGTCTAATATTATTAAACTAATAGTTAAAAAACGGTTTATCATGCCAATAGTATCGTTTTCTATAAATGAAAATCTCCGAGAGTTTATTAATAAGTTGGTCTCACGAAATCAATATGAGAATAAATCAAAGTTGATAAGAGACGCCCTTTTGAGATTTATGTCAAGCATGGATGTAGCAAGCATTGAATCCTTTAGTAATTTAGCCCCATTGGGTAAATCGATTATTGGGAATCTCATTATTGTAATGCCACATGATTCAATAAAAAAAATGAATAAGATAGAAATAGAATTTCAAGAGTATATTATAAGCAAAAATCAACATTTTCAAGGAGATAACGCGATAATTTTCATGATAATCGAGACGAGTATAGAAATATTTCAAAGATTTGTTGTGGAAATAAATGGAATTGAGGAAATCTCTAATTTTCGATACATGATTATGAACTAATTTTCATTATCTCGTTTCTTATTTAAAAACGAAGTCAACTTTAAAATAAGTGTTACTTTTTATCATATATTTAAGTGTATCAAACTTGAATATTGGAAATGAAACATGGCTGTAGATCAAACATATATTAAAGATGTCCCTCAAGATGTATATCGTAAATTGCAGCAGCATCTTGATACTTTACCTATTGGATATCCACCAACCGAATCGGGAACCGATTTAAAAATTTTGAAATTTATATTCTCACCTGAAGAAGCACTAATTGGAATTAACTTGAGATTGATTCCTGAGCCATTAAAGACGATTCATAGGCGAATGAAAAAATATGGTATAACTCTAGAGCAACTTGAGAATGCTTTGAAAAATATGTACAAAAATGGAGCAATTAATGTTAAGAAAGTTGAAGGCGAAAAAGGAGAAGAGATTTATTATCAAAATGCTTTCTTAGCTGTTGGTATGTATGAATATCAATTGCATCGCATGGATGCGGAGTTTTATGAGACATTTGAGCAATATATGGATGAAGTATTTAGAGATGAGGTGGCGAGTACAAAAATCAATCAATTACGGACTATTCCCGTGGAACAAAGCATAACTCCAGAACATAATGTTGCAACTTTTGATGAATTAAAGAATCTCATTGAAAATGCAGAGAGAATAGCTGTACAAGATTGTGTATGTCGACAAGGGAAAGACCTCATAGGAAAACCTTGTAAACAATCAGATTTGAGAGAGGTATGCTTTGTGTTAGATAGTTCTGTTCAACATATTTTAGATAACGAAAAGGGGCGGGAGATAACAAAACAAGAAGCATATGATATTTTCGAGAAAGTACAACAAGCTGGATTGATTATTCAACCTGGAAATGCCATTAAACCAAATTTTATTTGTTGTTGTTGCGGTGATTGTTGCGATATGATAACGAACATAAAAAAATTAGATAGACCCGCTGATATGATGCATAGCAATTTTTATGCGGAAGTTGATGGGGAATCTTGTATCGGTTGTGGTACTTGTGAACAACGTTGCCAACTCGACGCTATTTCATTAGAAGATGGTGGTGCTATAGTGAGTAAAGAATTATGCATAGGTTGCGGTAATTGTACAACTACTTGTCCTGAAGGAGCTATAACGTTAAAAAGAAAGGAGAAAGAATTTATTCCAGTAAATTCAAGTACAGAGCTCTATTTAAAAATCATGCATAAAAAAGCCGAACTGCGCCGAAAAGAGAAAGGATTGGAATAATTTAAAATATAAAAACAAGAAGTTATGTGATTTTATGGGGAAGAATAAGTATGGTAAAGAAATTCAAAAAAAGAGCACCAGTTCAAGTAATCAAGGAGGTTCTCCAATTAAAGGGGGAAAAATAATAGCAAGTCATATTTTAGTTGATAAATTTACTAAAGCTCAGGATCTCTATGAAGAAATTTTAGCAGGGGATAAGCTTGAAGACTTAGCAAGAAAATTTTCAACTTGTCCTAGTAAGAAACGAGGAGGTAATTTAGGAGAGTTTACTAAAAATGACATGGTTCCAGAATTTTGGAATGCCTGTAAAGACCTAAAAATTGGAGGAATTTCAAAACCTGTTAAAACCAAATATGGATACCATATTATTAAAAGAACTGGATAGATCTTTTAAAGGATGGTTAAGTAGCCCGGCACGGAGTTTCGATTGAATAAGAAATGTCCAATTTTCGAACCGTGGTCTCAGGATCTCCCTAAACCTCAGAATATGAGGGTTTTCAGAGTCCCAAATGCTTGACCGCTACACTACCGGGCTGAAAAATATTGATTGAATTTTTTTTAGACTATCATACCAATTGAAAGAATATCTAAAAATCATCCTTCTTTAGTACATTCTATAAGAGAGATGTATGACATTAAAATTTTTTTCTATAAATGGGAAATTTTGACGAAAAATTTAGGATAGATTTTTATGCTAAAATGATTTTATAATTTATTGGATTACACAACAATATTCTTGGAGGATATTCCTAATTTTTAAAAAATATTTTCTACTAACCCTATTTTAGGGTTAAACCCCGTGACTGAAAACCCCGTATTAAAAATTGTATCCTCCTAGTGTAATCCTTTACAATTAATTTATTATTTTTTTGCTAGATTTACTAAATTATAAGTCTAATTTAGAATGAGAAATTGCTCCTAGTGGTTTAGTTTAAGTTAATTTAAAAATAATAGATAATAGTGGTGATCAATATTATGCAAACCTTTAAATAAAAAATTAGCATAAGATCAAAAATAGTTTAAATAATTTTGAAAAAAAAGAGTTAAATTAAAATGCAGAAAAAAACTGTAATGATAATCACCTTGCTTTTAGCTGGTGGTCTAATCCCATCTGGTTTAGTAATGAATAATCTCATTAATAATGAAATTGCTCAAGGAGTTCCTGATGCGCTTCTTGGTATAAAAGAAGAAATGATTCCTGAAATTAATGAGACGATAAAAATAATGGCGATTCCTGATGTTTTAAGTGGAATTTATGAAGAAGGTTTTCCATTAATTCACTTCTTAGTAAATTGTACTTTTCTTGCTGGGGCAATGAATGAATTTTATAATCTTCTTGGATTACCTGGCATCACATTAATTTTAAATTTTGCTACACTCAGTGCACTCCTTACTTATATCGGATATCCCCCTGTAAAAGGAGTATCAGAGTATGTTTCCAATGCTACTTATTCGTTAAATTATACTGATGCGGCAAGTGAGGCATTGGCATTTGGCAATGATTCAATTGGATTACCCGGATTGATGGAAGACGTAGATGTAGGATGGGGTGTTTTAAATTACTTAGATCTCTATGATGAAGCTAGTTTAAATGACACAATAAAGGAATTCATGATCACCAATTACAATGCAACATGGGGTCAATTGACAAATTTAACGAGCTATATATTAGATTATTTTATTGTAGAAGCAATAAACTTAATTCTTCTTAGTTCGTTGGCACCTCCAGAATATGTAGGATTAACCACGGTTGATATCGCTGAAATCATGTATTATGACCAATGGGCAAATGCTTCAATGGGACAACTCGATCTCGGAGATTTACTTGGTATGCCTTATAGTGTTACCGGTTTTGAAGTGGGATATCCCATTGCTACAAATATTTCTTTTCAAATATGCTTAAATCTATATAATAAAACCAATTCATATTCATTTTTGAACATCACTTACAATGGAGATTTACCCTCGTTACAAGAATCTGATGGTTTAGCAATTTGGATCTTAGCAAATAATACTACGCTTGAAGCTAATTCTTCTAAAAATACTTTGAAAAATCAATTTAACCTAACTGATTTTCAACTTAATTCCATTCTTGCTTGGCTTTGGGGATATAATACTTCTGTTAAAGAAGATGTTGTTCCAGGATTATTTTTATATGACAGAGGGATGACTCTCACAAGATTTTCAGAAATGCTTTTTTATGCCCAATGGGCAAATGGAACCCTATATCCTAATGGTTTAACTTTACCAATAGGCATAGGAGTAAATGGATGGGAGGTAGGAGTGCCAATTCCCTCAACAATCTCATTAAAAGCATCTGAATCATTGTTTGATGAAACTAATGTTTATGCTTTAGTAAGTGAAAGTGGTCTCCAATATTGGTATGGTTTGTTAGACAATCCTGACCCTTTAACTTATAATAATTTGAAGACTTTTAATTATTTAAATAACGGTCAAATAAATGCGATTATATCATGGTTACCGACTTTCAGAGATAATATTGTTCCACTTTTAGCACAATTTCAAGAAGGTTTACCTTTTAACCCCTCTGAACTTTCTTCTTCCTTGCTTTACGGCATGACTATCTCTGGAGGTGTGATGGCGGTTATTGGAGTAGTAATGTTTATATTAATAAAAAGGAAAGTAAAGGCATAAACGAATTATTATTCTTTTTTTAATATTTTTTAATTTAAAACAAATTAGAACGCTTAAGATTGATTTTTCTGAAATCTATAGTAAACTTCTTCAAAATATTTATCTGACATTCCAGCTATATAATCTCTGACAATTAAAGTAAGCTTATTCTGATCTCGTAAGGGGTGATAGTATGTATTATATTCAGGATCGTCAATATATGCCACATGATCATTAAAAATTGGTGAATCATATATTTCTTCTTCTAAATCTTTTAAAGCAGTTTTGAAGATGAGTTGGAACTTCTCTTTTAACTTATCAAGAAATTTTGCTCCATTTCCAATCATCAAATCTCGTCTCGTGTATATGCGATCATAATTAAATGCTTTTAATTCACGTAATGCTTCAAATACTTCTTCAGTATATCCGATAGTCATATTTTCTAAACTATAGTTTAATAAATCCATGATCAAGGATTTCATAATTTCTCGGTTAGTATCCCCTAACACTTTTTTACAAAATTCTGGTATTTCTTCTCTTTTAATGAATTTTAATAAAATTGCATCTTCGATATCCCTTCCAATATATGATATCGTGTCAGCAAATCTAACAGTAATACCCTCAAACGTGGTAGGAATTTTCCTGATCTTATTTTTCGTAATAGCGTCTTGGTATTCTTTATTGTGATCATCCCAAGTTTTACTGTTTATCTTATTAGGTTTTAATTCTCTTTCATAGATTTCTCCGTCGTGACATAAAATACCATCAAGTACTTGTAATGTTAAGTTCAATCCTTTTGCAGGTTCTTTTGGAAATCTTTTTTCCAAAAAGGAAAGCCATCGTACACCTTGAGCATTATGATTAAAATTACCCATTCGATACTCATTACTAATCTCGTCAAGGATTTGTTCCCCAAGATGACCGAAAGGAGAGTGCCCAATATCATGACCAAGGGCAATTGCTTCAATTAAATCAGAATTTAATTTTAAGATTCTCCCGATTTGACGTGATACTCTAGACACTAATAACACGTGGAGAGAACGATGCGTTATATTTGCATTCATTACTCCAAAGAAGACTTGCGTCTTATCTATATATCTCGCATATGCTTTAGAATGAACAATTCTATCTACATCCCTAAAGAAAGGGGGGCGAATGTCAGATTCATCCTCTTCTTCATGAGATCTAATCGCCCAAGAATCAGGGATTCCTCGTTTACCTAAATCGGTATTTTTTTGCATGAGATGTTTGAATAATTCTATTCGAGCGGGATCCATTAGTCAACCACCATATATGAGGAATCTATTAATAAAACCTGATCTTTCTCATTATATTATAACGATGAGTTCGATATTACACATTACCAAACTTTATAATAATAGCATCATGAGGACATTTTTCCTTGCAAGTCAAGCATATATTGCATTCACCATTTCCTGTGAAGAATTCAAATGGTTCATCTAAAATTCTAATTTGTTTAGGACATACTTTTTCACAAATACCACATTCGGATCTTCCAACACATCTTACAGGATTTCTTGACAGTTTCAAGAATGAATAATCAGCAATTACAGCTGATATAGCAGCAAAAGGGCAAAAATACCTGCAATATATTCGCGGATACCAAATAGATAAGATAAGAATCAATAGATAGAAAAGAAAGATGAAAATCGCTGCCCAATTACCACTATTGAAAAATGTGGACCAGTTAGTTATAAATTCAATGAAATAAGAGAAGATAAACTCTGACATGGAAAAATAACCGATTGGTTTATTACCAAACTCACCCAATTGGGTTTTGAATTCTAAGTAAAATAATTGATTCGCATTCTTCGTAAGTCCTAATGGTACTATGAAGATTATTAGAATGATTACAATAACATATTTAATATTGAGTAAAGATTTATGGCGTTTCGTTTTGGGTCTTTTCTTTTTTGTTGGTAGTGCTGCGCAAGCATCTTGAATAGTTCCTATTGGGCATACCCATCCACAAAATGATCTGTTCGTGAAAAGGATAAAAAGAATTAAAATAGAAATGAGTAATAATGGAAAGAATCCATTCCCAATCGAAAAAAAAATGTATTCAAGAATTCCCGCTCCATGCGAGAGAGGATTTCGAGGACTATTTAGAATTGGAAGTACTTTAATAAGATCCTCAAAACCTTTTAAATTTATGCTAAAAATAGTCTCAAGAATTACATAGTTAATTAATAAGAAAGTAGTGATTTGGACTAAGCGTCTTGCTAGAATAATCTTATGATCTTTCAATTGAATTCTTAATTTCATTGGTACCACTTAAAATATTTTAAAATTTAATCTAATATCTTATTCAAATTATTGGTGTTTAAAAAAATTAATTTAAATTAGGAATCATCTATGAAGAATAGAATCAATTATGTCAATTTTGGTTAAAATTTAATGTTAGTAAATCTAATAATTCCTAAAACTTTTAATATTAACAGAATTGACAATTTTTAAATAGAGGAGTTTTATTGCCCAAAATAAAAGTTTTGATTGTGGAATGAATTAAAAAACTATTTTAATAGAATAGTCTCTAAATTTTTAGGCGCCTTTGTTGTTTTCCTCAATTTTCTGTGAATCATCGTAGCCAAGCTAATCACTTTTGTCTCTTCTCCATGATTACAAATTATCATCTTAGGTCTCGGTGCTATTCTTCGTAAGAATTGAGAAATCTGACTTCGAGATGAATGACCACTAAATCCTTCAAGAGTGAATACGTTTAGATTTAATTTCACTAATTGAGTTCTACCTCTAGGATCAATATATTGAAATTCTCGAAAGCCCCGTATGATTCGACTTCCTAATGTTCCAGAAACTTGGTATGACACGAAGACTAGACTATTATTTTTATCCTCTGCTAGTGCTCTCAAGTACTGAACTGAAGGACCTCCAATCAACATTCCACTCGTGGCTAAAATAATACATGGTCCTCCTTGTATTACATCTTGGCGTTCTTCTGGTGAAGAGACAGTTGTAAAGAAATCACTCATAAAAGGATTTTTTCCTTGATGAAGTATTTTCTCTCTTAAATCCAAGCTAAGGTAATCGGGATGGGCAGTGTGTATTGCAGTGGCTTCAGAAATAAGACCATCCAAGAAAATTGGTACGCGGTCAATTATACCTTTTGAAATTAATTCCTCTAAGACAATAATCAGTTCTTGTGCTCTTCCAACTGCTAATACAGGTATGAGTACTTTGCCACCCCTTCGAATTGTGGAAGTAAGAACCTGTTTCAAATCTCGTTCAGAATCTTGGCGACTAGGAATTCGATCTTGAGGACCTCCATATGTTGATTCAATCAATAAACTCTCTACACGAGGGAATTTTACTGCTGCTTTCTCAAGTAAACGGGTTTTCTGGTATTTAAAATCACCAGTATAAACAAAGTTATATCCTCCTTTTCCAAAGTGTAAATGTATCATGGATGAGCCGAGTATGTGTCCGGAATTATGAAGGGTTAACTTTACATCAGGAGCAATATCAGTAACTTTTCCCCAAGCTAATGGAATGGTATGTAGAACTGTCATTTTTACATCTCTTTTTGAATAGGGTGGGACAGTTCCTTCTTTTTCTGCAATTTGCACAAAATCTAACTGAAGCATAGTAGAAAGGTTTCTGGTGGGAAGAGTAGAATAGACTGGTCCTCGATATCCATATTTAAATAAAAATGGAACCATTCCACAATGATCCAAATGAGCATGAGATATAACGACAGCATCCAAATCCCGAACTGAAAATTCTGGGACATCAAAACCGGGAAATCTATCATTTTTATTTCCAACGTTTAACCCTACATCAAGAAGAATATTACTATCCCTTGTTTGCATTAGTATGCAAGATCTTCCTACTTCTCTAAATCCTCCTAAAGCTGTCATTCTGATAGCTAAATCCTTAAAAAGAGGGGGCCTGTGGATTCGTTTTCCAATGTCTAATAGTATTTCTTTTTGGTGTTGACGCTCTTTTTTCAACATCTGTCTTATTAATTGTATTGTTATAGACGAAAGAGGAGGTGTTCGAATTGTTTTAGGTTGCCAAAATGTATTTGACCGAATTTCTTTAAGATTCATCCCTTTTTTACCAATTACTATCCCGGGTTTTCCTGCTTCAATTATAACTTCTCCACGTGTATGATCAAACTCGATGCTAGTAATTTCGGCCTCTTCACCAACAAGATTGCGAATATATACTTCAGTTTCATCTGGGTCTTTCCGTTTTTCAACAATCCAACGAAATACTACCCTTTTTCTCATTGATCTTGCTAAATCTTTAAGAATTTCGGAATTTTCAATTCCTTCCACATCTGCATTTTCGGAATAAACAGCAATTTCTGGACCCTCAAATTCGATTTTTTTCACGACAATATCAGAAGGGAGGATTTGAATAATTTCCTCTCTAATTCTTTGTAATTCGCCTTCAAAACTCATAATAATCCGATTTTAAAATTATTTCATTTTAAGTATATTGATTGAAAATAATTTGATTACAATTAATGAAAATTATTTTCCTTAACTCTTTTTTATATTAGTACTTTTTCCGTGGTAAATATCAAGTTAATTTTCAGTGATTTTGTATAAATAGAATAATTATCTCTTAGATATTATCACTATTACAAGAGAGTGAATTTAAGAATGAATTCTATTAATCTCTAAATATTATATTGGATAATCACATAAAAATTTTTGCATATGTTATTTCATAAAATATAGAATATAGAAGTAAAATTTTATAACTAATGAAAATTAGAAAATCCTATGCCAGAAGTTAAGATTGGCGCAATCGCATCTGGTTCAGGTACAAATCTAGAGGCAATAATTGAATCATGTGAAAACGGAATTTTAAGGAAAAAAGCCTCAGTAGAGGTTTTAATCTGCAATAAACAAGGAGCTTACTGCATGGAAAGAGCAAAAAATCACAAGATACCTTATTATTTAATAGAATCAGATAAAAATCTTGATATTTCTCGCGAAGAATTTGATCAACTAATGATTAATGTACTCAAGGAACATGAATGTGAATTAATTGCATTAGTTGGATACATGAGATTAGTAAGCCAAAAATTCATCAATGCCTTCAATGGTAATGTCATGAACATTCATCCTGCATTATTACCTGCATTTAAAGGTCTTCACGGTCAACGTGATGCACTTAATTATGGCGTAAAAGTTTCTGGATGCACTGTTCACTTTATAGATGCAAGTACAGATCACGGTCCAATAATAATCCAAAAATGCGTGCCAGTATATGCAACAGACACCGAAGAATCTTTGGCTTTAAGAATTTTGGAATGGGAACATAAAATCTTCCCAAAAGCCATAGAATTATATTGTGAGAAGCGCCTTCATGTAATTAATAGGATTGTGCATATAGACGGAGAGATTAAATATTAAATCCTAAAATGCGGGAAATGATATCTTTGAAAGCTCTGACCCAACTGAAAGTATTGGTATCTTCCAAGAAGATGATGACGATCTTGAGTAATGAGAATATTCATTTCCCGCTCCTATTACACTCAAATAAAACCTAAAATTTTAATCAAATCAATCATGGTTTAATTATATATTATTAATAATCAACAAGAAAATGAAGAAAGGATGCCTCATCGAAAGGAAATTTCTGAGATTCTAAAAATGATGAAAAAACCTCGCAATATACGTAATATCGGGTTTGTGGGTCATATAGATCATGGAAAGACAACATTAAGCGATTCACTTTTGAGTGAAGCAGGTTTATTATCACCCGATTTAGCAGGAGAAGCACGAGCTTTAGACTATTTAGAAGAAGAACAAAGGCGCGGAATTACCATGAAATCTACTAATATATCTCTATATTATGAAAAATCTCTTAAGGGTCACGACCCATTCTTAATAAATCTTGTTGATACTCCAGGTCACTTAGATTTTAGTGGAAAAGTAACACGTGCTTTAAGGTTAATAGATGGAGTTGTTGTAGTTGTCGATGCTGTTGAGGAAATAATTAGCCAATCTGAGACGGTTATTAAACAAGCGCTGCAGGAAGGCGTAAAACCAGTTCTTTATATAAATAAAGTAGATCGCCTTATCCGAGAATTAAAACTAACAGATGAACAAATAAGAAAAAAATATACAAGGATTATAAATGACTTTAATACGCTTATTGAAAGATTTGCAGATAAACCTTTCAAAAAAGAGTGGCAAGTATCTCCTGCTGATGGAAACGTCGCATTTGGCTCTGCACTCCACAAATGGGGTTTTACTTTAAATATTTTAGAAAATAACGAGTTAAAGTTTTCGAATATTAGATCACGATATCAAAAAGAAACATATACTAAAGAAACTTATGCTGATTTAGCTGTGCATTTTCCAATACACAACGCAATACTAGAAATGGTTGTAGATCACCTCCCTAACCCTATTGATGCTCAGAAATACAGAATCGGTAAGATTTGGAATGGAGATTTGACATCTGAAATTGGAAAATCCATGATAAATTGCGATCTAAATGGTCCTTTAATAATATGTTTGAGTAAAGTACAAGCAGATAAGCACACTTTGATCGCGACGGGGAGAATCTTTTCCGGAAATTGTATCAATAAAGAGGAAGTATTTTTATTAAGAGAAAATAATTTTGACACAATCCGAAAAACTGCAATTTTTATGGGTCAAAGAAGAGAACAAGTTGAAGAAATACCTGTTGGAAACATCGTGGCTATAGAAGGATTAAAACATGTCAAAAGCGGAGAAACCATAATTAATAAGAATTATATTGATAAAATGATTCCATTTGAAAATGTGAAATATGTTTCCACACCCGTTGTTACTGTCTCTATCGAACCAGATTATTTAAGAGATTTAGATAAGATGAAGGAACTCATCGAAAACATGCTAATCGAAGATCCTAATTTGTTATTTGAAGTAAACGAGGAAAATGGTGAATTTCTCCTCTCTGGTATGGGTCCCTTACACCTTGAAGTTACCGCAAATGAACTTGAAAAACGAGGCATTCAGGTTTCAACATCCGAACCAAGAGCCGTTTTTAAAGAATCAATCAGGCATAAATCCTCTATTGTTTCAGTAGAATCATCCATCAATAAAAATTCTCTTAAACTTAAAACTGAAAGATTAGATGATAAAACTTCTAGGTTTTTTCAGACTCACGATATTAAGGCTATCAAGCCAAAAACAAAATTGAAAGAATTATTGGAAGAATTTACAGACTTAACAACAGATGAAATCCAAAACTTTTGGATGTATTATGATAATAACAATATTTTAATTTACAATTTAGGAGAAAATTTAAATCAATCTTATAAAGAATCTATTGTAGAAATTATTGGTAAAATTCTTTTATATGGACCTCTATGTGGAGAAAAATTAACGGGTCTAAAAATTATAATTGAAGAACTCATCATCAATAAATTTGATGAAGAAAACGCGTTTAATGAATTATCCGCAATGTTTTATAATGCTATTAAAGATGCTTTAAACGAATCTGAACTTATCCTACTTGAACCAATTTACCATACAATTATTCAATTGCACCCAGATTATATAAAAAATACGCTTTCATTGCTTTCTAAATATTCCGCAAAAATAAAAGAAGTAAACCAAGAAAAGGATTATCAAGGAATTATAGAAATTTTGCTCCCAGTAAGGAATTCTATTAAATTTGCTGAAGATATTCGGTCTTCAACATCCGGAAAAGCATTCTGGCAGAATGAGTTTTATGCGTTTATGGAGGTTCCTAATCACGAAGCTAAGCAAATTATAAATGACCTGCGCTTCATGAAAGGTATTTCGTGGTAAGAATTGACGTAAGCAGAACAATTTACTATTAATACATTTGTTTGGGATTCAGGCTATGCGCCTGCCGGGGATCGAACCCGGGACGCTAACTTGGGAAGCTAGCATATTACCACTATACTACAAGCGCAAAAATTGAAGTCTAATGTTAATAAATGAGAAATTCTAAATAAATTTTTTTTATATCAAAAACATAACCTCTCCTCTGAAATTATTAAGGAATGTGTCGAGGAAATGATGTATTTGGCTGGAGATCGGGAAGTTGAGATAATATTAAATCCTTTAGATAATGCAGAATGTTAAATTGATAGATTGAGAATTGAACAAGTGTTAACTAATCTTTTATCTAACGCAATTAAAAATACTCCATCAATGGGCTTTGTGGAGGTAATTTTGAGCACGCAAGGAGAACATATTTATATTTCAGTAGAGGATACCGGAATAGGATTGACGAAGGAGGAAATGGATAAGTTATTTAATAAATTTGGGAAGATTGAAAGATGTGGTAAAAAATTAAATGTTGATATTGAGGGTTCAGGATTAGGTTTATTCATAACTAAAGAAATCATTGATTTACATAAAGGTAGCATCTGCGTTGAATCAGAGGGGAAAGACAAAGGTTCAAAATTCACGATTAAACTAAATAAATGATATCAGCTAAGTTAATTTGATTGATTCTAATTATTACTAGATTTTAGTATCCTTAGGTTTTTATGGCAATTAAACATAAGAATTTTAATTGAAATAAGATTTTTTAGAACATAAATATCAATTTATGGTGAATTTGCTGAAAATTGAAGATCTTAAAATTGAAAGCAATTTAATAATTAAATCGAATGATGCTCTACTAATCGTCGATATGCAAAATGATTTTATACCTGGGGGGTCCTTACCTGTTAAAGATGGGGATCAAATAGTGGATGGAATTAACAGCATTGCAGAATTATTTAGAAAAAATAAAGCATCTATTATATTAACTCAAGATTGGCACCCTGAGGAGCATTTATCATTTGCAAGCAATCATCCAGGAATGCACTCAGGTGATATCTATCAAACGGAAGCAATTGGACCAGTTCTATGGCCAGATCATTGCGTTCAAAATACTCTTGGATCTGAATTTCATAAAGATTTGAAAAAAGAGTATGCTCATGCTATAATTCGAAAAGGGTATCATCCTGATATTGATAGTTATTCCGGTTTTATCGAGAATGATAAAAAATCAGAAACAGGATTAGCAGGATATCTAAAATCCCTTAAAATCAAGAGAATATTCATCTGTGGTTTAGCGTTAGACTACTGTTGCTTTTCTACAGCAATGGATGGCGTGGATTTTGACTTTAAAGTCTACTTTATTGTAGATTTGACAAAAGGAATAGATTTGCCTGCAGGAAATATCTCAAATGCCCTTGAAAGCATGCTGAATAAGGGAATAACGTTTGTAATGAAAGATAGCTTTAAATGAAGCAAGCAACAACGTTATTCTTTTTTAATAATTACTTTAAAATTTAATAGATTATTTCATTTTACATAACCAAAAACTTCTAAAACCATTCTATGAATCTAAAAATCAAGAATTTTCCATACAAATCTATTTTAATTGTGTGCAGCGTTAATACAGCACGAAGTCCTATGACTGAAGGTTTCTTGAAACACATTTTTAAGAATAGTGATATTGATGTAAATGTGTATTCTGGGGGAATATCTTCGAATGCTAGAGACGGAATGCTTATTTCGCTCGATGCCAAATTAGCAATGCAAGAAGAGGGGATTCTTTTATCCAACGAATCGATATCCTTAGATTTAAAGAAACATTCTGAATTGATTGGAAAGGCTGACCTGATCCTCACCTTAACCAATAAACACAAGGAAGAAATTCTCAAATATGTATCAAAAAATGGTACTGATATTTTAACATTGAAAGAATTCGCGGATGATTGCGGTGATATAGAAGATCCCTCCATGAAAGGTATCGATGGTTTTAGAAAAGCACGGGATCAAATAAAAAAGTGTATAATTAAAGGATTAAAGAAATATAAGTGAAAATTATGATTGAATACATAATAATTGCAATTTTACAAGGATTACTTGAATGGTTACCAATCTCCTCTTCGGGCCAAGTGATGATCGTCTCATTAAATCTGCTTGATATATCCCCAGAACAAGCATACAGTTTGAGTATTTGGTTACATCTGGGTACAATGTTTGCTGTATTATTGAGATTTCGTAAAGATTATTATGGAATTATCAAATCTTTCATTCCTAGTAAAATGAAATTAGATCAAAACGATATAAAAAAGAGAAACTGGTTAATTATAGCAACATTGGGGACGGCTATAACAGCTTTACCCTTATATCTTATGTTCCGAGTATTGATTTTGGGAACATATTCAGCAGATCAAGGAGATATTTTGACTTTATTCATATCTAGTTTTCTTATAATAACTGGTGTTATTCTATTAGTTTTTAAAAAGAAATATGGACGAAAAACAATCGACCTTATTTCCAACAAAGAAATATATCGAGATTCTTTCATCTCTGGTCTAATCCAAGGAATCGCGATTCTTCCGGGAATATCGAGATCTGGAATAACAGTATCTACAATGCTGGTAGAAAATTTTGAACAAGATCACTCGTTAAAGTTAAGTTTCCTCATGTCTGTTCCCGTTATTTTAGCATCTATAGGTGTGGATATAATTTTTGGAGAAGGATCAATATTAGGTAGCTTAGATCTTCCTACTATTTTGGTTATAACAATAGTGAGTTTTTTGATTGGTTATCTTACAATGGAGGTTCTATTGAGAATTGCGCGTAGAGTCAATTTTGGTTATTTCTGTATCTTATATGGCGTGATAGCTTTTATTATAATAGTTCCATTTTTAATGTAAATTAACCTTATATTTGTTTAATATAATCCAAAAGATAATTTGAAAGAATTTTTTCAGCATTTTTTATTCCTTGAAAACCTGGAAAGTCATTTAAATCAATAAGATAATATCTATCTTTGTCTATGGGTTTAATTAGATCAAATCCAAATATTTTTAGGTCAAGCTCTTTTGATAAAATATCTGCGAGCACCCTCATTTCTTCTGAAACTTTAAATTCTTCCCTATCAATAGCATCAACATCAATACTAGTGGGTTTCTCTCTCATATAAAGATATATAGGATTTTCTCGTTTAATCCCAAATACTTTATCACCAATTACATATACTTTCCTGTCTATAGCATCACATTCAATAAATTTTTGAATATAGACGTCATAATAGATTAAATGATTATATCGTTTATGAAAATCATCAAAATCCTCCGGCTTTTTTGCTAAGAAATTAAAGCGATTATATTTGTCATGTTGGGAATGACTTTTAATTACAATAGGAACTTTAGTAGAGCCCCATTTTTTAAATCGATCTAATTTTTTTGCACTTTGATTCCAAGATTGAACTAATGAAAATCCCTTTAATTTGGATTTATATTGGGAAAATATTCTCCTTAAAGCATAGTCAAGAGCTATTTTATTCTTACATGTTGATACAGTTTGAATGTCATGCAAACATTTTATACCATTTATTCTTGCAAAATGAAGTAAATCCACTGAACAATCATTTCTGACTTTTACTATGAACAAATCGGCTTCTTTATATGCTTTAGGCATTCTCGAAAGATTAAAAAATTGTTTTGTTGGGTCGTGAAAGGTAAAATCCACTTCTTTCTTGGTTTTCAATATGTCTATAACCTGTTTAATTACTTCATGGTTTTGCCTTGCGGAAAATACTACCTTTTTATTCATTTTAATTACTCATTTAATTCAAATGAATCAATCTTAATGAAAATAAATTAATACTGATTAATTATTAATTTAATTTAATCATTTTTTGTTTTTAACAATAATTAGGAAATTAAAATGAAAATAAGAAAAAAAAGAGAAAAAAAAGAAAAAACATTTAGCGGGTTTCTGTTAAGACAAGTGCTCTTAATTGGAATGCTTTTTATGGGAGATTATCTATTCTTCTTTTTTGAACAAAATTATTTTAATACATACCTAGATCATGTTCTTTACCTCCAGCCACTATATATATCGATTATGGTTTCATTATCTGCCACTGTTGGTGCTATTAGTATGCCACTATGGGGGATTATAAGTGATAATTCACGCACAAAATTCGGGCGACGTAGACCTTTTTTACTATTTGGGATAATAGCTGGTATTGGCATGATTTTATACAGCTTTGCATATCCTTTATTTGGGAAAACGGAAACAGCTTTTATGTGGTGCCTAATCATAGATGTTGTAGTTATTGGAATTTCTTCTAACGCCTATCTAGTTGCGGAGAGGGCTTTAATCCCCGACACAATTGAGGTTGAAAAAAGAGGTAGAGCAAATGGATTAATTAATTCTATAAGTTACATTGGTTTATTGATTGGAGTTGCATTTTTATTGCTGGGGAATGAATTATTTGGAATTCCAGATCCTCGAGATACTGTTCCTCCAATTGGTACAATTATTACACAAGATGGACATTTCATTCTTCTCTCATTTGGAGGAAGTGTTTTTTTTATTGTTTCTATTGTTGGATTTTTCTTCATTAAGGAAAAACACGTTACAGATCTTCCTGTAAAAAAGAAATTTTTCTCGGAATTGAAGGATATATTTAACATAAATGAAGTGAGAAAAGTAAAGGAATTTTACAAGATCCTCATAGCATTCGTTGTATTTCAATCCGGTATATCCTCAGTAATGCCATATCTTTTTATCTTTATTTTTGCTCAAGGGCTTAGTACAATGGAATTGCTACTAGGAATAGCTATAGCATTTCCAATCGTTTTCATTGCAACAATATACTTAGGTAAAATTGCAGATAAACATGGAAGAAAGAAGTATGTACCTTTATCCTTAATAATTGTCAGTATTGGATTCTTTATAATGCCATTTGCGGGAATACTTGCCAGCAAGATCTTATTCATGATTTGCCTACCATTTGTTTTAGTTGGAGTATTAGCAATAGTTACACCTCTTAATGCATGGGCTCAAGATTTACTTCCCGAAGAAAAACGTGGAAAATTTACAGGTATCTTTAACATTGTTAACACACTTTCTCAAATCATCGGTTCGTTTGCAGGGGGGCTCATCTTTATGATATTTGGTCTTTCTTGGATATTCATCGCTGCACCAGTATTTTTCTTCCTTTCAATTCCGTTATTCTTAAAGGTAAAAGAAACAGTTAAAAAAGAATAAAATCATTTTTTTATTTTTATTTTTGTATCTATTATCTGATGTAATCAATTGGTAAATTTAATAATATTAAAATTGTCATAATCCTAATAAGGAGGGATTTTTTCTATAGAATATTTCAATAGCATTTAAATATTATATTCTAATAGTTGAAAATAGTATGGCGAATACAATCAAAACAGCTTTAATCGGTATCGGTGATGTTGCAAGCGCTTTAGTACAAGGAATAGAAAATTACAAGAAAAATCCCGATAAAATCATAGGATTGTTACCTGAAATTAAACAGTATGTAGTGAGTGATATTGAATTTGTTTTAGGTATAGATGTAAACGCTAATAAAGTAGGGCATGATCTAAGTGAAGCAATATTTTGTGAACCAAATTGCAATCTTGAATTTTATAAACCAAATTTTTTGAATGCACCTATAATTAAGGGCCCCGTTCTGGATGGGTTAAACAGCAATATAAAAAAAATAATTCCTTTAGATGATAATCAAGTGTTTTCAGATATCGTGCATGAATTAAAAGAAAGGAACGTAGACGTTGTAGTGATTCTCCTTCCAACAGGGTGTCACGAAGCTGTCAAATATTATGCTAACGCCGCTTTAGAAGCAAATGCTTGTATTATCAATGGCATGCCCTCTTATGTCGCTAAAGATCCACAGATAGTAGCCAAATCGGAAAAATTGAAACGTTCAATCATTGGAGATGATGTAAAATCTCAAATTGGAGCTACCATCATACACCGTTCATTAGCAAACCTTTTTCCCATGCGTGGAGCAATACTTGATAAAACAATTCAATTAGATTGGGGTGGTTCT